>Ga0209172_10001139_pt1 | contig 60997 bp, 47 predicted proteins | sample LarsenN4metaG_FD_184113 | JGI IMG/M metagenome (GOLD analysis project Ga0209172, IMG submission 184113) | Hot spring sediment bacterial and archeal communities from British Columbia, Canada, to study Microbial Dark Matter (Phase II) - Larsen... ...
CGCGGCGATCTCGACAGCGCCGCCGCGGCATGCGATGACGCGCTCACGCTCGACCCGGATGACGCCGAAGCCAGCCGCCTCCTTGCGGAAATCCGTGAGGCGCAGGAACGGCGCGATCAGGAATCGAGCCGCGAACGGGAGCGACCGGTCCGGCCGCGTGTCGCGGACGCGGAGCTCACGCTCTCCCGGGGCGACGTGGCAACCGCAGCCGACCTTGCGATTCCCGAGACGCTGCATCTCACGGCCGAGCGTGTGCGCACGCCGGCCGCGCCCGAGGCCACGCGGCTCGTCCAGCGTCCCGAGCGCGTGCAGGAACGCAGCCGCACGCCGCTCTATGCAGCGGCGGCACGAACGTCGAACCGGGAACTCCAGGATTTAGCCAACCTTCATCACCCAGAGGAAGCTCCGTCCATGACTATGCTCGATCGGATGCGCCGCCACAAGAACATCCTCAAGTGGAGTCTTGCGGTGGTCGTGCTGTCGTTCATCCTGCTCTACATCCCGGACTTCGTCAGCACGAACCCGAGCGGGACCGGCGCCGCGCCCGGCGAAGTGGTGGCCGAAGTCGGCGGCCGCGAGGTGACGGCCGGGGAGTTCCAGCAGCGCTACATCTCGCAGATCCAGTCGTATCGCAATCAGCTTGGCGGCAGCATCAACGCCTCGCTGCTGCGGCAGCTCGGCATCGATCAGCAGATCCTCAATCAGATGATCGAGGAACAGGTCGCCCTGATCGAAGCGGATCGCAACGGCATCCGCGTCACCGACGATGAGCTCGCGCAGCAGATTCTGTCGCTGCCCGGGCTGCAGGAGAACGGACAGTTCATCGGCGAGGCGCGCTACCGGCAGCTGCTGCAGGCGCAGAACCCGCCGATGACGCCGAGCCAGTTCGAAGAGGGCCTGCGGCGCAGCCTGATCGTCGACAAGCTGCGGGCGGCGCTGACCGACTGGATGGCGATCTCCGATCGCGATCTCGAACGCGAATACACGCTGCGGAACGAGAAGGTGAAGCTGCAGGTGGTCGCGCTCACGGCCGATCGTTTCCGCGACAAGGTGACGGTGAACGACGCCGACATCGCCGCGTACTACCAGTCGCACAGCGCCGAGTACCGCCGCGGCGAGCAGCGCAAGATCAGGTACATCCTGCTCGATCGCGAGACGGCGCGGCAGAAGGTCGTCGTGCCGCCGAGCGACGTGCAGCGCTACTACAACGACAACATCCAGCTCTATCAGACGCCGGAACAGGTGCGCGCCAGCCACATCCTGCTCGAGACGGCCGGCAAGAACGAGGAGGAAGTCAGGAAGCGGGCCGAGGAGATCGCGAAGCAGGCCAAGGCCGGCGCCGACTTCGCCGCCTTGGCGAAGAAGCTGTCCGAGGACGAGGGCTCGGCGGCCAACGGCGGCGATCTCGACTACTTCAGCCGCGGCCGGATGGTGCCGGAGTTCGAAAATGCGGCCTTCTCCATGGAGCCTGGGCAGATCAGCGACCCGGTCAAGTCGCAGTTCGGCTACCACATCATCAAGGTCGTCGACAAGCGCGCCGCCACGACGCGTCCGCTCGATGAAGTGCGCGAGCAGATCCAGCAGCAGCTGGCGGCGGAAACCGCCGATCAGCGCGTCACGCAGCAGGCGCGCGATCTCGAGAAGCGCATCGATGATCCCGGCGACCTCGACGCCGTGGCCAGGGAGCTCGGCCTGATGGTGCAGGAGTCGGGTCTGTTCGAACGCGAAGATCCGGTGCCGGGCCTCGGCGTCGCCCCGCAGGTGTCGCTGGAAGCGTTCACGCTGGCCGACAAGCAGGTCAGCAGAGCCGTGGCCTCGCCGCGCGGACCGGTGTTCATCACCGTGACCGAGAAGAAGGATCCCTACGTGCCGCCGCTCGACGAGGTCAAGGATCGCGTGCGCGAGGATCTCATCCGCCAGCGCGCCGCCGAGCTGAGCAGCCAGCGCGCCAGCGAGATTGCCAACGCGCTCAAGTCGGCGTCCAACTTCGCCGCCGCCGCCAAGGCGCAGGGACTCGAGGCCAGGGACACCGACCTCATCGCGCGGAACTCGCCGCTGCCCGACAACATCGGCATCAGCCCGGACGTGGACAAGGTGGCGTTCTCGCTGCCGGTCAACGCGGTCAGCGATCCGATCAAAACCAGCGACGGCACGGTGATCGTCAAGGTCGTCGAGAAAGACCCGGTGACGCCGGAAGAGTTCCGCCTGGCCAAGGAGCAGTTCCGCGCCGAGGTCCTCAACGAGCGGCGCAGCCGGTTCTTCAGCGCCTACATGAACAAGGCGAAGGACAGGCTCAACATCGAAGTCAACAGCGACGTCGTCGAGCGCGTCGTCGCGATGTACCAGCTGTAGGGAGCACTACTGGCTCTGGACTCCGGCTCAACGCCCGGTGTCCAGAGTCCAGAGACCAGAGCCCAGAGCCCTATCTCACAAACCCGAACGGCATCAGCGCGAGCGGCTCGCCGCGCTTGAACAGCCGGAACGGCGCGGTGGCGCCGGCGATCGCGCGCGCCTCGTTCCGGCCGCCGAGGATGCCGAGCAGGCTGGCGCTGCCGCTGAACTGTTCGGTCAGCGCATCGTACAGCGTGCGCCTCCCCGTGAAGACGACCAGCTCCACGTCCTCGTCCTTCGGAATGTTCGCGCGCTCCTTGGCAAGGGCAATTGCGGTGTCCAGACCGCCGAGCGCATCCACCAGCCCGCGCTCGCGCGCCTGCTGGCCCGTCCACACCCGTCCCTGCGCGACCGCGTCGATCTGCTCCGGCGTGGTCTTGCGCGACTCGGCGGCTTTCGCGACGAAGTCGTCGTAGATGGTCTGCATCATCTCGAGCACCTTCGCCCGCTGCGACGCCGTGAACGGCGTGAACGGCGAGCCGATGCCGGCGCTGGGCCCCGAGACGATGGCGTCGTGATTCACGCCGAGCTTGTTCAGCGTGCCGCCGATCGCCACCTTCCCGCCGACCACGCCGATCGACCCGGTGAGCGTGCCGGGCTGTGCGACGATCGCGTCGCCCGCCATGGCGATGTAGTAGCCGCCCGAGGCGGCGAGATCCGACATCGAGACCACCAGCGGCCGCGAGGCGTCGGCCCTGCGCGTCACCATCAGCTCTCGCCAGATCACGTCGGAGGCCAGCGCCGACCCGCCGGGACTGTCGACGCGGAGCACGATCGCCTTGATGCTGCTGTCCTCGCGCGCGTCGCGAATCTGCTCGATGAGCGTCTGCGAACCGAGCACCGTGCCGTTCAGGGGATCGAACGAGCTTTTGCCCGAGGCGATCGTTCCGACGGCATACACCAGCGCGATGCGCGAACGGGGCCGGAACCCGACCGCGCTCGGCGCGACGCGCAGATAGTTCCGGCCCTCGACGCGATCCATCTCGTCTTCGCCCAGCGACGGCTCGCGCTCGCCGAGCTGATCCTCGTAGGCGAGGTCGTCGACCAGGCCCAGGCGCAGCGCATCTTCGGCGACGAACGGCCCCTGGTCGATCAGGGCGCGGACCTCGGCCTCGCTCTTCTTCCGCCCTTCGGCGATCCCGCGCACCAGCTGGTCGTACATGTCGCGGTTGAGCGACTCGATCATCTCGCGGTGCTCGGGCGTGAAGCCTTTTTCGGTGAGCTGATTCGCCGCCGACTTGTACTCGCCGATATGGACGAAGTCGGGATACGCGCCCGCCTTGTCGAACGCGCCGCGCAGGAAGATTTCATACGAGGCGATGCCGCTCAGGTCGAGCGGGCTGCTCGGCAGCAGATAGACCTTGTCCGCGGCGCTGGCCAGGTAGTATTCGCGGTCGCCGCCGTATTCGAGGAAGGCCACGACGCGTTTGCCCGTCTTGCGGAAGGCGAGGACCGCGTCGCGCAGCTCCTGCACCTTGCCCCAGTACGGCAGCTGCAGACCGGACGGCATGAGCAGGACGGTCTTGATGCGCGAGTCGCGGCCGGCCTTGCGCAGGTTATCGACGAACCCGCGCACGGTGTCGACGTCCCTGCCGAACACCTGCCCGATCACATCGTCGGCAACGACCTCCGGGAGCTCGCCCCCCGGCCGCAGCACCAGCGCCGCCGACGAGGGAACCGCAGGGGCGCGCGAGACGGCGAGATACATGAAGGCGATCCCGGCCATCGACACGAGGACGGCGAGACCGATGAACGCGAAGACCAATGCGGCGCCGCGGCGTACAGCCACGTGACTCCTCCTGAAAGCGTGTTCGGCTATTGTGTCAAAAACCGCCGCGAAGGCACGTGTGGCTGAGCTCCTCCTCGACATCGATCATCTCGACGCCTCGGGCGACGGCGTCGCGCGGCATCGCGGCCGGACGATCGCCGTTCCCTTCACGATTCCGGGCGAGCGCGTCCGGGCGAGGCTCGACCCCTCGCGCCCGGGCGGGGCCGTGCTGGTCGAGGTCGTGCGCCCGTCGCCCGATCGCGTCCAGCCTGGCTGCACACATTTCGGCGCCTGCGGCGGGTGTTCGTGGCAGCACATCGCCTACCCCGCGCAGCTCCGCCTGAAGACCGCGCTGCTCGACCGCCTCGTGCACCAGGCCGTTCCGGATGCGCCGCAGGCTCGACCGATGCTCGCCGCGACCCCGCTGGACGAGCCCTGGCATTACCGCCAGAAGGTGCATTTCGTCTTTGCCTCGTCCGAAGCGGGACTCGTCATGGGCCACTACGCCCGCGGCTCACGAGAGGTAATGGCGGTTCGCGACTGCCCGGTCCACGATGAACGCGGCAACGCCGTCGCTTTCCGTCTGTTCGACGCCTATGCAAAGGCTGCGCGGCAGGGACTGTCATCGTTGAAGAGCCTCGTCGTTCGCACCAGCATTGCCGCCGGCGAGATCATGGCGACACTGGTCGTCACCGGCGATTCCGACAGACGCGTGCGGACGGCGACCAGGGCCGCGCTCGCCGCAGCAGGCGCGCCCTCGTCCTTTCACGTCAACGTGCACCCGCGCGACGACGGCTACATCTTTGGAACGGAGACGAAGCGAATCAGCGGGACGGAACGGCTTCGCGAGGACGCGGGCGGCGTGCGCTTTCTCATCTCGCCGGCATCGTTCTTCCAGACCAACGTCCGCGCCGCGGACATTCTCGTGCGGCTGGTCCTCGAGGCTGTGCCTGCCGGCGTCGACGTCCTCGATCTGTATGCGGGGGCGGGTCTGTTCGCGCTGCCGCTCGCGCGCCGCGGCAGCCGTGTGACGGCCGTCGAGGCCAATCGCGCAGCGGTGGCCGACGGCGAGGCGAGCCTGCGCGTGAACCGCATTGAAGCCGGGCGCTGCCGGTTCGTGGCGGCGCCGGTCCGCCAGTTCACCGCGCGCGCCGCCGCCGCGCCAGCCGTGGTTCTCGATCCGCCGCGCGAGGGCTGCGAACGCGCGGTGGTCGACGCCGTGTTCGGCCGTCTTCGTCCGGCAACCGCGGTCTACGTCTCCTGCAATCCCGAGACGCTCGCGCGCGACCTGCGGGCAGCGGTGCGCCACGGGTACGCGGTGGCATCGCTGCAGCCGGTGGACATGTTCCCGCACACGCCCCACATAGAGACGGTGGCGACGCTCACGCGCCCAGGGCGACGGCGGTGAGCTCGTGCGCCCAGCTGAGGGCGCCGGCATAGGCCTGCTGCAGATGAGGCTCCGGTTTGCCCAACGCCTCTGCCCCGGCCACCGCATCCTCCCATCCGCCGTCTTCGTAGGCGATGACGGCATCGAGCACGGCGCGCAGGGCGTTGTTCCTGCGGCCGAGCAGCGCGCCGCGCGCCGCATCCGAGAGCGGCAGCTCCGCGATGGCTTCCGCCATGTCGCGGCCGAGGATGACGTCGAGCAGCGAGCACAATCCGACCAGGAAGACCTCGCCGGAATCGACCTCGTCGATGTCCTCGGCCAGCAGCTCGCAGGCGCGCGCGCGCAGCAGCGCCATCGTCGTCAGCTCCGAGGTGGCACCCTCGCTCAGTTTCGAGAGGCACCACACCGACGCCCACTTGCGGATCGGTCCGACGCCGAGCAGCAGCAGGGCCTCGCCGACGGAGTGGACCTCGCGGCGCAGCGGAAACGCCGCCGAGTTGATGCACTGGAGGACGCGCAGGCTCAGCGCCGCGTCCTGTTTGATCAGGTTCTCGAGGCGTTCGATCGACAGCGACGGCTGATTGAGCGCCGCCAGCAGCTGCAGATGCATCGCGCGGCGCGCCGGAATCGCGGTCCCCGAACGCATCTCGGGCCGGCGGAAATAGTGGCCCTGGAACAAACCGCAGCCGACGTCCCTCGCCCATTCGAAGACCTCGCGGGTCTCGACCTTCTCGGCGATGACGGCCACGCCCCTGGGCGCGAGGCGGCGGACGAGCGCCGTCACCTTCTCGCGCGACAGGACCAGCATGTCGGCCTTGACGTAGCAGACGAACGGCAGCAGCTCCTCGGCCGGCGAGCCGGGCACGAAGTCGTCGAGGGCGAGGCGATAGCCGGACTCGCACAGCGTGCGGCACGCGTCGAGCACTTCCGCATCGACGGCGATGTCCTCGCGCAGCTCGAAGACCGCCAGCGACGGCCGGAGCAGGGTGGCGATGCCGTTGATCAGCATCGACCGGGTGACGTTGATGAACGGCGTGCGGCCGTCGGTCAGCGAATCGAGCCGCAGGTCGAGGAGGGCGCCGGTGAGCACCGACGCGCCGGCCACATCACCTTCGACCGTGCACGCCGTGTCACGCAGGCTTCCGCGGTACAGCAGCTCGTAGCCGACGACGAGGCCGCGCGCGTCGAGAATGGCCTGACGCGCCACGTGCACGATCGGCCCCGACATCTCCCGTCGAGAAACAGCGGGCATGTTCGTAGCCAGAGAATCGGCCGCGGCGCGCAAGAACTTCACGGGTTCGGAGCGAGCGAACCGGTGCGCAATGCCCGGCGGAATCGTGCACGGAGCTCCCTGTAGTGTCCGGCTTCAGCCGGACCTCGCCGCGTGCCTCCTGTAGTGTCCGGCTTCAGCCGGACCGCGCCGCCCGTCGCTGCCGGACCTCGCCGCCTGATTCCTGTGGTGTCCGGCTTCAGCCGGACCGCGCCGTCAATCGGCCGGACCGCGTGACCTCTGTAGTGTCCGGCTTCAGCCGGACCTCGCGCCCATCGCACCGACGCGAAATCGTCTTGCACCGACACCTCGGCGTATATTGACCCCCATGAATCCATCTGCCCGCCGCCCCGCGACCATTGGCGTGACGTCGACACTTGTACTTGGCGCTTTCCTCCTCATCGTCCTCATCGCCGCGACAGCGGCTCAGGAACAGCCGCGGAAGACCTACCCCTATCCCGCGGTGCGCGACATGCGCGGGGTCGTACCGCCCGGTCCGAAGGTGCCACCGTACAACAGCCCGCCTCTCGGAGACGGCCCGTTCGAGTTCGAAACCTACGAACAGCGCAGGATTCGCGTGTCGGTCGTGACCAGGGGTCTGTCGCATCCATGGAGCCTGGCGTTCCTCCCCGCCACGGGCGGGGACGAGGGGCCCGGCGACATGCTCATCACCGAGCGCGTCGGACGGCTTCGCCTGGTCCGCAACGGCGTGCTGCAGCCCGAGCCGGTGAAGGGCACACCGAAGGTCGTCTCGATCAGCACGATGGCGGGGCTGATGGACATCGCGCTGCATCCGCGATTTGCCGAGAACAGGTGGGTCTACATCTCCTATCACAAGCCCGTCGGCATGGGGAAAAACGCCGAGGGCAGGGACTTCCCCATCGCCAGCAACGCCATTCTCCGCGGCACGTGGGACGGCAGTCAGCTCACCGACGTCCGCGACATCTTCGTGTCCGACGACGTGGACACGGAAATGTCGCGGATCGCGTTCGGCCCCGACGGCATGCTGTACATGACCATCGGCGGACCTGGCACGGGTCCGCCCGAGAGCCTGAATCGTCCCCAGCACGGCAACGACTACGCGGGCAAGATTCTGCGGATGACCGACGAGGGCGGCGTGCCGAAGGACAATCCGTTCGTCGGCAAGCCGGGATACAAGCCGCTGATCTACACGATGGGCCACCGCACGCAGCTGGGCCTGGCCCTGAATCCATTCACCGGCGAGATGTGGGCCGGCGAGCAGGGGCCGAACGGCGGCGATGAAGTGAACGTGCTGAAGCCCGGACGGAACTACGGATGGCCTCTCGTCAGCTACGGATCCGACTATCGCGGTCCGCGGTTCCCGGCCTTCAGGCCGGGCATGGACTTCGAAGAGCCGCGGCTGTTCTGGACGCCGTCGATTGCGCTGTCGGGGATGATGTTCTACACCGGCGATCGCTTCCCCAACTGGAGGCGCAACCTTTTCGTCGGCGGCCTGCGCGAAGGCGAGATCGCCCGCACGGGTCAGCTGCAGCGCATCGTGTTCAACGACCAGTGGCAGGAGCTGCGGCGCGAGGCGCTGCTGCGCGACCTGCACCAGCGCATTCGCGACGTGCGTCAGGGGCCGGACGGTTCGATCTACGTCCTCACCGAGGAAGATGCCGCGGCGCTGCTGAAGATCGAACCGGCCGATTGACCGGCACGCGTGCGCGTTGAACTGGAACCGTGGACGAGCGCCTGCGTCCACCCACCACAGCCGTAGGCGGAGCTCTCAGCTCAGCGGCATCGAGCGAGGTAGAGAGGTAGAATCGCCTTCTCCCTCGGGATCCCCGAAACCGATGCCAACGGTCCTCGTCATCGACGAGAACCGCGCCACGCTCGAGACGTTCGGTCGAGCGCTGCGAGGAGCCGGCTTCAGCGTCGCCCTGGCCGCCACCGGCCGGGAAGGGCTGCGGCTGGCCGAACAGCGTGCGATCGATCTGGTCATCGCCGACCTGCGGCTGCCCGATGTGGCAGACGTCGAGATCCTGAAGCAGCTCCGGAAGACGCTGGCGGATGTGCCGCTGATCGTCACCGGACTCGCCTCGACGGCCTCCGCGGTCGAAGCCGGCAAGCTGGGCGCGGTCGACTACTTCGAAAAGCCCGTCTACCCGGATCACGTCGTCCGGCTGGCCCGCGCCCGCGTCGCGGCGGCAGCCTCGCCGGTCCCGTTCGAGGGGCCGCGGATCAACCCGCAGGTGGTGCGGGCGATGCAGACGATCGAGCACCGCTATACCGAGCCGTCGCTCCACGTCGGCGCCGTCGCGCACGAGCTGGGAGTGTCGACCGAGCACCTGTGCCGCGTGCTGAAGCGCCACACCGGCCTGACCTTCGTCACGCTCCTGCGCCGGACGCGCGTGCGCGCCGCGTGCCGCCTCCTGCAGACGACGACGTTGAGCATGAAGGAGATTGCCGGCCGCACCGGGTTCAGCAGCGCGAGCCGGTTCGATCGCGACTTCAAGATGGTCTGCGGCGTGTCGCCGTCGGAGTATCGCGCCGGCTACTGGCGGCATGCGATCGACCAGTCGTGACCGCGCGGCGGCGGCGCGTCCCGGGCAAGCTCGTCGCTACGGTTTTCCCTCAATCACCGGCAAGGAATATCAACGCGCGGCAACACTTTGATCGTTCGCATCGACGGATTGCCTCCACAATACGTCGCCGATCAAGTTCCCCCACGACCTCCTCGTCCGCCGGAGCGGCGGGGAGCGAGGCACCGTTTGTTTCATCACGGACGCAATTGACAGCGCCGGAGGTGTATCGGCGCGGTCCCGCGACGCCCTGACCAGGGAAGGGGGCAACCCATGCGAGGTGTGTTCAGAGTCGGAGTGTGTATCTGCGCGAGCGCGCTGGCGCTGGTGATGGCGCTCGGCGCGCGTGTCGAGACGCAGAGCGGATTCGCGGAGACATCGGCGCGAACCGGCGGCGCGCCATCGGCGGCGGCGATCGCCGACGCGCCGACGGGATTCGACGTCGCGTCGAACGGCTTCGCCGAGGAGTTCTGCGCGCGTCAGCAGGAGATGGCGAAGTCGCCGATTTCGCCGTACATCGACGCCAGCGAGTGTGCGTTCTCCGTGGCGGCGGAGGAGTTCACCGGACCCGAGACCGAGGCCGACGGCCTCGGTCCGGTCTTCAACGCCGCCGGCTGCGGCGAGTGCCATCTCGCGCCGGCGCTCGGCGGCGGCAGCCAGATCGCCGAACGCCGCGCGGGATTCTGGAACGGACAGACCTTCATCGACCACCCCGGCGGCTCGCTCATCCACGATCGCGCCACCGACCTGTCGCTGGTCGAAACGGTGATCGAGTCGCGCACCAACGTGTTCACGTTCCGCGGCTCGCAGAGCATCTTCGGCGACGGCTACGTCGAGGCGATCGGCAACAGCACGCTGCAGCAGATCGCGGCCGACCAGCCCGCGGCCATGCGCGGCCGGATGATCACCGTGCCGGTGCTCGAGGCTCCGGGGCAGACGCGCATCGGCCGCTTCGGCTGGAAGGCGCAGCAGGCCAGCCTGCTCTCGTTCGCCGCCGACGCGTATCTCAACGAGATGGGCATCACCAGCCCGATGCAGCCCGAGGAGAACAGCTCGAACGGCAACGAGGTCCCCGACGACGGGGTCCTCGACGATGAAGGCGTCGACGTCGAGCTGTTCGCGCTGTTCATGCGCTCGCTGAAGGCGCCACCGCGCTATGCCACGCTGGCCAGCAGCCAGGACGCGATCGCCGGCAGCGCGCTGTTCGATCGGGTCGGCTGCGGCGTCTGCCACACGCGCACGATGGTGACCGCCGAACCGGGCACGTCGATCAACGGCGGCGCGCTGCTCGTCGCGCGGGCGCTCGGCAACAAGCGCATCCATCCGTTCGGCGACTTCCTGCTGCACGACATCGGCACCGGCGACGGCATCGTGCAGAACGGCGGGACCGCGACGCGCAACAGGGTGCGCACGGCGCCGCTGTGGGGGCTGCACGCCCGGACACGGTTCATGCACGACTTTCTCAGCCACAGCATCGAGGACGCCATCCAGCGCCACCGCAACCAGGCCGAGAGTTCGCGCCGTGCCTTCAACGCGCTGAGCCGCGCCGAGCAGCGGCGACTGCTGACATTCCTGCGATCTCTCTAGGAATCAGGGTTCAGGAATCAGGAATCAGGAAATAGGAGGAATCAGGAAATAGGAAATAGGAGGAAGGAATCAGGCTCAGGAATCAGGCTCAGGAATCGGGATCAGGGAGCGGAACTACGAACCACAACCGCGAACCAGAACACCAACCACCAACCGGTTCCAGAGCCTGAGCGGGATTTTTCGCGCATTTTGGACGGGAAATAGACCGCCCATCCCCTGAACGGGTCTTGGCACCGGCCGCCGGCCCATCGTCTAATAATTGGCGTGCGAAACGAGCGGGTATTCGTCTGCGTGCAGGCCGTTCTGCTGATTCTGGCTGCCGCCGGAAGCGCGGGTGCGGCGGGCGTGGAGACGCGTCTGGCCGACGCCGCCATGAGGCGCGACATGCCCGCGGTGCGGGCCCTGCTCGCGCAGAAGGTCGACGTCAACGCGCCAGGCACGGATGGCTCGCCCGCCCTGCACTGGGCCGTGCGCGTGGACGATGTGGCGATGGCCAGATTGCTGCTGGCCGCGGGGGCGCAGGCCACGCTGACCAATCGTTATGGGCTGACGCCGATGGCCATCGCGGCCGCCAACGGCAGCGCGGCAATGTTGGCGATCCTGCTCGACGCCGGCGCCGATCCGAATGCGCCGGACCCGGCCGGTGATACGCCGCTGATGAGCGCCGTGCGCGTCGGCCGCGCCGACGCGGTCACGCTGCTCCTCGATCGCGGTGCCAGGATCGACGCGATCGATCCCACCTATCAGCAGACGGCGCTGATGGTGGCCGTCCGCGAGAACCATCCCGACATCGTCAGGCTCCTGATCGACCGCGGCGCGTCGGTCAATGCCCGTACCCGCGTCGGCCGGCCGCCGGCCTGGGTGCTGCCCAACTCCCAGCCCGGCTTCGGACACGGCATCGGCATCGTCCGCGGCGGCTCGCCGGATCGCGGACGACGCGGGCCGACGCCGGGCGGCATGACGCCGCTGATGTACGCGGCGCGCGACGGCCGCCTCGACACGGCGCGGATGCTGCTCGATGCCGGAGCGGAGGTCGACGCGCGCGACGCCAACGACATCACGCCGCTGATTGCCGCGATCACCAACAACCATCCCGATGTCGCGCGTCTCCTGATCGAACGCGGCGCCAACGTCAACGCCTCCGACTGGTACGGCCGTACGCCGTTGTGGGCGGCCGTCGAGACGCGCAACATGGACGTCGACAATGCGACGTTCGAGAACAGCATCGACCGCGAGCCGTTCCTCGGGTTGATTCAGCTGCTCCTCGACAAGGGCGCGAATCCGAATGCGCGGACGCGGGAAGTGCCGCCGGTGCGCAACGACTTCCTGCGCATCACGGCGTCGCTGTCGTGGGTGGACTTCACCGGGCAGACGCCGTTCATCACCGCCGCGCTCTCGGGCGACGTCACCGTCATGAAGATGCTGCTCGCGCACGGCGCCGATCCCCACATCCCGACGTTCGGCGGAACGACGGCGCTGATGGCGGCGGCCGGCGTGAACTGGGTGGTGGATCAGACCTACGACGAAGGCCCGGAGGCGCTGCTCGACGCCGTCAAGCTGTGCGTCGAGCTGGGGCTCGATGTGAACGCCGTGAACTCGATGGGGCTGACGGCGCTCCATGGTGCAGCCAATCGCGGATCGGACGAGATCATCAAGTACCTCGTGTCGCAGGGCGCCAGGCTCGACGTCAAGGACAAGGAAGGACGCACGCCGCTGACCTGGGCCGAGGGCGTGTTCCTGGCCACGCATCCGGCCCGGCCGAAGCCGAGCTCGATCGCCTTGCTGATGGCGGCCAGCACAGGGCAACAGTGACGACACATCGAATCGCCGGGTCCCGTTTCTCTCGCACGGCCAGCGTCCTCCTCCTCGTGCTGGCGGCGGTCGTGATCCGCAGCGCGGAGCCGTCGGCGGATGCGCAGGCCGCGCCCGCCGCGCCTGCGGCATCACAGGCGCCTTCGCAGAATGCCGCGCCGGCATCGCCGGCCTCGCCGGAGGCCGCGTTCCTGAAGCAATACTGCATCGGCTGCCACAATCAGCGCGCCCGTCTCGGCAACCTGGCGCTCGACACGTTCGATGTCGACCGGGTCGGGACGGCGGCCGAGACGTGGGAGAAAGTCGTCAAGAAGATCCGCACCGGGATGATGCCCCCGAGCGGCGCCCGGCGTCCGGATCGCAGCGCCCTCGACGGCTTCGCCGCGGAGCTGGAGTCGCGGCTCGACAAGGCGGTCGATCCCACCGCCGCCCTCGACACGCCGGCGCTGCATCGTCTCAATCGGACCGAGTACGCCAACGCGATCCGCGATCTCCTCGCGCTCGAAGTAAACGTGAACTCGCTGCTGCCGGCCGACGGATCGAGCCAGGGATTCGACAATCTGGCGGAAGCGCTGGCGGTGTCGCCGTCGCTCGTGCAGGGCTACATCTCGGCGGCCATGAAGATCAGCCGGCTGGCCGTCGGCGACATGACGCTGGCGCCGTCGCAGACAACGTTCGCACCGCCGCCCGGGCTCGCGCAGGACAAGCACATCGACGGGCTGCCGCTCGGCACGCGCGGCGGCGTCGTCTACCGCCACACGTTCCCGCTCGACGCGGAGTACGAGTTCGCGTTCGGCGGCCGCGGCGCGGGGCCGGGGCTGCTCGACGTCACGCTGGACGGCGCGCAGGTGAAGGTCGAGAATCCGCGCAGCTTCCGTCTCAAAATCCCGGCCGGGCCGCACACGATCGGCGTGGCGCTGCTGGATCGTCAGCGCGGCGCCGGCATCGACGAGATCTATTCCGACTTCCGCACCAACGCCACCTTCGCCACGCCCGGCGGCGTGCCGACGCTGGTCGTGACCGGCCCGTTCAACGCCACCGGCGTCGGCGACACGCCGAGCCGGCGCGCGATCTTCACCTGCCGGCCGGCCACGGCGGCCGAGGAACTGCCCTGCGCACGCACGATTCTCGGCAGGCTGGCGCAGCGCGCGTATCGCGGTCCGGTGAGCGCCGCCGAGATCGATGCCCTCCTCGACTTCTATCGCGAGGGCCGCAAGAGCGGCGACTTCGACACCGGCATTCAGCAGGCGCTGGCGCGGATCCTCGTCGCCCCGCGCTTCGTGTTCCGGATCGAGGAGGAACCGGCGGCGCTGGCCCGCGGCCAGGTCTACCGCATCAGCGACGTCGAGCTGGCCTCGCGCCTGTCGTTCTTCCTGTGGAGCAGCATCCCGGACGACGAGCTGCGTGAGACGGCGATCCAGGGTCAGCTGCGCAATCCGCAGGTGCTGATGCAGCAGGTCAGGCGGATGCTCGCCGATCCGCGCGCCGAGGCGCTCGTCAAGAACTTCGCCGGGCAGTGGCTGTATCTGCGCGAGCTGGACACGTTCCAGACCGAGGCCAGGAACTTCGACGAGAACCTGCGCCGCGCCTTCCGGCGCGAGACCGAGCTGATGTTCGAGGCCATCATCCGCGAGGATCGAAGCCTGCTCGATCTGCTCGACGCCGACTACACCTTCGTCGACGAGCGTCTGGCCCGCCACTACGGGATCCCCAACGTCAAGGGCAGCTACTTCCGGCGCGTGCCGCTCGCGGCCGACAGCCCGCGCCGCGGCCTGCTGGGTCAGGGCAGCATGCTGACGGTCACCTCGACCGCCACGCGCACGTCACCTGTCTCGCGCGGCAAGTGGGTGCTCGAGAACCTGCTCGGCACGCCGGCGCCCGTCCCGCCGCCCGGCGTCGAGACGAATCTCGGCGGCGAAGAGGGCGCCAAGATGACGTCGCTGCGCCAGCGGCTCGAGGCGCACCGCGCCAGCCCGACCTGCGCCTCCTGCCATCGCATCCTCGATCCGATGGGATTCGCGCTGGAGAACTTCGATCTGGTCGGCGCCTGGCGCGAGAACGACGGCCCGAGCCCCGTGGATGCGAAGGGGCAGCTTGCCGACGGAACCGCCGTCAACGGTCCCGCCGATCTGCGCCGGGCGGTGCTGAGCCGATCCGACGCGTTCATGACCACGGCAACCGAGAAGCTGATGACCTACGCGCTGGGCCGCCCGGTGCACGCGTACGACATGCCGACCGTGCGCGCGATCGTCCGCCGCGCCGCGGCCAACGACAACCGGTTCTCGTCGCTCGTCATGGGTATCATCGAGAGCGACTCGTTCCAGAAGAGGGTCAAGAAGTAGAGCGCACGCACGTGCGGGCGCGGAGCCGACACCAATGGCATTCATCACGAAGGCGCACTTATCCCGGCGAACTTTCCTGCGCGGCGCGGGCGTTGCGCTGGCGCTGCCGCTCCTCGAGTCGATGATTCCGGCGGCCACCCTGCTCGGCCAGACCCCGGCCAGGCCGCGTACGCGCTTCGGCGCCATCTATTTCCCGCACGGCGCGATCATGCCGCAGTGGACGCCGGGGCAGGACGGCGCAGGCTTCGAGCTGACTCCGATCCTCCAGCCGCTCGAGCCCTTCTACGACCAGATCAACGTGATCAGCGACCTGCGCCACGCCAATGCCTACGGCAGCGGCGCGACCGCGAATCACAACCGGTCGGCGGCGGCGTATCTGAGCGGCGCGTTCGCGGAAGTCGGCGCGCAGCCGAAGCTCGGCATCACCGTCGACCAGATCGCGGCGCAGCAGATCGGTCAGGACACGCCGCTCCCGTCCATCGAGCTGAGCATCGAAGAACCCAGCTTGAACTGCGGCGACGGCCTGAGCTGCTCGTATCGCGACACCATCTCGTGGCAGGGTCCGCACGCCCCGCTGCCGATGGAGAACAACCCCCAGGTCGTGTTCGAGCGGCTGTTCGGCGACGGCAACACCGCCGAGCAGCGCAAGGCGCGCCGCGCGCAGTCGATCAGCCTGCTCGATTCGATCGTCGGCGAGGCGGCCGCGCTGCAGCGCAAGCTGCCGGCGGCCGACCGGACCCGCCTCGATCAATATCTGACCGATGTGCGCGAAATCGAACGGCGCGTGCAGAAGGCGGGCGAGCAGCTCTCGGACGACCTGCCGGTGCCGGCGGCGCCCACCGGCGTGCCGCGCGACGTCGAAGAGCACATCAAGCTGATGTACGACCTGCAGGTGCTGGCGTGGCAGGCCGAGATCACCCGCGTCTCCACCTTCCTGATGTCGAAGGAGCTGAGCGGCGCCACCTACCCGAAGAGCGGCGTGCGCGACGCCTTCCACACGCTGTCGCACCACTCCAACGTCAAGGAGAACATCGAGCGGTTCGCGCAGCTGAACCGGTATCACGTCGGGCTGTTCGCCTACTTCCTCGAGAAGCTGCGCTCCACGCCGGACGGCGACGGCACGCTGCTCGATCACTCGCTGGTCCTCTACGGGAGCGGCATGAGCGACGGCAACCAGCACAATCACACCGATCTGCCGATCGTGCTGGCGGGCGGCGCCTCGGGCCGCCTGAAGGGCGGGCGGCACCTGCGTCACCCGAAGAACACGCCGATGGCCAACCTGCTCGTCTCGCTGCTCGATAAGCTCGGTGTGCAGGTGGAGAAGCTGGGGGACAGCACCGGAGCGCTGTCACTGTAGGAGAGCGAACGGAGCGAACGGAGAGGACGGAGACAACCTCCGCCGTCTCCGTTGCCTCCCGGCTATTTCGGCCGCGTTTTCAAATCCGACGCGATTCGCGTCAGCAGCTCGCGTTCCTCCATCGAGATGGCCCGGATGGGCAGCCCGAGCAGGCCGCCCGAGGCCGACGCAATCTGCTCGGCATACTTGACCAGTTGATCGGCCGTGAGCCCCTTCACGGCCGGCGCACCCGCATCGAGCAGCGCCGCGATCAGCCGCGCGGCCTTCGCGAAGACCTCGGGCGACGGGCGGTCGGCCATCCACGCCGTCAGCTGACGATCGGCGGCGCCGCCCTCGGCAATCCCGCGGCTCCGGGCGAGCGACACCAGCATCTGCCGCTCGGCGGCGGTGATGCCGCCTTCCGCCCACGCCAGTTCGAGGAGCGGCATCAACGGCAGCAGGGCCACCGTGTCGGCGGTGAATCCCAGATCCTGCAGCTCCGCCAGCACCGCCGGATCGGAGATCCCCGTCTGCCTGCTCAGTTCCCCGCGCGCCTGTTCGGCGGCCGCCGCCTTGCGCAGCTTCTCGACCAGCTCGCGATCCCTCTTGCGGAAATATTCCTCTTCGAGCGCACGGCCGCGCTCGGCAAATACGTCGTGATCCGACATCGAGCCTCCGAGGTTCGATCCTACGTAAATCAAAACGCAAAATGCAAAATGCACCGGCGATAGAGCGCGCTGACCCGGCAGACTCGAGGGCAATGCTGTTCATTAAACGTCTGCGCGACCGCGTCCGCGACGGGCGAGATCACCTGCAGCGTCCGCGTCTGGCAGAGCCCGCGCGTCCCGGCGGGCGCCCGCTACCGGATGGAAGAGGGCTGGATCGGGATCGACTCGATCGAGTCGATCGGCTTTGCCGGCATCACGCCAGAGCTCGCGCGCGAATCAGGCTTCGAGGCGCCCGCTGACTCGGGCCCGTCGCGACGCCGGCGACCTGCCGTCCGAAACCCGGGTGACGCGGCCGCATCAGCGCCTCGCTTCCCCGTCGAGCAGCGTGAAGCCGCACGGCCACTTCTCGGCACCGTACGAGCCCGTCGCGAGGAAGTCCGTGCGAACAGCGACTGCTACCTGCGGGGCCCCGCGTGTCGAGAAGTGCCCGACGGTGAAGTACCGGCCGGACAAGAGCGCTTCCAGCTCGGGGTAGACGCGCGAAAGCTCGTCGCGCGTGCTCTCGTTGATGAGCGCGATCGGCACGCGTTCGCGCTCGAGCCGTTCGACGACGCGCTGACGAGCCTCGGAACGCGCAAACCGTCGCGGCATGAACCACACCTGTCCGGCACCCCCCCCCCGCTGCGCGTAGTAAAAATACTCCGGGGCCGGCCATGTCACCAGCACGCGATCCTCTGGCGCCGTGCACGTTTTCAGGTAGTGAATCACGCCGGGCAGGTCGCCGTTCGGCCAGTACCACGCCCACGGCCACACCGTGCCGGCGTGCGCGAGCGCACTGAGCCGCTCGCGCGCTTTCGCGACGCCGTCCATCAGCCGCGTCTCGTGGAATCTTTCAGCCACGCGCCCCAGCGTCGCGGCGCTGGTCACCGTGGCCACACACAGGAGCACCACGACGCCGGCCGCGGCCACCGCGCGCACACGGTGTGACAGCCATTCTGCACGGGCCCACCGGACCGTATGTGCCGTGCAGCAAACCGTCAGCACGGCGAGAACAGCCGCGGCATCGGGCACACGGACGACGATCGGGTGGCGCAGAATCACGACGATGTAACAGCCGAGAAACATGACAGCGGCGGCCAGCGTGGAAGTCACGGCTGCGTGCTCGTGCTCGCGGCGCCCGATGCTGGCGGCGATGCCCAGGACGAAGAACAGCCAGCTGCCGTAATAGAGCGTCGTGGCCGCCTCCTCACGGTCGAATCGAACGATCCGCGGGAGCTCGGGCAGCTCCGACCACCTGAACAACAACTGGTGGGAATCGGACCGGCTGAACTCGAGCCCCTGGCGGACATGCTCGATGATGCCGCCGGAACCCACCAGGAACAGTTGATACGGGGCAAGGAACACCGCCGTACAGATTAGATACCGCAGCCAGATTCGCAGACGCTCGCGGGGGGCGCTGCCAGTGGTGCAGATCGCCGCCGAGACGGCAAGGATGGAGAACGCACCGAGATCGTGGCGGAGCAGAACACCGATCGCGTTGCACCCGGCGAGCGCCCACATCTTCCGCGACGACGGCTGCGACGCGTACCGCCACCACGCGGCGAGCACCAGCACCGGAACGAGGACCTTCGGATAGCTGTAGGGCCGCGGCCACAGCGCCGCCTCGATGAAGACCGCAACGATCGGCCAGAACCAGGATCGTGTCAGCCGCGCCGCCAGCCCATACGTCACGCCTGCGGCGATGGCCAGCATGGTGGCGGTCAGGACGACTTCGCTGAACGGGCCCGGCTTCAAGGACTGCGCGAGGGCCGACAGCAAATACATCAGCGGCAGGCCAGGGTCGATGAAGTCGCGCCCGGGCAGGTCGCCGAGCAGAAACCGCTGGGCGAGCGCGAGATGCAAGTAGTGATCGTTGGTGAGCTGGCCTTCCGCCAGGAGCCTGAAGACGAACACCGCCGCGGCGCAGGCCAGGGCGCCGAGGGGGATGATGGCTGCCGCGACGGGACCCGCTCAGGACAGGACGGCTCTGCCATTGTCAGGACGCACCGGAACGCGCGCGACTATAGCAGAGCCTGGAATGTCAATAAAGGAGCGCCCGATCGCTCGGATTGGCTCCGAGACAACCTGCGCTCGGACCCGGAGCCACTCCCGAGCCGCCGATGGGAATCAGCTGACGTCGGTCTACGGGATGCGCGTGAGCTGACCGCGGATCTCCCCGGCCGGGAACTGCGACGTGTGAACGTTCACATACGCGCCACCGCCCACGATGGCCTGAATCGCGTCCTGCATGGTGTTGATGCCGATCTCCGGCCGAGCGACGAACGCCGACCGGCCGAGGCGGAACGACAGGGGCAGGTCACCGGTGCGCCCCGTCGGCATCGGGAAGTTGAGCACCACGGGACCCGCCACGCCCCGCGGCCCGACGTGGATGTGGCCCGCGGTCGTGCCCGTCGCGAGATTGAACAACTGCAATTGGACAACGATTTCTTCGTTCTCGGCATCGACCGAGACGGTCGCCGTGCCGACCGCGCCGGTCAGGATGCCCAGGACGCCAGGCGTGGACGTCGTTTCCTCGGCGCCGGTCAGGGTCGCCGTCAGGTTCACCACCTGCGCTGACGAGGATTGAGCCGAGAGAAGCAAGGCCGCCGCCACGGCGGTCCCGCACAACAGTCGTTTCATTGGGAGCTCTCCTTCGATGCGATTGACCGATCGACGCGGGACGAGGCGCGTGAGACCACAGTCAACGGAGCCGCGGCGATCGCCAGCGGCATTGGCCAAGCAGGATCCGGACCAGCGATTCCCGGCGCGGAGTCAACGGTTTAAAGGGCGCGAAGCGCCGCGGCGCTTACGGCACTCGAAACGCGCTTTCGGAACGCGGGACGTGCGTCGATGGAGGAACGGGGCGGGCGACGAACGAGCGGGACCTCAGCGAGCGATCGCGGCGAGCAGGGCGAGCGCCGCCACGACCCCGCCTGCCTGCCACGCCAGGTCGGCGCGCTTGCGCAGGAACAGCGTCCCGAGACCGAGCATGACGGCCGCGGCCATGAGGAAGCGCCGATAAAGGTCCTCGTACGTCTCGACCTGCTGCGACACGTTCGATTGGCGATGAAGCCGGTCGATGATGCGGAAGGCGACCACTCGATCCGGCTCGTCGCCGATCTCGAAGTATTCGCCGCCTCCGGCAACGGCGAGCTGCACGAGCGAATTGCGATCGAGCACCGAACGGATCACCGGCGGCGGCCGGGTCCCGTCGGGTCTGGCGGGCTCGGGAATCATGCCGCCGGCCGTCGTGCCGATGCCGGCTACGTGCACCGGTATCCTGTGGGCGCGGGCTTCCTGTAGCGCCGCGGCAACCGTGCCGCTCCACGCCTGGCCGTCCGAGATGACGAGGAATGCCTTGGGGTTGCCGCTCTTGCCGAAGACCTCTTCGTCCTTCTCGATGAGACGGATGCCCCAGCGCAGCCCCTCCTCGATGTTGGTGTCCCACGTCGTCGTGTTCTCGAGGAGGAACGGCGAGCGGTCGCCGAGGTTGTCGATGAAGAAGAACAGGGCATTCGGATCTCTCGTCAGCCGGACCTGCGGCGCGGCGAGCTGTGCGAACAGCGCCAGCGCGACGCGGTCGCCTTTCCAGCTCAGGGTCTCGGCAAACGTCCGCAGGAATTGCACCGACCGCCGCCACCGGTTGGGGGGCACATCGGCCACATACATCGACGCGGATGCATCCAGCAAAATCACGATGTCGGCGCTGGCCTTCCTGAACGAGGAGACGCGGGCCTGCGGCCGCGCGATCGCGGCGATGCAGAGTCCCGCGGCAATCAGCATGCACGCCCAGAACGCGAGGTCGCCAATCGGCCCGAACCGCTGCGGCACCGGGACGAGCCGCTGCGCGTTCAGCCGGCGCACGTTCGCACGGCGCCGGGCCACGCGCCACGTCCACACCGCCATCAACACTGCCGGCACGAGCAGCAGCCAGAGATAGACCGGCGACGCGAACCGGAAGCTCTCGACGTCGATGGCCGGAAGGGACAGCATGCCGCCTCGATCAGCCTTTGCGCTCCCTCGGAGCCGCCTTGCCGGCTTCTCCGCCCGACGGGTTCTTCTCGCCCTGGTCGAGCGGGATGTAGATCTGGAAGCCCTTCGAGCTCGTCGCCGGGGACGGCGCTCCGGATTCGCCGTTGTCCGACTGTTCGCTCTGATCCTTCGGCGGCTGCGGCGGCTGCCGGCCCTTGGCCAGCTCGTCGCGCAGACGGACGACGAACTCGTAGTTGTAGGCCGCGTCGGTGTGCCACGTGTTGTTCTTCAGGACGGTGAGGTATCCCGACGCCGCCTCCTCGAGCGCCTTCATCGTCGTTGCCCGATCCTTCGAGCGCGCCTGCCCCAGCCGGTACGCGGCGTTGGCCACCGTGAGCTGCAGCTCCACGTTGTCGTCGCCGACGGCGGCCACCGGCTCGGCCTGCGCCGGCACGAGCGCGTCGTATTCCTGTTTCCAGTACTGCACTGCGGCGTTGCGGGCCCGGATTTCCTGACGTTCGTCCCGGCCGAGGAACGGGACCCAGCGCGCGCGATCGGCGTACTTCGCGGCCTCGACGAGGCTCTCGCGCGCCGCATCGTACTGGAGCGTGGCGAGCTGCTGCTGAGCGTCGGCCAGGCGGGTCTCGAGCCGGGCGACTCCCAGCGCTCCGAAGCCGAAGGCGACGAGCGCGATGGCGACGAGGACGAGTGCAACCAGCGTTCGCATGTCTCTCCTGATCAGTGCTCAATACCCGATGACAAGGCTCAATGACCAACGACCAATGCTCGATGGTCGAACCATCCTCACGGGAAGGTTCTGAATACTCCGAAGTTCAGCTTCAGGAACGCCGCGAGCAGCCACAGACCCGCGGCGATCAGCGCAAACCCTGCGTAGCGCGGCCTGGCGACGCTGTATTCGCGGGTCTCGATCCGTCCCGGCGACAGCCGGTCGATCTCCCGCAGCGCCCGCGCCACCGAATCGTCGTCGTACACCGCGTAGAAGCGGCCGCCCGTACGCTCCACCGTGGTGCGCCAGATCTTGTCCTGCAGCACCTCGCCCTCGCGGCGGTTGTAGGCGGTCCGCAGCATGTAGACCGGAATGCGCCAGGCGCGCGTCTCGGCCACCATGCGCTCCAGCGCACCCGCCTGCTGATTGAGCTGCGAGTCGCGGCCGTCGGTCAGCACGATCATCAGGTTGCCCGACGCGTTCACGAAATCGAATGTCTTGAAGAGCTGCGTGGCCTGGTCGATGCCCTCGATGATCGTCGTGCCCCAGTCGGGGAAACGCCCCCACTCGCGCGGATCGCTGATCAGGCGCGTGCTCAGGAGGATGTTCTCGTAGTCGTTGGTGAACGGCGTGACGACGTAGGCGTAGTTGCCGAACTGAATCAACGCGACGAGATCGCGATAGGGTCCCTCCATGCGCCGGCGGATGAACTGTTCGGCGGCGGCCACCGCGGTGAAGAACGTGGCCTCGCCCTGCCGGTTCATCTTCGACTCGAACCTGATCACCATGCTGGTGGAGCCGTCGACGAGCAGCGCGATCCGGCGGCCCGGATACGACACTTCCTCGCGCGCGAACCCGGTCAGCGGATCGGCCAGCGCGACGGCAAAGAACGGAATCCCGGCGAGACACAGCAGCAGCGGCACGTGGCGCACCAGCGCCAGGGGCGATCGGCGCATGACCGGGAGCAATGCGGGCAGGGCGACCTGCGTGCGGCCGCGCTGGCGGAGCATCACGATTGCCAGCACGAGGGCGACGACCGCGAGCAGCACGATGAACACGAGCAGGGCGCTCTGCGCCTGCTCGAACTGCAGGTCGCTCCAGCGAGTGCGCATCCACTCGTCCCAGGTGGTGCGCAGCGCGACGGGGAGATCCTCGAACGGCGGCACTGGAACCCTGCGAACGATCCTAGGAACCCACGAACGACCTCAGCGCGTGCGCCGTGCGCCGCGGCCACCGCGTGCCGGCGCGAATCCGCCGCACCGCCTGCGTGCTTTCTTCCAGCGCGCTGTCGAGCGCCGCGGCGTCGCCCTGCTCCTGCCGGCCGTACCCTGCCGCACTCATCCGGGCGAGCGCCTCGGAGATGGCGGCGAGGTGGACTCGGGTCTGCGCGTCGGGCTGGTTGCCGTTGTTCATCGCCGTGGTGATGCTGAGGGGTGTGGTCGCTGCCGACAGCAGCACCCGGCGGCGCCTGAGCCACCCGGAGCAGGCCCTCAACTGCCCCTCGCGCTCGGCGACATCGCGTCCGACGACCTGCTGGCTCACCGGGCGGCCCAGCGCCACGGCGGCGGCGATGCGGAGCGCCACGGCCGCACGGCGCGAGAGGTCGGCCGTCCATCCCGACTGCGAGGCCTCCTGCTTCACCCGCGCCAGCGCCGAGAGCGACGCGCCCAGCACGGACGAGGCCGGCAGCGGCCTGACCGCCGCCTGCTTCCCGGTCCGCAGCTGACCGGTGGCGCGCACCAGCGCGAACGCGCCGAACACCAGCGCGAAGGCAAACGACACCCAGGCCGTGGTGGTCGCCAGCGATGCGCGGAAGCGCCGCGACTCGATCGACGCGAACGTCTGGCCCGATGCGTCGCGGATGTCGTCGGCACCGCGCGGCACGAGCGACAGGACGCGCATCGGCAGCGCCGGCAGGATGTACTGCTGGTCGCGGCCCTGCGAGCCGGTGCCCTTCTCCACCAGGTTGTAGCTGACGGTCTGCGCCGGGATCATGACGTCCTGCCCGAAGAAGCCGTCGCTCAACAGCCGCACCGAGTACTCGCGCTGGATGTAGCGCCAGGGCGGCACGACGACGTCGTCGTGGGCGACGCCGCGGACGACTTCGAACGGCGTGAGCGACAGCGCGCCCGGGTCGAGCTGATTCAGGACCGGGACGACGGTGATTGAGCCGGCCTCGATGACGCTGCAGGTCAGCACCAGGGTGAACGTCTCGCCGACGCGGACCGACGTGCGGTCGGCTTTCCACCAGCAGCGAATCGGATCCGACTCCACTTCGCCGGGCCGGGCCGCGCGCGGCGCGGTGGGCGGGGCGGCCGACGCCGCCGGGGATTGCGCGTGAAGCGGGGATGCCGACAGTACCGACGCGACAACGACAATGAGCAGGGAACCCGTGATCCTCATCACATCTTCCTGAGCCGCCGCTCGGCCGTGAACTTGACCAACGCCGTCTCCATCTCCCACCGGTCGAGCCCGACGCGGACGATATCGAGATCCGCGTCGCGCGCCAGCCGCTCGATTTCGTCCTGCCACTCGCCGACGCGGGCCGCCAGCCGGTGCAGCTCGCGGCGCGACAGCACGCGCGTGCGGCCGCTCTCGACGTCGAAGACCTCGATCCATCCGTCCGACACCTGCGGCACCTCGTAGGCGAAGCGGACGTCGGCCATCAGCAGGAACACATCGTGCACCGCGTTGAGCTGTGACAGGTGCCGCAGGAGCGCTCCGGCATCGGCGAACAGGAAGTCGGAGACGACCGGTATGAGCGACGCCTTCCGCACCTGGCTCTCGATGGCCGACACGATGTCCTGCCCCGGGTCGGGATTGCGCGGCTGGGTGAGCGACTGGCGGTAGAGGTCGAGGCAATACAGCAGATGCGACCGGCCGATGCGCGGGCGCACCGAGGCCAGCGGGCGGAAGCGCTCGTCGAAGGTGACGATCCCGAACCGATCCTGGAAGAACGTCGCCGAGAGCCCGGTCGCCGCCACCGCGCGGGCGATAGCCATCGCGATGCTCGCTCGCGTGCCGGCCCCCGGCCCGTCCCCGCGCAGCGCCCCGGCGACGCCGCAGCGCGTCGACAGCGACGCATCCACCACCGCGACGATCGCGGCGTTGCTGTCCTGCTCGAACTCGCGCGTGATCATCGGGCTGAAGTTGGTGAGCGAGGACTGCGACCAGTCGATCGACGACATGCGGTCGCCCGGCTCCCAGTCGCGGATGCCGACGAAGTTGAAGCCCGAGCCCTTGAACACGCTGGCGTGGTCGCCGAGCGTGAACTCCTTCATCCGCTTGAGGATGAACAGCTCGATCTCGGCGATTTCCTGCAGGTTGACGAGCGCACCGCCCTCGTCGCTGTGCCGGGGCGCATGCACCGCCGCGCCGCGGTCGCCAATCACGGCACCGGCACCGAATCGACGATGTCGTCGATGACCATGTCCACGGTTATCCCATGGCTCGCCGCGTGCGGCCCGAGCCAGACTCGGTGCGGCAGCACGTAGCGAGCCAGCTCCTGGATGTCCTCGGGGTACACCTCGGCGCGCCGGTGCAGCAGCAGCGCCCATACCTTGACCAGGCGGCCCCAGCAGATCGTCGCGCGCGGCGAGGCCCCGAGGTCGACCACCTTCTCGACCAGCGCCGAGGGCGAGCGGTGCAGCCACTCGGTCTCTTCGTTGTAGGGCCGCGTCGCTCCGACGAGGCGGCGGATGTACTTGGCGAGCGCCGGGTGCATGAAGACTTCGCGCGTGATCGCGGCGCGCAGCTCGATGATGCGCTCCTTCCTGACCAGCGGATTCAGGCGCACGCGCTTGAAGTCGAAGCTCACCAGCTTCTCTTCTTCCTCCGGCCGCAGGTAGGGGATGTTGATCATGATCGCGAAGCGATCGGTGGCCGCTTCCGAGAGCGGGAACGTCCCCTGGCCCAGCTCCACCGGGTTCATCGTCGCGATCGCGAAGCTGAAGGGCGAGAGCTGGTAGGTGGTCTTGCCGACCGTGACGGTGCGGTCCTGCAGCCCCTCGAGGAACGCGCTCTGCGACTTGAGGGGAATGCGGTTGATCTCGTCGAGCAGGATCACTTCGGCCGAGGCGAGCGGCCCGAACTCGGTGACGAACTCGCCGGTGGCCGGGTTGATCATCTGGAAGCCGACGATCTCGGTCGGCTGCAGGTCGGCGCGGCCCTGCAGACGCGCGAACGTGGCGTCGCTGATCGCGGCGAGGATCACGCCGAAGAACGTCTTGCCCACCCCGGGCACGCCGCGCAGCAGCAGGTTGCCGGCGTTGACCTGGCGCTTCTGCTCCTTGTCGTAGCTGGTCGGAATCTCCGACAGCAGCACGACGTTGGCGAGGGCTTTTTCCGTTTCGTACCCGACCAGCGCGTTGCCTGCCTCGGCCACGATCGCCTCGTGCAGGTCGATGGCTTCCTGGAGCTCCGGATGCATGAACGGGACATCATATCAAGCCGTACGCCGGCGGAGGCCAGGCCGCCCGCCTGGGCCGGACCCGGATTCCGGCGCGCCCCGGCCGCCCGACCTGGGGATCCGTGCCCGGGGGCTATATGCTATCGGCCGCGATGACTGAGACTCGAACCGAGACCCGTCACGGTTCCGTCAGGCTGGTGGCGCTGGCCAGCCTGGTGGGCACCACGATCGAGTGGTACGACTTCTTCCTCTACGGCACGGCCGCGGCGCTCGTCTTCAACCGCCTGTTCTTCCCGAACTCCGATCCGCTGATGGGCACGCTCTATGCCTTCGGCACCTACGCCGTCGGCTTCTTCGCCCGTCCGTTCGGCGGCATCGTCATCGGCCATTACGGCGACAAGGTCGGCCGCAAGTCGATGCTGGTGCTCACGCTGGTAATCATGGGCGTGGCCACCTTCCTCATCGGCCTGCTGCCGACGTACGAACAGATCGGGCCGTGGGCGGCCGTCGCGCTGGTCGCGCTGCGCATCGCCCAGGGGTTTGGCGTCGGCGGCGAATGGGGCGGCGCCGTGCTGATGGCGGTGGAGCACGCCCCGCCCGGCCAGCGCGGCTTCTACGGAAGCTGGCCGCAGATCGGCGTGCCGGCGGGACTCGTGCTCTCGACCTTCGTCTTCGCCATCTTCGCCCGCCTTCCCGAAGCCTCGTTCCTGGCGTGGGGATGGCGCGTGCCGTTCCTGGTCAGCGCGGTCCTGGTCGGCGTCGGGCTCCTCATCCGCCTGCGCATCGTCGAAACGCCGGCGTTCTCGAAGGTGAAGGCGAGCGCGGCGGAGGCGCGCCAGCCGATCATCGAGGTGCTGCGCACGTATCCGAGGGAAGTGCTGCTGGCGATGGGGGCGCGCTTTGCCGAGAACGGCGCGTTCTACATTTACAGCGTGTTCGTGCTCGTGTACGCCACGCAGCAGGCCGGGATCTCGCAGGAGACCGTGCTCAACGCGATGCTGTTCGCGGCGGCGTGCGAGCTTGCCGCCATCCCGCTCTACGGCGCGCTGTCCGACCGCTTCGGGCGGCGCCCGGTCTATCTGTTCGGCGCGATCATGACCGCCGTCCTGGCCTACCCGTTGTTCCTGCTGCTGGACACCGGCTCGACGCCGATGGTGGTGCTCGCGATGTTCCTCGTCTTCATCTTCTCGCACGCGGCAATGTACGGGCCGCAGGCGGCGTTCCTCTCGGAGATGTTCGGCACGCGCGTGCGCTACAGCGGCGCCTCGCTCGGCGCGCAGCTCTCGTCGGTGCTTGCCGGAGGACTGTCGCCGTTCATTGCCACGGCGCTGCTGCGCAGCTACGGCAGGCCGGCGCTGTCGCTGTATGTGATCTTCATGGCGCTGGTCACCATCGTTGCCGTCCTGGTCGCGACCGAGACGCACCGCGACGACATCGAGGACATCAAATAGAATGCCCGGGGCAATGTTCATTGCCCGTTGCCCGATGGGCCGTTGGGCAATGGACAATGCTCGATGCTCCAGACCAATGCTCGATGGCCAATGCCCGATGCGCAGTGGCCAACGGGCAATGCTCAATGCGCAGATTAGCTCTGAGCCCTAGATCGACGCCCAGAGCCTCGAGCCAGGAAGCCTGAACTCTGATGCCGAAGCAAACGATGAAAGCCGCCATTCTCGACACCGCGCCGGGCGGGCTGCACGTCGAGGAGATTCCGATACCGGAGCCGCGGGCCGGTGAAGTGCTCGTCAAGGTCAGCGCGTGCGGTGTCTGCCACACCGATCTTCACGTCATGAAGGCGGAAGTCGCCTTCCCCACGCCGGCGGTCATGGGCCACGAGATTTCCGGCACGATCGCCGCGCTCGGCCCGGGTGTGACCGGGCCGCCGGTCGGGACGAAGGTGGCCTCGGCGTTCATCATGCCGTGCGGGTTCTGTCAGGCATGCGGTGCCGGACGCGACGACCTGTGCGACAGCTTCTTCGCGATGAACCGGCTGAAGGGCACGCTCTACGACGGCACGTCGCGGCTGCGCCGCAAGGACGGCTCGCCAATCGCGATGTACTCGATGGCGGGCCTGGCGGAATACGCCGTGGTGCCGGCCACCGACGTGTTCCCGCTGGCCGACGGCCTGCCGCTCGAAGAGTCGGCGGTGCTCGGTTGCGCCATCTTCACGGCGTACGGCGCGGTGCGTCACGGCGCCGACCTGCGCGGCGGCGAGCGCATCGCCGTCGTCGCCACCGGCGGCGTCGGCATGAACATCATCCAGATTGCCAGGGCCTTCGGCGCGTCGCAGATCATCGCCGTCGACATCCGCGACGACAAGCTCGACGCGGCGGCGCGCCTCGGCGCCACGGACGTGGTCAATGCGGCAGGCACGGACGCGACCGCCCGCGTTCGCGCGCTCACCGACGGCAGGGGCGTCGATGTCGCCTTCGAGGTGCTGGGCCTGCCGCAAACGTTCACGCAGTCGATCGAGATGATTCGCGACGGCGGCCGCATGGTGGCGGTCGGCATCGCGCCGGGCAAGACGACCGCCCCGGTGGAGATCACGCGCCTCGTGCGCCGCGAGCTGCGCATCATCGGCTCCTACGGCGCGCGCACGCGCAGCGACATGCCGGAAATCATCCGCCTGGCGGCGCAGGGCATCTTCCGGCCGGAGACGATGGTGACTCAGCGGTTCTCGCTGGATGAGGCCGATGCCGGCTACAAGGCGCTGGCTCGAGGCGAGATCGTCGGCCGCGCGATTGTCGTTCCCTAGGTCATCGGCTGACCACGAACCGCGGAGACGCTGAGGCGCGGAGACAATTAAGCTATAAGAACTCCGCGTTTCCGCGCCTCCGCGCTTTCGTCGTCACGTGAAGTCAGAGAAGGTGTTCAAAATGATCGGTCAGGAAACCTTGATGAATTTCGTCGGCGGGAACTGGGAGACGTCGGCGGCAACCCAGACGATCCCCGTTCGCAATCCGGCCACCGGCGAGGTGATCGCCGCCGCTCCGCTGTCATCGGCGGCCGACGTCGCGAAAGCGGTAGACGCCGCGTCGAAGGCATGGCAGTCGTGGCGCCGTGTTCCGCCCGGCGACCGCATCCAGCCGCTGTTCCGCCTCAAGGCGCTGCTCGACGCGAACTTCAACGAGATCGCGAAGCTGGTGACGCAGGAATGCGGCAAGACGCTCGCCGAGTCCGAAGGAGAGCTGAAGCGCGGCATCGAGAACGTCGAGGTCGCCACCGGCATCCCGTCGCTGATGATGGGCAGCAACCTCGAGGACATCGCGTCCGGCATCGACGAGCTGATGATTCGGCAGCCGGTCGGGGTCGTCGGCGTGATCACGCCCTTCAACTTCCCCGGGATGATCCCGCTGTGGTTCCTGCCGTACGCGGTGGCATGCGGCAACACCGTGGTGCTCAAGCCGTCGGAAAAGACACCGCTCACCATGGCGCGCATCCTTCAGCTCGTCGAGCAGTCGGGGTTCCCGCCGGGCGTGATCAATCTCGTGCACGGCGGCAAGGAAGCGGTCGATGCGCTGCTCGATCACCCCGACGTGCGTGCCATCTCGTTCGTCGGCTCGACGCCGGTGGCGCGCTACGTGTACGGCCGCGCCGCGGCCAACGGCAAGCGCGTGCAGTGTCAGGGCGGCGCCAAGAACCCCATCGTCGTGCTGCCCGACGCCGACATGGAGATGACCACGCGGATCGTGGCCGATTCGGCGTTCGGGTGCGCCGGCCAGCGCTGTCTCGCTTCGTCGATCGTGATTGCCGTCTCCGACGCGGCCGCGCCGTTCACGAAGCAGATCAGCGAGGCCGCGGCATCGCGCAAGGTAGGCTACGGTCTCGAGAAGGGCACGGAGATGGGACCGGTCATTACGCCCGAGAGCCGTACCCGCATCGAAGGGCTGATCGCGAAGGGGATCGCCGCCGGCGCGAGGCCCCTCGTCGATGGACGCAACGCCAAGATTCCGGGATACGAGAAAGGCAACTTCGTGAAGCCGACCGTCCTGGCCGACGTCGATCCGGCCAGCGAGCTGGCGCGTACCGAGGTCTTCGGGCCGGTGCTGAGCGTGATGCGCGCCGATTCGGTAGAGGCCGCGATCGAGCTGGTCAACAACTCGCCGTACGGCAACATGGCGTGCCTGTTCACGACCAGCGGCGCCGCAGCCAGACAGTTCCGGTACGAAACGCGGGTCGGCAACGTCGGCATCAACGTCGGCGTCGCCGCTCCCATGGCTTACTTCCCGTTCTCGGGCTGGAAGGACAGCTTCTTCGGCGACCTGCACGCACAAGGCCGCGACGCCATCGACTTCTACACGGAAAAGAAGGTCGTCGTCGAACGCTGGCCGTCGACGTGGTCGCGAAAGTTCTAGCTGCGGGATTCGCGGTCGCTGCCGCCGCCGCCATCGCGCTCGCCGTTCCCGCCGTTCGTCACCTCAGGGAAACCCCGCCTCCCGATCCGGCAATTCGTGCCGCCTTCGCGCCACCGCCGGGCACCGAGCCGGGATCCGGCGACCGGGCGCTGGACGCCGCCATCTCTCCGGACCAGCGCTCGCTGGTGTTCGTCGCAGCCACCCAGGGGACAACGGCGCTGTGGCGGCGTGCGCTCGACGCCGAACGCGCCGATCGCATCGCCGGCACCGAAGGCGCGCAGCTGCCGGCGTGGAAGCTCACCGGGAACGTCATCTCGTTCTTCGCCGGCGGACGGCTGAAGCAGGTCTCCCTCGCCGACGGCGGAATCCGCGATCTGGCGGACGCGCCCGCGGCGCGCGGCGCCGCGTGGCTGCCCGACGGCTCCCTCCTGTTCGCCGGCAGCGAGCGCGGCGCCATACGCCGGCTGCAGAACGGCACGATCCACGAGGCGACTACCCTGCGCAGCGGCGATCGCTCGCACGCATTTCCGATGGCCACCGGTGAAGGGGACGCGTTCGTCTATACAGCAACGTTGACCGACGGCCGCAGGGTCATCCGGCTCGCACAGGGCGGCGAAGAGCGGGACCTGACGCCGGCCAGCGGCCACGGCCAGCTCGTCGGCACAACCTTGCTCTACGTGCGCGACGGCGTCCTGCTCGCCCAGCGGATCGACGCCGACACGCGGCAGACTTCGGGACGCACATCACCCATTGCACTCTCCGTCGGAACTGATGCGATCGGCCGGAGCTTTTTCACCGCGTCGCCGCGAGTGCTCCTCACCGCGCCGGCTGTGTCGCGGCGCGCGCAGCTGACATGGTTCACGTTGCCCGGCGGAGAGCCGTCACCCACACGCGAGCCCGGCGACTACTGGCAGGTGCGTTTGTCTCCCGACGACCGCGGCGCGGCGCTCACCCGGACCACACCGCTCCTGCACACGCTCGACGTCGTCGTCGCACCGATGACGGAGACGGGGTACATCGAGCAGGTCACACGCGCGGTGGCGCCGGACGGCGATCCCGTGTGGTCGCCCGACGGCCGCCGTCTCGCGTTCCGCTCGCTGCAGGATGGACCGCCTCGTCTCTTTACCCATGCCCTCGACGATCCCGATGCCCCGGACGTGATCGTTCCGATGTCGGCCAGCGACGAGACGCCAACGGACTGGCGCGATCAGCGCATCATCGTTCACGCTCCCGGCCCGGAAGGCGACCTCGATCTCTGGAGCGTCGACGAACGAACCGGGGCACGCGAGGCGATCGCGAACACCCGCTTCAACGAGACCCAGGGACGGCTGTCCCCCGACATGCGCCGGCTGGCGTACGTCTCGGACGAGTCGGGGCAGCCCGACATATACGCCCGGCCATGGCCGCGTGGTGCACGCGTCCGCGTCTCGTTCGCCGGCGGCACGAGCCCGCGGTGGAGCCGGGACGGCAGGGCGATTCTCTTCCTGCGAGGCACGCAGATCATGCGCGCCGATCGGTCCGGCGACGGCTTCGCCGTGCCGCGCGCCGTGCTCGACGTCCCCGAGCTCCGCGATTTCGACGTGGCCCATCGGCGCGACGCCATTCTCGCCCTGGTCCAGACCGCCCCATCAACGCCCGCGCCGGCGGCCCTCGTCGTCGGCTGGCAATCGCTCGTAAACTGAGGACATGTCCGCCGGACGACTCGACGCGATCTGGATCAAGCGCGCACACCGCGGCCCGATGGACCCCGCGCAGGAGGCGCGCCTCGAGGCCGACCATGGCCTGGTCGGCAGCGCCGATCGCAGCCGGCGCCGTCAGGTCACGCTGCTCGAGGCGGAGAGCTGGACGCAGCTGATGCAGGAGCTCAACGCCGACGTCGATCCCTCGGCTCGCCGCGCCAACCTGCTGGTCAGCGGCGTGCCGCTCTACGACACGCGCGGGCGGGTGCTTCGCATCGGCGACGTCCGCCTGTCGATCGGCGGCGAGACGACGCCATGCGAGCGGATGGATGAAGCGCTGCCCGGCCTGCAGGACGCCATGCGCCGCGGCCGGTGGGCCGGAGGCGCGTTCGCGCAGGTGCTCACGGGGGGAACGATTCGCGTGGGGGATGCCGTCGAGTGGGAGCGAGCGGAGGCGGCGGACGGACGGGTTGAGACGGAGTAACGGAGCAACCGAGGCGACCGGAGTTCGTGACCGTGCCCGTCAGAATCGCCGCCGCGACGAGATGGGCCACCAGCGCGCGCTCACGCGTCCGAGGATGTACTCGCGCGGCACGAAGCCCCAGACACGACTGTCCGAGCTGTTGTCCCGCCGATCGCCCATGACGAAGTAGGCGCCCTCGGGCACGACCTCGGGTCCCCAGTCGTCCTGGCTCCGGTATGTCAGGTACGGCTCGTTCATCCGGCGGCCGTTCCGAAACACGGCGCCGCCCACGATGCGCACTTCGTCGCCGCCGCCCGCGATCACCCGCATGACGAAGGCCTTGCTGGGGTCGCGTGGATACAGCAGCATGACGATGTCGCCGATCGCGGGATCGCCGGCGCGATACGCACGCTTGTCGACGATCAGCCGATCCTGGTCCACGAGCGTCGGCGCCATCGCCATACCTTCGACACGCGCCGCCTGGTAGAAATACGTCGCCACGTGCCACCTCACCAACGGAGTAATGACCAGACTGGCCGCGACGATTGCCGCCGCCAGCACCGTCAGCCTCCGCCGCCGCAGGCGATCGATATCGACCACGATCGGCCACCGGCGCCGCCTGACGAGCCATACCGGCACCGCGATCAGGAGGGTGGCGATGTGCAGCAGGAGCTGCCAGCGTATCCACCCTCGGCCGCGCCGGATCGCGTCCAGCAGCATCCAGCGTGTCACCGCGAAATGGAACAGCACTACCACCACGTAGATGAGGATGATCTCCACAGCCGCTCTCGATGGTCAGCGCCTCTGATACGGACAGGGGCGAAAGTCGCGCGATTGTGACAGACGGGAACGCGCCCGGGCAATCGACGTGAAACCAGCCTCCGTCCCTCCGTTCCTCCTGTAATTCGCTCTCTCCCCCACCTCCGTTCCCTCTATGATTCCCCCCATGAAATCCGCCCTCTTCACGCTCGCCGTGTTCATCTGCGCCGCATCGCCCGCCGACGCGGCAACGCCGCAAGTGCCGGCTGTCTCGGGACCGATCACAGGGCCGGGGCGCATGTATCCGGAGCCGGCCGTCAGCGTGGTGCCGGGTGCGCCGCGGGTCGAGGACTTTCCCTACGTCACCGAGGAGTACTTCGTCTCGGGCATGGCGAAGGATGCACCCTACACCACGCGTCTCATCGTGCGGCGGCCGGCCGACCCGGGCACGTTCAGCGGCGTCGTCGTCGCGGAGGCGATGCACGCCGGCGGCCGGTCGCTCGTCTTCGAATGGTCGCGCGTGTCGATCCTGACGCGCCGCCACATGTTCGTCGAGATCGTCCACAGCCCCGCGAACATCGACCTGCTGAAGACGTTCAACGCCGGGCGCTATGCGCCGCTGACCATTGCCGCGGGCCAGACCAACGACGTGATCGCGCAGGCAGGGATGGCAATCAAGAGCGGCAGGGGGCCGTTCGCCAACTACAGGATCCGGAAGATCACGCTGATGGGCACGTCCGCGTCGAGCGGCACGGTACGCAACTACCTCGCCGACCACGCCACGATGCGGCTGGCCTCCGGCGAGCCGATCTTCGACGGCTTCCTGCTCACCAGCACGAACGGCAATACGCCGCTGCCGATCGTCGACGTGCCGATGATCCAGATGCCGACGCAGACCGAAGTCGCCACCTGGGCGGCGAAGGGCATCGCCTACCGGCGGCCCGACAGCGACGAGCCCGGCAACCGTTTCCGGCTGTATGAGGTCGCCGGCATGCCGCACAACAACTCGCGCGAGAACCCCGCCTTCCAGAACGACCCGTGCACGCTGCCGGTCACCGACTTCCCCGCCGGCGCATTCACGGCGCTCGCGCTCAACCATCTCGTCGAGTGGATCACGACCGGCAAGACGCCGCCGCGCGCCGCGCCGATCGAGGTGGACCACAACACCGCGAACGACGGCTCGCCGCTGGCGCTCGACGAATACGGCAACGCGAAGGGCGGCATCCGCAACACCTGGGTCGATGTGCCGATCGCCACCTACGGCGTCTTCGGCAAGGGCAGGACCGAGGCCCAGGATCGCGTGTGTCAACTCGGCGGCACCAAGGTCCCGCTGCCGGATGCCACACTGAAGGCGCTGTATCCCACTCGCGCCGACTACGTCAGGAAGGTCAACCGCCGCCTCGACGAGCTGATCGCTCGAGGGTGGTTCCTGCCCGAGTACGCCGACGTGGTGCGTCGGGACGCCGAGAAGACGCCGCTGCCGTAGCGCGAGAGACATGTACGAGAGCAAGGGTCATCGTCTGCTGCCCTGGCCGCATTTCGTCCGCCGCGCCTACCGGCACCTGCTCGTGGGCCTGATGGTCGTGGCGCTCGCCGACGGCGTAGGCACGCTCGGCTATCACGCGGTCGGACGGCTGGCCTGGCTCGATGCGTTTCTGAACGCATCGATGATTCTGAGCGGGATGGGACCGGTCGACCGCCTGACCACGGACGGCGGGAAGCTGTTCGCCTCACTCTACGCGCTCTTCAGCGGCGTGGTGTTCATCGGCGTCATGGGCGTCGTCCTCGCCCCGTGGGCGCATCGCCTTCTGCACATCACGCAGCTGGAGGACCGCTAGCCCGGCCCGGTCGAACGTGACCATGAGACCACCGGTGCGGGCGCGAGATCTTCAATAGAACCAGTCGACGATCGTGTCGCGGTGCCCCGCGGTCACGCGCGTGACCTCGTGCCGCATCGCCGCCGGAAACGCCACGAGCGTGCCGCGCTTCGGGATCACATCGATCGGGCGGCTGTGGTCCGGATACAGCCGCAGCACGCCGCCGCGGAAGCCGCCCGACGGCTCCGCGTCGCGCGAGCTCTCGAGAAAGAGGACGATGGTGATCTGGCGCCGCGCGGTGAGCGGCCACGAGGGCACGAACGCGCGATCGACGTGCGGGCGGTAGAAGCCGCCGGTCTTGTAGCGCAGGAAGCTCGCGCCCTCGCGCGACTGCAGCACCAGCCCGTAGAACGACGCGATCGGCACCCGCACCGCATCGAGCGCCGCATCGACCATCGCCACCACCGTGTCGGCGACGTCGATCTGGGTGGCGCGCCGCACGTCCCGCTGCAGTTCGAATCCGTCGCCGAGCACCTCCGCCTCTTCGGGGGTGCCGTCGTCCATCGCCGCCTGCACCCGGCGGCAGGTGGGCGCATCCAGTACGTCCGGGGCAATGAAGATCCGCACGGGGGCCCTGACTACGAACAGCGATCGTAGAACGAATCCACGCGAGCCCCCGCCGCGCCGACGGCCGTGCTCACCGGCATCACTCGCTCGCGATTCGGAGCGCTTCCTCGATCGTCGTCCGACCGAAGATGGCCTTGGTCATCGCGTCGGCGACCAGCGTGGTCATGCCCGCGGACACCGCCGCCTGCTTGATCCGCTTCGAGTCGGCGCGCTCACGGATCAGGGCGTTGATCGTCTCGTCGACGACCAGGACCTCGAACGCGCCGGTATGGCCGCGGTAGCCGGTGCCGCCGCACGCGTCGCAGCCCTGGCCTTTGTAGAACACGATGCCGGAATCGGCGGCCAGGCCCGCCTTGGCGAGCGTGTCCGGCGGATACGTGACGGGCGCCTTGCAGTCGGCGCACATCGCCCGCATCAGGCGCTGGCCGATCACGCCCACCAGGCCCGAGGCGAGCAGATACGGCTCGAGCCCCATCTCTATCAGGCGCGGCACCGCGGCGGAGGTGTCCGGGATCGGCAGCGCGCTGAGCACGAGAATGCCCGACTGCGCCGCGCGCAGCGCGAGCTGCGCGGTCTCCGCATCGCGCATCTCGCTGATCATGATCACGTCCGGGGCCTGCCGCAGCAGCGACCGGATGGCGGTGCCGAACGTGAAGCCCGTTTCCGGGCGAATCTGCGTCTGCCGGACCGTGGGGATCTGGTGCTCGACCCTCTCCTCGACGGTCAGGATGTTCTTCTCGCTGCCGGCAAGATGCGCGAGCGCCGAGTACAGCGTCGTCGCCTTGCCCGCGCCAGCCGGCCCGGTGACCAGCACGATGCCGCGCGGCTTGCCGAGGATGTCGCGGACGAGTCCCAGGTGCTTGTCGCTGAAGCCCAGCTCGGCGAGTCCTCTCACGTTATCCCGCCTTCCGCTTCAAGCGGGCAACTTCGATCCGGTGTTTCTTGACCAGGTGCCACACCGATCGTTCGGAGACGCCGAGCAGCCGCGCCGCGGCCGCCTGCACGCCGCCGGTGCGCGCCAGCGCGTCTACGACGAACGCCCGCTCGAGGTGCGCCACTTTCTGGTCGAGCGTGAGGTTCTGCAGATTGTCCCAGCGCGCTGCCGGCGATCCGGACAGCGGCTCCGGCGGCCGGATCGGTGCCGGCAGGCTGCTCGACAGCAGCACCTCGCCGTCGTTGACGACCACCGCGCGCTCGATCACGTTCCGCAGCTCGCGCACGTTGCCGGGCCAGTTGTAGTCCATGAGCGCCGCCAGCGCATCCGGCGCCAGGCGAAGGATGCGGCGCTTCAGCCGCGCGCTCGCTTCCGCCAGGAAGTGATCGGCGAGCTCGGGAATCTCGTCGCGGCGCTCGCGCAGCGGCGGCACGTGGATCGACACGACGTTCAGGCGGAAGTACAGGTCGTCGCGGAACGTTCCTTCGCGAACCGCGCGCTCGAGGTCCTTGTTGGTCGAGGCGATGATGCGGACGTCGACCTTGACGGTCTCGCCGCCGCCGACGCGCTGCAGCTCGCGCTCCTGCAGCGCGCGGAGGATCTTGGCCTGCGTCGCCAGCGTCATGTCGCCGATCTCGTCGAGCAGCAGCGTGCCGCCGTCGGCCTGTTCGAACTTGCCGCGCTTGCGCGAGACCGCGCCGGTGAAGGCCCCCTTCTCGTGGCCGAACAGCTCGGACTCGAGCAGCGTCTCCGGAATCGCCGCGCAATTGAGCTTCACGAGCGGACGACTGCGGCGGGCCGATCGCTCGTGGATCGCTTCGGCGATGAGCTCCTTGCCGGTCCCGCTCTCGCCCAGGATCAGCACCGTCGCGTCGGTCGGACCGGCCCGATCGATCAGCCGGACGACGTCCTCCATCGCGCGGCCGGCGCCGACCAGACGGCCGCGGCTGCGGGTGACCGCCAGCTCCTGGCGCAGGCCCTCGAGCTCGCCGAGCGGCCGCTTCTTCTCGAGCGCGCGCCGCACGATGATCTCCAGCTCGTCGAGGCTGAAGGGCTTCGTGAAGAAGTCGTAGGCGCCGCGGCGCACCGCGTCGAGCGCACAGTCCCGCGAGGCATGGGCGGTCATGATGATGATCGGCGTGCGGTGATCGGTCTTCCGAATCTCGTCCACCGCCTCGAGACCGCTGACGCCCGGCAGCCGCACGTCCATCAGGATCAGATCGAAGCGCTCGTCACGGAGCGCCTCCAGCGCCTCTTCCGCGCACCCCATGACGCGCACGGCGTACTCCTGCCGTTCGAGCGCCTCCTTGAGGAAGAACTGCATCTGCGGATCGTCGTCGACGACGAGCAGCTGATAGGGCATCCCCGTCGACTCGGACCGCGCCGCCGTGATCATGCCGCCACCGCCTCTCTCGCCAGCGGCAGCTCGATTGTGAACGTCGTCCCGGCGTCCGGATCGCTGTCGACATCGATGCGGCCCTCGAAGGCAGTGACGATCTGCCGCGCGATGGCGAGGCCGAGCCCGGTGCCGCCGGGCTTCGTCGTGAAGAACGGCACGAACAGCTGACGGCGGACATCGGCGGGAATGAACGACCCGGTGTTGTGCACGGAGATGTACGCGCGCCCGTCGCGCTGACCCGCCGACACCGTCACCTGGCCGTCGTCAGGCGTGGCCTGGACGCCGTTGAGCACGAGGTTGGTGAGCACCTGGCCGATGCGCTGCCGGTTGGCCATGACGACGAGCGGTGCGCCGGGGGCGATGGAGACGTGGAGCGCGACGCGCCGCCCGCCGACGCCATGCCGCGCCATCGCAACGGTCTCCTCGATCACCTGCGCGAGATCGACCTCGGAAACCGTGCCCGACTTCGGCTTGGAGTACACCAGCAGGTCCTCGACCAGTCGATTCAGGCGATCGATCGACTCGAGCATCGTGGTGACATACCTGGCGCGATCCTGGGGGCTGACATCGCGCCCGAGCAGCTCGGTCAGTCCCCGCAGCGCGGCCAGCGGGTTGCGGATCTCGTGGGCCACGCCGGCGGTCACGGTCCCGAGGGTCGCGAGCTGCTCGGCCTGCTGGAGACGCGCGCGCAGCTCGCGCATCTGGTTGAGGTCCTTGAACGCGATCGTCACGCCGATCACGTCGCTGTTCCGGTGCTGCAGATAGGACGCCGTGATGCCAATCCGCACCGGCCGGCCGTCCGCGGTGAGAATCTCCACATCGTCGATCGCCACCGGCTTGCGGCTGGCGATGGCGGCCTCGATCGCCGCGAGCGAGGTGCAGCGGCGATCGGCGGGTGTGAAGACCTCGCTGAACCGCCGCCCCACCAGGTCCTCTTCGCGGTAGCCGAGCGTCGCTTCGGCGGCGGCGCTCGAACCAATCACACGGCCGTCGGCGTCGAGCGTGATGATGGCGCCGGTCATGCTCTGCAGGTAATAGCGTTGTACCGCCGTGATCGCGTCGTTGACCGCCCCGCCGAGCGAGTCGAGCTCCGACGTCGACGCGATAGCGAGCGTGCCGCGCAGATCGCCCGCGGCGAGCGCCTCGAGCCGTCCGACGACCTGACGAACCGGGCGGGTGACGCCGAGCGCCATGCCGAGCCCGAGGACGGCGGCGGCGAGCGTGATGGCGGCGATCTGCAATCCGAGTTGAGCGATCAACGGCTGAACGGCGGCGCCGGTGCCGTAGAACTGATACGCGCGCGACGCGAGCTCGACGGCCAGGAATCCCGTTCCCGCCACGAGCAGCGCCATCGTCAGCGGCAGCAGGAGCATGAGCTTGGCGCCGGTCGGGCGCGCCGCAGGCACGAAGGCGCGAACGCTCATTTCAGGTCCTGCCTGCCCGGAGGTGTTCCCGGCTCGATCCGGTTTCGAGACGAACGCACGCCGCTCTCCGCTCGGCGGGAGCCGACGGCGTGCAGTTGAAGGCGAGTGCGGGCAGCCATGTGTCGCGTCGGCCCTCAACCGGCGAGGGCCGAGCGAGTTATCGGCTCTGCGCAACACGATTTGTAGGATGAGCGGGGTGCGGAGGCCGTAAATCGGCGAGTAAGGCCGGGGCCGGCGAGGTGCGCGGCTGGAATCGGGACCCAGCAGGAATCAGGGGGAGCCTGATTCCTACTGGAAGCGGCCATTGGCCGAGATCGCCCGAGCCGCGCTGGTCGCAGCCGTCGACGTGCCCGCTCACCCGCACGGACACGCTGCCACGTGTTCGAGCAAGGCGCATGCCTGGACAGCCACGTTCAACCAAGCTGTTCGAGGTAAAGACTTTCCCCGCAGGCCGCGCCGCCGGCAGCTACAGAGTGTGTTGCGGCGCGTGCTTCCCCGGGGCCGGACGCGCCCACAGAATTTGTAGAGCGGACTCCGGTGGAAACCGGCTACACGCTTCGCGTCTGCGCGCCGCTCGTCAGCTGCAGCATGGTCAATGCCCCGAGCACGAGCGGGTCGAACTGAGCCAGCCGCTCGACGGTCATGATCTCGAGCGCCCGCTCCGGCGGTACCGGTGTACCGCCGATGCCCGACACGAGCTCGTCCCAGACGTCGGCGACGGCGATGATTCGCGCCCCGATCGGAATCTCTTCGCCCTTCAGACCGCGCGGGAATCCGCTGCCGTCGTACCGCTCGTGAGCGGCCACCGCGATCTCGCTGGCCGCGGCAAGGAACGGGACGTTCTTCAGCATCGCCTGGCCGTGCAGCGGATAGGAGCGCAGCGTCGTGCGCTCCTCCTCGTTGAGCGACCGCTCCTTGCGGATCAGGATCGAATCCGGCAGCGCGAGCCGTCCGAGGTTGTGCAGCAGCGCCGCGCGCTCGATGTCCGACAGCTGCGGCTCGGTGATGCGGAGCGCCATGGCGAGGTTCACCGCCATGGCGGCGACGCGATACGCGTGATCGTAGGAGTGCGCGTCGCGGACGCGCAGCATCGCCAGCATCGCCTCGAGGCTGGCCGCGGCATTCAGCTCCAGGTCGCCCAGCGCCTCGGCAATCTGCGCACGGCGCTCGTCGAGCTCGCGCTGCATGTGGGCAACGGCGCGACGCGACTCGTGCATGAGGAGCGCGCGGTGAACGGCCTCGGTCAGCCGCTCGCGCGTGAACGGCTTGACCAGGTAGTCGAGCACGCCCGACTGCAGGCTGTTGACGGCGGCATTGAAGTCCATGACGCCGGTGATCATCAGCACGACGGTCTCGGGGAAATCGTCGTGCAGGCGCTCGGCGAGCCACAGACCGTCCTTGCCCGTGCCGAGCCGGATGTCGAGGAGGGCGACGCCAGGCGCTCCGCTCGATGCCAGGATCTCCAGGGCCTCCTCGGCGCTTCCAGCCTCGACGACCTCGGCACCTTCGGCCTCGACCCAGTGCTGCAGCAGCTTCCGCAGCGGTTCTTCGTCATCAACAATGAGTACGCGCATCACCGACCCTATCCCGCTGAAGACACCATCCGCACGTCTCTCGTCCTCGACCTGCCGCAGGCTGTCATCCGCAGCTTCCTGACGCAATCGGCAGGCCGCGGCAGGAGGCGCAATCGTGCGCGCCGCCGCCCAGGGCCGCACACTCCGCACACTGTGCGCGTGCGCCGGGCGTGCGGTCCCGGTACACGTCCACTCCCCAGGTTTTCTCTGGCAGGATGCGCGCCGTGAAGGCGCCGGGCGTCAGACACGGGCTACCCCTGGCTTCCCAGCTTCGGCCCGAGCAGCTGCAGGCGCTGCCGCACGTCGGACAACAGCTCGCCGCGTTCCGGTCCGGCGTATCTGAGGAACTCGGTGTAGTGGTCGTAGGCGCGCGCGGCCGCGCCCTGCTCCTCGTAGAGCACACCGAGGTTGTAGTGGGCCATCGCGTGCCCCGGCTCGTAGCCGAGGGCGCGCAGCAGCAGCTCGATCGCCCGCTCGCCTTGCCGATCCGCCTTCTCGACCAGTGCGAGATTGACGAAGAGATCGGCGTTGCGCGGCTCCACCGTCATCGCGGCGCGAAGCTCGGCGCGCGCTTCCGCAAGCCGGCCGGCCTCCATCAGCACGACCGCGAGGTTGCTGCGCGCTCTCCCGTATTGCGGCCGCACCGCGAGCGCCCGGCGAAACTGTTCGATCGCCTCCGCGCTCTGCCCTCGCTGGTGATACAGCAGGCCGAGGTTGTTGCGCGCTTCGACATGGAACTCGTCTTCCGCCAGCACGGCGAGATAGTGCTTCAGCGCCTGGTCGTAGTCGCCAAGACGCTGATACCGGATTGCGAGCTCGAAGTGATTCACGCCCTCGCGCGGGCGGGCGGGTTCCGGCTCCGGCGCCTTGACCGCATCCTGTATCTCCGGCCTGGCGGCCGCGGGCGGCGATGGCGGCGCTGATTCAGGAGCCTCGGGCGGCGCACTCCGAAGCACCACGGTCGGGGCCGCTTGCCGCGAGGCCCCGTTCGCGCGCGGCCCGGACGGATCCGGCGTTGGCAGCGTCATCGGCGCACCGCTCGACACCGAGGACGGCGGCGGAGGCACCTGGGCTGTCCGGGACGTTTGCGCGGGCGCGCCTTCGACGGGCGGCTGCCGCGCGGTCGAAGATGCCGGCGGCGTGTAGGTCGCGATCAGCGTGCGGGCGACTTGAACCGCCGCCCACGCGCCCAGGCCGATGACCAGCAGCAGCGCCACACCCAGGACGCGCGTCCGCCTCGAGCGGACACCGGCCGAATGTGGCGATGGCTGCCCGAGGCCAAGACCTGCCGGCACCTGGCGCGGAGCGCCTGGCGGTTCGCCGGCATCCGGCGGCGGCGCACTCCTGCGCTGCCGGCGCAGCGCATCGAGGATCACGCTCACGCGACTAGTTTCGCCTCACGATTGGGGCCTCTGAACAGGCGGTTGAACCATGACGGCCTGCCCTCGGGCAGCATCGGCTTCAGATCGAGCCCCTCGGCCGCGATCGTCACGAGACGCTCGTCGATGCGCGCCGTCTGTGCCGAGTATCCCCCGAGCAGCGCCCGATCGCACAGCATGTTGATGAGCCGGGGAATGCCTCCGGAGTACTGATGGACGATGTTCACCGCCGCCGCGGTGAAAATCACGCGCCGGGCGGCGTTGGCAATCGCCAGGCGATGCGCGATGTAGGCGCCGGTTTCCTCCGCCGTCAGCGGTTTCAGCTGATAACGGATTGCCACCCGCTGATCGAGCTGACGGAGCTCGGGCGATTTGAGCAGCGGCAGCAGGTTGAGCTGCCCCATCAGGATGACCTGCAGCAGCTTCTCCTTGTCGGTCTCCAGATTGGAGAGGATCCTGATCTGCTCGAGTATCGGCAGCGGAAGGTTCTGGGCCTCGTCGACGATGAGGACGGCGCGCGCGCCGAGCGGAACGAGCGACAGCAGGAAGTCGTTGAGCGTGTTGATCAGCTCCTGCCTGCTCGGCTGCCGCCCGTCGAGTCGGAGATCCCTCCGCGAGATGATGCCGAGATCCTGCAGGATGCTGCGCAGCAGATCCTCCGCGGAGAGGAACGGGTTGAGCAGCAGCGCCGTGAACGTCTTCCTGTCGGTCTGCTCGAGCAGCGCACGGCACAGCGTCGTCTTTCCGGTGCCGATGTCGCCGGTGATGACGACGAAGCCTTCGCGGCGTTCGATGGAGTACTGGAGCAGCTCGAACGCGTTGGCGTGCGATTCGCTGCGATACAGGTACTTCGGATCGGGAGTGAGGCTGAAGGGCTTTTCCCTGAACCCGTAATACGGCTCGTACATCGGCGGTCAGCGCACCCTGGCGGCGCGCCCCTCTTCCAGCTCCTGACGCTCGCGGGCGGAAGCGGAGGCCGCCATGCCGGGCCGCACCACCGTCGGTGTCAGGAGGATGACCAGATCCGTCTTGCGGCGGCCGCGATCCTGCATCAGGCCGGCGATCACGACCGTTTCGCCCTGCCGCACGCGCACCAGCGTGTCCGTCTCGCGCACGCTGACGATCGGCACCTGGTCGCCGAGACGCGATCTCGCGACCCCGGTGCGCCCGGTGACGCTCGGGTTGATGCTCATGTGGATGATGCCGTCGGCGCTGATCTGCGGCGTGACGCTCAGCATCACACCCTCGGTCAGCGCCTGCGGCGTCACCGTGGACTGCACGATCCGGCCGCTCTGCGCATCGACCTGCGTCGTCGTCGTGAAGAACACGTCCTGCGTGCCGATGCGCAGCACCGCCGGCTCGTTGTTCATGGCGGTGAAGCGGGGGCTCGAGAGGACGTTGACCCTGCCCTGCGCCGCGAGCGCGTCCAGCAGAGCGCTGAAGTCGTCGAGATCGAGCGACAGCGTGAATCCGCCGCTCGCGGCCGGAGCGGGAGACGACGTGGCGGCGTTGCCAGCGAGTGCGGCGAGCACGGCACGCCAGTCGATGCCGGCGGAGCGCTCGTCGCGCAGCTCCACCTCGATCACCCTGGCTTCAATGTGGACCTGACGCGTCGCCCGCAGCATCACCGCTTCGAGATACTGTTCGACGCGCGCGAGACGTTCCGGCCGATCGCTTACCTGCAGCAGCGCCGCCGTGCGATCGAGGTTCATGCGGCCGTCGAGCGACAGCAACGCCTTCACGCCTTCGGCGAGCTCCGTATACAGGTCCGGCGAGTCGCTGCCGCTCACCTGAGAGGTGCTGCCGCTCGAAATACCTGCGCCGCCGATTCCGGCCGTGCCGGCGACCGAACGGCTGCCGCTGCGCTGCGTGATGACGTAGTCGACGCTGAAGAAGCGCGTCTCGAGCTCCCGCCGGAACACGCGGATCACCTCGCCGCGAAGCTCGTAGCCGAGGCCGAGCGGCTCGAGGATCAGATCGAGCGCCTCGCGAATCGTGACGTTCTTCAGATCGCCGACGAAGGTGTGATCGAGCGCGGGGTCCGGAATGACGCCCAGACCCGTCTCGCGCACCAGCCGCAGCAGGACGTCGTGGATCGGCGTGGGGGCGGAGAACTCCAGCGAGATGCGTCGGCCGTCGAGCTCGGGATGCGGCTGGCGCACGTCGAGCTGGGTGACCGGCACCAGCGGCAGCGGCCGCACACGCTCCTGCTGCGCCTGAATCAGCGCGGGCGGGACGACCAGCGCCAGGAGCAGGACGCCCGCCTGCCGCACCATTTCCCGGCCGTTCCCGGGACGGACGCCGGCACGCCGACGCGGCAAGGCGCAACGCGGAGTCGGATACACAGGGTTTCTCTCAGACGCGGATTTCGGCGCGAAGGACGAGCCGGAATAGTCGCGCTGCGGATACGGCAGAGGTCCCAGGAGAAAATCGAGTATCTTCTTCGGGAGTCGCTTCGCCGTGGGGCCGCCTGGCGAAACCGCCTGGCGGGACTCCCGGCAGGAGCCGCTCGCCCGCTGCGGGCGACGGACCTACAGAACCGGATCCGGCGGCCGATAGTTGAAGCGTGCAGATGCGCGCACCTACACCAACCATCGTCCGCCCGTTGCTGAAGTGGGCCGGGGGCAAGCGGCAGCTGCTCCCCGTGCTGGCCGAACACTACCCGGCGACCTTCTCGCGCTACATCGAGCCCTTCATGGGCAGCGCCGCGGTCTTCTTCGATCTTTTGAACTCCGGCCGCCTGACCCGGAAGGCGATCATCCTGGCCGACGTGAATCCCGATCTGATCGGCTGCTACCGGATGCTGCGCGATCGGACCGAGGCCGTGATCCGGGCGCTGCAGTCGCTGGCCCGCGAGTACCGCAGCGGCGGCGTCGAGTGCTACTACGACGTGCGCGACACGCGCTTCAACCCGCTGCGGGCAGCGCTGCAGGCGCGCGCGTCCGCTCCCGGCGATATCGCGGACATGTACACGCCGGGGCTCGCCGCCATGCTGATCTTCCTGAACCGCACCGGCTTCAACGGGCTGTTCCGGCTGAACCGCCGCGGCGGCTTCAACGTGCCCGCCGGCCGTTACACCAATCCGCGCATCTGCGACGAGGCGCACCTGCGCGCGGTGGCCGCCGCGCTCGCCTCGCCGGGCGTGACGATCGCGCTCCAGCCGTTCGACAAGACGCTCGACATGGCCGGCGCCGGCGACTTCGTCTACTGCGATCCGCCGTATGCGCCCCTGAGCCGCACCTCGAGCTTTGCCAGCTACACCGCCGACGGCTTCACCGCCTTCGACCAGCGCCGGCTCCAGCAGAAGGTCATCGCGGCGTGCCGGCGCGGCGCGCACGTCGTGGTGTCGAACTCGAGCGCGGCCGAGATCCTGAACGCCTACACCGCGCCGGAGGCGCGGCGGGCGGGCCTGGAGCTGACGTTCGTGGCGGCGCGGCGCGCCATCAACTCGAAGGCCGCCTCGCGGGGCCCCGTCGATGAGGTCATCGTCAGCAACGTGAAGGCCGCGGCCCTCGACGCCGTGAAACCGCAGATGGCGAGGGCGCGTCTGAAAGTGAGGAGAAAGACGGCCTGAGGAGGCTGGCGTCTTGTCGGTGCAGGGGAGCTATCGCGTGTCGGTGCACGCGGCGACCGGGCGCCGGTGCAAGGCCGCCATCGCCTGTCGGGCGAGGGACCTGGCGCTGGTCGGTGCCGCCCCGACGCCCGATTCCGGCCCCCTGATTCCCCGTGTTACGCTTGATCGTCACGCGAAAGTGGCGGAACTGGCAGACGCGCCAGACTTAGGATCTGGTACCCGAAAGGGTATGGGGGTTCGAGTCCCTCCTTTCGCACTCCTTCGCTCGCACCTTGTGGCGCCTGCCCGCCGTAGCGCACCATCGCGTGAGCTACGGACTGCAAGCCGCGCGGAGGCGGGAGCTACGGCGGAACAGGCTCGCCCTCAGGCACGCGACCACGAGGCGAACGCGTCCCGCCGAAGCGGCGCAGCCGCGAAGGTGGACCGCTGATTCCTTCGAATCACCGCAGATGGATCTCGAATCACCGCAGATGAAGACAGAGCTCACCGACATCAGCGCCACGCAGAAGACCATCACGATCGAGATCCCGGTCGATGTCGTGGATGCCGAGATCGATCGCGTCGCCCGGGGCTATACCCGGCAGGCGCGCATTCCCGGCTTCCGGCCGGGCAAGGTCCCGACGAAACTGGTCAAGCAGCGCTTCAAGGAGCAGATTCTCCACGAAGTCGCGCACGGGCTGATTCCGCGCGCCGTCGACGAAGCGCTGCAGGAGCGCGGCATCGAGCCGGTGGACACGCCCGACATCAAGGACGTCGCGCTCGAAGAGGGACAGCCGCTGAAGTTCACCGCCGCGATCGAGACGGTGCCGCCGTTCGACGTCGGCGACCTCTCGGCGATCGCCGCCACGCGCGAGCCGGTGGTCATCACCGACGAGGCGGTCGACAAGGCGCTGCAGCAGCTGCGCCAGCGCGCCGCGAAGTTCGAGCCGATCGAGGATCGCGGCATCCAGGACGGCGACACGGTCGTGCTCGACATCGAGCGCCGGGACCCCGGGAAGAGCGGCGAGGCGCCTGACCGCCACGAGAACGTCAGTCTCGAGCTCGGCTCGCCGGCGAACCCGCCCGGCTTCGACGCGCAGCTTCTCGGCCTGCGCCCGTCCGAAACGAAGACCTTCACCATCCACTTCCCCGCCGATTACGCGGTCAAGGAGATGGCCGACACCGACGTGGAGTACACGGTGGCGGTGAAGGAGATCCGGCGCAAGGCGCTCCCCGAGCTCGACGACGAGTTCGCGAAGGACTTCGGGTTCGAGTCGCTCGCCGGGCTGCGCGATCGCGTGCGGGCGGACCTGCAGCGGGACGCGGAGGAGCACGCCACGCAGCATCTCCGCGCGGAGGTGTGAAGCAGCTCGCCGAGCGCGTCACCTTCGAGCTGCCGCCCTCGCTCGTCGAGCGCGAGATGGATCGGCGCATCGAGGAATTCGCGAGCCGGCTGCTGCAGCAGAACATCGACCCGCGGCAGGCGGGCATCGACTGGGCGGAGTTCCGCGAGTCGCAGCGCGAGCCGGCGCGGCTCGCGGTGGCGAGCGCGCTGGCGCTCGACGAGATCGCCCGCCGCGAAGGCGTCGCGGTCAGCTCGGAGGAGATCGATCGGGAGATCGAGCGGTTCGCGTCGCGTGCCGGGCGCACCCCGGCCGCGCTCCGCGCCCAGCTCGAAAAAGAAGGCAGTGTTGCGCGGCTGGCGACCGGTCTCCGCCGGGAGAAGGCGGTTGACTTGGTCCTGTCGCGTGCTAGGATTTCCTAAACTCTTGGCGACTCGTAGGTTGCGAGCGCAGATATCACACACATGACCCACGCTCAGCTCGTGCCGATGGTGGTCGAGCAGACCAACCGCGGCGAACGCGCTTACGACATCTTCTCGCGGCTGCTGAAGGACAGCATCATCTTCATCGGCACGCCGATCGACGACACCGTCGCCAACCTGGCGATCGCCCAGATGCTGTTCCTCGAGGCGGAGGACCCCGACAAGGACATCATGCTGTACATCAACAGCCCAGGTGGATCGATCACGGCCGGGCTGGCGATCTACGACACGATGCAGTTCATCAAGCCCGACGTGCAGACGATCTGCATCGGCCAGGCGGCATCGATGGCGGCGGTGCTGCTCGCCGCGGGGGCGAAAGGCAAGCGCTACTCGCTGCCGAATTCACGCATCGTGATCCATCAGCCGCTCATGCAGGGGCTGGCCGGCCAGGCCACCGACATCGATATCCACGCCCGCGAAATCCTGCGCATGCGCGAGCGCCTCAACGAAATCCTGGTACACCATACAGGTCAACCGTTTAAGCGGATTCAGGAAGACACCGAGCGCGACTACATCATGTCCGCGGAGCAGGGCAAGGAGTACGGGATTATCGATGACGTCATCCGGAAACGGGTGTAACATCGAGGGTGCATCGGTCTATGGACCTGCGGCGCCTGAAACCCACCGGGGTCCCCGCGGCGTATATCTGCGCCATGTGGTGGCCTAGCCTCCGGCCGGATTGAAGCCGAAACACCTGTCAGCACCCTAGAGAGTCCACAGTCCAGAGCCCATACACATGGTCAAAAAGAACGGCGACGCCGAGATTCTCCGCTGCTCGTTCTGCAACAAGGATCAGAACGACGTCCGCAAGCTGATCGCGGGACCGACGGTCTTCATCTGCGACGAGTGCGTGGAGGTCTGCAATGACATCATTGCCGACGACAACCGTTTCGAGAACCGCGGCGTCCGTTCTTCGCTGCCCTCGCCGCCCGAGATCAAGAAGTTCCTCGACGAGTACGTCATCGGCCAGGAGCGCACCAAGCGCAAGCTGGCGGTCGCCGTCTACAACCACTACAAGCGGATCGAGATCCAGAAGCAGCCGCGCAGCCGCAACGACGTCGAGCTGACCAAGTCCAACATCCTCCTGATCGGGCCGACCGGCACCGGCAAGACGCTGCTCGCGCAGACGCTGGCCAAGCTGCTCTCGGTGCCCTTCACGATCGTCGACGCGACGACCCTGACCGAAGCCGGCTACGTCGGCGAGGACGTCGAGAACATCATCCTCAAGCTGCTGCAGGCCGCCGGCGGCGACATCGAGAAGTGCCAGCAGGGAATCATCTACATCGACGAGGTCGACAAGATCTGCCGCAAGGACGAGAACCCCTCGATCACGCGCGACGTGTCCGGCGAGGGCGTCCAGCAGGCGCTGCTCAAGATTCTCGAGGGCACGGTCGCCAACGTGCCGCCGCAGGGTGGCCGCAAGCACCCGCACCAGGAGTTCTTCCAGGTCGACACGACCAACATCCTGTTCATCTGCGGCGGCGCCTTCGTCGGCCTCGACAAGGTGATCGACCGCCGCGTGGGCAAGAAGACGCTCGGCTTCAAGGCCGACGTCAAGTCGGTCACCAAGCGCGACATCGGCTCGACGCTCGAAGCGGTGGAGCCCGAGGATCTGATAAAATATGGATTGATCCCCGAGTTCGTCGGCCGCCTGCCGGTCGTCGGCACGCTGCACGAGCTCGACAAGCCGGCCCTCATCCAGATCCTGACGCAACCTCGCAACGCGATCACGCGTCAGTACCAGAAACTGTTCGAGTACGAGAACGTCAAGCTCCGCTTCACCGACGATGCGCTGGAGGCGATTGCCGAGTCGGCGCTGTCCCGCAAGATCGGCGCCCGCGGCCTGCGCATGATCATCGAAGACCTCATGCTCGACCTGATGTACTCGGTGCCGGGTCAGAAGAAGCTGCGGGAAGTCGTCGTCACACGCGAGATCGTCGAAGCGAAAGACAAATCGATTACCCTGATCGAGAAGGCTGGTTGACATCGCGGAGGCCGGGCCTCCGCGCGAGGAGCCGGGTCCGCGACCCGGCTGCCCGTAGAGCGGCGGCTCCAGCCGCCGCGGTTCCCAAGGATCCCGATGGAAGTCTACGAGACACTCCCAATCGTTCCACTCCGGGACGTCGTCGTTTTCCCGCACATGATGATGCCGTTCGTGATCGGACGGCCGTCGTCCACGCGCGCGCTGGACCATGCCCTGCTCAAGGACAAGCGCATCTTCCTCGCCGCGCAGCATGATGCGTCGATCGACGACCCCCGTCCCGACGACATCTACACGATGGGGTGCGTGGCCAACGTCGTGCAGAGCCTGAAGCTGCCCGACGGCAACATCAAGGTGCTCGTCGAAGGGGTCGATCGCGCGCGCGCGGTCGAGTGGAAGGAAGACAAGGGCTTCTATCGCGTCGTCGTCAAGGTCCTGCCCCGGCAGAAGGAGACCTCGGGCGAGATCGAGTCGACCATGGGCCGCGTCGTGTCGCTGTTCGAGCAGTACGTCAAGCTGTCGAACAACCTCCAGTACGACGCCATGATCGCCGCCGTGCGCGTCGACGACCCGGGCAAGCTCGCCGATACCATCGCCGCCCATCTGCTGGTCGGCGTCGACGAGAAGCAGAACCTGCTCGAGATCATCTCGCCCGTCGAGCGCCTCAACCGCATCGCCGGCATCCTCGAAATCGAGGTCGACAAGCTCCAGGTCGATCGCCGCATCCAGTCTCGCGTCAAGAAGCAGATGGAGAAGGCGCAGAAGGAGTACTACCTCAACGAGAAGATGAAGGCGATCCAGAAGGAGCTGGGTCGCAAGGACGAGAAGGGCTCCGAGATCGACGAGCTGAAGAAGAAGATCGAACAGGCGAAGATGCCAAAGGAGGTCGAGGAGAAGGCGCTGCAGGAGCTGAAGCGCCTCGAGGCGATGCCGCCGATGTCGGCCGAGGCCACCGTCTCCCGCAACTACCTCGACTGGCTGATCGCGGTGCCGTGGCACAAGAAGACGCGCGAGAACCGCGACCTGAAGCACGCCGAAACGGTGCTCCACGAGGATCACTACGGCCTCGAGAAGATCAAGGACCGCATCCTCGAGTTCCTCGCCGTGCGCTCGCTGGTCAAGAAGCCGAAGGCGACGATCCTCACCTTCTCCGGGCCTCCGGGCGTCGGCAAGACCTCGCTCGCCAAGTCGATCGCCCGGGCCATGAACCGCAAGTTCGTCCGGCTGTCGCTCGGCGGCGTCCGCGACGAGGCCGAGATCCGCGGCCATCGCCGCACCTACATCGGCGCGTTCCCCGGCCAGATCATCCAGATGATGAAGAAGGCGGGCACGACGAACCCGGTGTTCCTGCTCGACGAGATCGACAAGATGTCGATGGACTTCCGCGGCGACCCGTCGGCGGCGCTGCTCGAGGTGCTCGACCCGGAGCAGAACAACACCTTCCTCGACCACTATCTCGACGTCGAGTACGACCTCTCGAACGTGATGTTCATCTGCACCGCCAACGTCCTGCACACGATCCCGCAGGCGCTGCGCGACCGCATGGAAGTGCTGCAGCTGGCCGGCTACACCGAGCAGGAGAAGATCGAGATCGCCAAGCGCTTCCTCGCCCCGAAGGCGATCGAAGGCGCCGGTCTGACCGCCGACAACATCGTGATCCGCGACGACGCCATCCAGACGATCATCCAGCGCTACACGCGCGAGGCCGGCGTCCGGAATCTCGAGCGCGAGATCTCGTCGATCTGCCGCAAGGTGGCGCGCAAGGTGGTCGTCGAGGGCCGCAGCTACAAGGAAGAGATCACGAGCGACAAGGTCACCGAGCATCTCGGCGTGCCGCGCTTCCGCCCGAGCATGGCGGAGGAGCAGAACGAGGTCGGCATCGCTACCGGGCTGGCCTGGACCGAAGTGGGCGGCGAGCTGCTCGTCAGCGAGGCCACGCTGATGGCGGGCAAGGGCAAGCTCACGCTGACCGGCAAGCTCGGCGACGTGATGCAGGAGTCGGCGCAGGCGGCGCTCAGCTACGTGCGGTCCAGGGCCGCCGAGCTGAACCTGCCCGAGGACTTCCACTCGAAGATCGACATTCACGTGCACGTGCCCGAGGGCGCCATCCCCAAGGACGGCCCGTCGGCGGGCATCACCATGGCCACCACGCTGGTCTCGGCGCTCACCAGGATCCCCACGCGCCGTGATGTCGCCATGACGGGAGAGATCACGCTCCGGGGCAAGGTGCTCCCGATCGGCGGTGTGAAGGAGAAGGTCCTGGCCGCGCATCGCGCCGGCGTGACGAACATCATCCTGCCGCGCGACAACGAGAAGGACCTCGCCGACATCCCGAAGAACGTGCTCGACAGTCTGGATATCCACCTGGTATCCACGATGGACGAGGTGTTGAAGATTGCGCTGGCCGAGCCGTTGCCGGCGCGGATCCCGGCGGCGCCCATCGTCGCCGAGGTGACGGAACCGGCCGGAGATACTCGCCCGCACTGACGATGACACGGGCCACCTGACGGCCTCTGCCCGGGCAGAGGCGCCAGGTGGGTCCGCTCATGCAGATCACCGCTGAATTCGTCACCAGTGCGGCGGGCGCGCGTGATTTTCCACGCGACCGGCTGCCTGAGATCGCCCTCGTGGGGCGATCGAACGTGGGGAAATCGAGCCTGATCAATGCGTTGGTCCGGCGTCCGCTGGCGCGTACGAGCGCCGCGCCCGGAAAGACGCGGCTCGTCAACGTCTATCGGGTGAAACGCGGGTCCGACGATCCGCGGTATCTCGTAGACCTGCCCGGGTACGGGTATGCCCGCGCCGCCAGAGGCACCTCGGGGCAGGCCGGGCGCGACGCCGCCAGAAAGGAGTTCGAGGCGCTGACCGCCGCCTACTTCGCGCGGCCCGGTGAGCGCGCCGTGCTCCTGCTGGTCGACGCGCGCCATCCCGGTCTGGCCTCGGATATGGATGCCTGGGAATGGCTACGGTCGCAGCCCTTCGCGCGGAGGGTGGTGGCCACGAAAGCCGACAAGCTGACCCGCGCGGAACGCGCGCGTCATGGTCGTGAATTTGACACGTTGTTTGCTATGCCGGTGCCGCTGGTCTCAGCGCGCACAGGCGAAGGACTGGATGACCTGTGGAAGATGATCGCAAGCCTGCCAAGAACGGTGGCGTAGCCACCGCCCCCCCTGAAAAAGCCGAGAAACCGGAGAAGCCGGAGAAGCCGGAGAAGAAAGACGCCGCCGCCCAGGCCCCGGCCGCCTCAGCCCCCGCCGCTCCGGCCCAGACGATCTCGCTGTCGGCGATGAAGGAGATGAGCATCGCCGCGCTGACCAAGATCGCCAAGGACCTCGACATCGCCGGCGCGACCGGCATGCGCAAGCAGGAGCTGATCTTCGAGATCCTCCGCGTGCGCGCCGAGAAGAGCGGCAACATCTTCTCGGAAGGCGTCCTCGAGACGCTGCCCGACGGCTTCGGGTTCCTGCGCGCCCCCGACTACAACTACCTCCCCGGCCCCGACGACATCTACGTCTCGCCCTCGCAGATCCGGAAGTTCGATCTGCACACCGGCGACACGGTGTCGGGCGTCATCCGGCCGCCGAAGGACGGCGAGCGCTACTTCGCGCTGATCAAGGTCGAGGCGATCAACTTCGAGCCGCCCGAGAAGACGAAGGAGAAGATCTTCTTCGAGAACCTCACGCCGCTCTATCCGCAGCAGAAGATCAACCTCGAGACCGACCCCGAGAACCTCTCGGGCCGGGTGATGGACCTGCTGACGCCGCTCGGCAAGGGGCAGCGCGGCCTGATCGTCGCGCCGCCGCGCACCGGCAAGACGATGCTGCTGCAGAGCATCGCCAACAGCATCACCAGGAATCACCCCGAGATCTATCTGATCGTGCTGCTGATCGACGAGCGGCCGGAAGAAGTCACCGACATGCAGCGCTCGGTGCGCGGCGAGGTCATTTCGTCGACCTTCGACGAGCCCGCGCAGCGCCACGTGCAGGTCGCCGAGATGGTGATTGAAAAGGCCAAGCGCCTGGTCGAGCACAAGAAGGACGTCGTCATCCTGCTCGACTCGATTACGCGTCTCGCCCGCGCCTACAACACCATCGTCCCGGCCTCGGGCAAGGTGCTGTCGGGCGGCGTCGACAGCAACGCGCTGCAGCGGCCGAAGCGGTTCTTCGGCGCCGCGCGCAACATCGAGGAAGGCGGCTCGCTGACCATCGTCGCCACGGCGCTCGTCGACACCGGCTCGCGCATGGACGAGGTCATCTTCGAGGAGTTCAAGGGCACCGGCAACATGGAGGTGCACCTCGACCGCAAGCTGACCGATCGCCGCGTGTTCCCGTCGATCGACATCACCAAGAGCGGCACCCGCAAGGAGGAGCTGCTCCTGCCGAAGGAAGAGCTCAACCGCGTATGGGTGCTGCGCAAGGTGCTGACGCCGCTGTCGCCGAGCGAGGCGATGGAGCTCCTCCTGTCGAAGATGAGCAAGACCAAGACGAACGCTGAGTTCCTGGCGGCGATGGCGGCAGGCAAGAGCTGATGGCGGTCTCGGCGGAGACCCAGGCCCCGATTCGCCTGCGCAGGCACGGCGCGAGGACCCGGCTGTCGTCGCCCCGGCTGTCGGTGGTGATGCCGGTCTTCAACGAGATCGCCACGATCGACGAGATCGTCCCGCGCGTCCTCGGCATCTCCCTGCCCGTCGAGCTGATCGTCGTCGACGACTGCTCGAGCGACGGCACCCGCGAACGGCTCCAGGAACTGCAGAGCGAATACGGGTTCACGCTGCTGCTCCAGGACCGCAACCAGGGCAAGGGCGCCGCCCTGCGCCGCGGCTTCGCCGCCGTCACCGGCAACATCGTGGCGATTCAGGACGCCGACCTCGAGTACTCGCCCGAGGAGCTGCCGATGCTCGCCGAGCTGATCGTCGAGGGACGCGCCGACGTCGTCTACGGGTCGCGCTTCCTCGGCCGCCACCGCGTGTTCCTCTTCACCCATTACCTCGGCAACCGCCTCCTGACGCTGCTGACCAACGTGCTGTACAACACGATGCTGACGGACATGGAGACCTGCTACAAGGTGATGCGGCGCGAGGTCCTCAACGGCCTCGACCTCCAGTCCAACGGCTTCGGCATCGAGCCGGAGATCACGGCGAAGATCTTCAAGCGCGGCTACCGCGTCTACGAGGTGCCGATCAGCTACGACGGCCGCACCTACGAAGAGGGCAAGAAGATCAGCTGGCGCGACGGCATCGTCGCGCTGTGGGTGCTGCTGAAGCATCGATTCTGATGGGCGCGGGCAGGATCGTCCGGGTCCGGCGCGCGGTCAGGCGCTGGTGGCACCGGCGCCGCGCCATCGCCACCGAAACGCTGCGCACCTGGATCTGGGCGCCCCGCCCGATGCGCCTCGAGTACCCGCGGCAGGAGATCTGGCTGCAGGTCACCTCCGACGAGGAACGGCGCTACCGCCTGCGCAACCCCGCCAAGGAGCCGTGGACGATCGACTGGCTGCACGAGTACGTGCGGCGCGGCGACGTCCTGTTCGACATCGGCGCCAACGTCGGCGTGTTCTCGCTGATCGCGGCGATGGAGGCCGGGGCCCGCGTGTTCGCCTTCGAGCCGGGGTTCGCCAACTACGCGCGGCTCTGTGAGAACATCCACCTGAACGGGTGCGCGAAGACGATCACGCCGCTGCCCTGGCTGCTGGCGAACAAGGCCGGTCTCTTCCCGTTCGAGTACCGTTCGCTGGCGCCGGGACAAAGCCGCCACGTGATGGGTGACGGGAACGTCTCGCCGGAAGCCGACGCCGGGCTGGTCTACGTGCAGCCGATGACGGGCCTCTCGATCGATTGCGCGATCGAGCTGTTCGCGCTGCCGGTCCCGGCGCACATCAAGCTCGACGTCGACGGCGCCGAAGCGCTCGTCCTCGAAGGCGCCGCCGCCACGCTGTGCCGCCCGGAGCTGCGGTCGGTGCTGGTCGAAGCCAGCGCGAAGACCGGCGAGGAAGTGACGGCCAGGCTGGCCGGCGCCGGCCTGCGCCTGGCCAGGACCCACACGCGCGAAAAGCCCGGCGCTCCGTGGTACGGCGTCTTCGAACGGACGGCCGCGCGGTCATGACCTTCCTCTTCGTCGTCAAGCAGAAGAAGAACGTCGATACGTTCCAGGACGTCATCGCCCACCTGCTGGCCGCCGGCCATCGCGTCACCCTCGCGATTCAGCAGCGGGGCGACGAACGCGACGAGCGCCTGGCCGCGCAGTTCGCCTCGCCGCTGTTCCAGACCGTCCGGCCGCCCGACAACCGCGGCGACGAGTGGCGAGCCGCCGCGCCCCTGATTCGCAGCGCCAGGGACGCCGCCCACTATACACGGCCGGCATACCAGTCGGCGCCGAAGCTGCGCCAGCGGGCGATCGATGCGCTGCTCAAGGAGCTCGGCGCCGATCGCTCGATCGATGGCTCGACGGTCACCCTGCCGCCGTCCGCCGGCGAGCGGCTGCGCGCCGCGCTCGAACAGATCGAGCGGCACATTCCCAGCGACCGCCTGCACGAGGAGTTCCTCGCCCGCCACGCGCCCGACGTCGTCCTCGTGACGCCCGGCGTCCACTTCGGGTCGGTGCAGAGCGACTTCATCAAGAGCGCGCGCGCCCGCGGGATCCCGGTGTGGATGCTGCTCTTCAGCTGGGACAATCTCAGCTCGAAGGGGGCGCTGCACGTCGCCCCGGATCTGCTGTTCGTGTGGAACGAGCGCCAGCGGCAGGAGGCGCGCGACCTCCACGACTATCCGCCCGACCGCGTGATTGCGGTCGGCGCCCCCCGCTTCGACGATTTCTTCGAGCTCCGATCGCGCGTTCCGCGCGACGCGTTTCTCGCGCCGCTCGGTCTCGATCCCTCGCGGCCCACGCTGCTCTACGTCTGCTCGTCGCGGTTCATCGCGTCGCGGGAGCTGCCGTTCATCCGCACGTGGCTCGATGCCGTTCGCAACGCCCCCGAGCCGCTCCGCTCGTGCAACGTCATCGTCCGGCCGCACCCGGATCTCGCCCTCGCCGACGCCGGAGACGCGACCGAGGTGACCTGGCCGGCGATGCCGCAGGCCACCGGGTGGGTGCAGCGGCCGTTCGACGATCCGCGCGGGCTGGTCCTGCGGACCACCTATTCGACGCCGCAGGCGTTCTACGAGTGCATCTACCATTCGGCGGCCGTGATCGGGCTGAACACCAGCGCCGAGCTCGAGGCCGGTATCGTCGGCCGGCCGGTGCTGACCGTCGTGTCCCACGAGGACGGGGCCGACGGACAGACCAACACGCTGCATTTCAACTACCTGCTGCGCGAGCACGGCGGGTTCGTCGAGTGCGCGCCGACCCTGAGCGAACACGTCATCGCACTCGCCCGGACGGTCGCCGATCCGCCCGACCCTGCGCCGATCAGACGGTTCATTGCGGAATTCCTGCGGCCGTGCGGCGACCGGCCGGTGGCGCCCGTGCTGGCGCGAGCGCTGATCGAGCGGGCGGCGCAGGCTCCCGCACCCGTACCGCTCGCGCCGGTCGGACGCGAGCCGCACCAGCCCGTGGACGACGCAGCGCCGGCCCGCGCGCAGAAGCTGCTGCGCGTGCCGGGAAGCATCGTGAAGGTGAATCCCACGCCGGAGACGCGGCGCTGGCGCCGGCACGGCGAGCTCGTCCTCGACCCGTACATCGTGAGCTGGCTGAACGAGGAGGTGCACCCGGGCGACGTTTTCTACGACGTTGGCGCCGGAATCGGCGCCTATGCGATGATGGCCGCCGTTCAACGCGGGGCGCTCGCCGTGGCGTTCGAGCCCGGCTTTGCCACGTTCTCGCGGCTGTGCGACAACCTGCTGCTCAACGGCTGCTATCGCAGCGTCGTGCCGCTGCCGACGGCGCTGTCCGACGAGTCCGGGCTGTTCGAGCTGCACTATGCGCAGGCGCCGGGCGAGCACGAGCACGCCCTGGGCGGCCGCCGCTGGCGCAGCATCCAGGACCGCGTCGAGTCGCGCTACGCCCAGCCGGTCTGCGCGGAGCGGCTCGACGATGTCGTGTCTCGATACGGGCTGCCGGCGCCGCACGTGCTCCGCATTGCCGTCCGCGGCGGCGCGGCCCGGATCCTCCGCGGCGCCCGGAAGCTGCTGCGGGAGCGGCAGCTGCGATCGGTGCTGGTGTCCGTGCGTGAATTGAGCGACGTTCCACTCGTGGCAGATGCAATCGGAGCTGACTTCGTGCACACCGTTTTCGAGAACGGGCGGGACAGCGATCATCCGCACGCGATTCGCTTCGTGCGATCGGCGGAGACGTCGGGCAGGAGCCGGCTGCGCACGCTCGGAGACCGGGCGGGACGCGCCGTGCGCGATCGGTTGATTCGGAAGAGGCGATAGCCGTCGCACCCCTGGCTGCAGTGCAGGTGTCCTTCCTCGAACGCGTCAGCAAAACCGCCGCAAAAGCCTCGGTCCCGCTGATTCTCGCGCTGACGCTCGCCGTCCATCCCGACATCACGTGGCTCCTCCGCGGGCTGGCGGCGGCGGCGTTCGCCGCGGGATGGCTGGTTGCCGCGCGGGCGCCACTGCAGACGCCGATCTGGCTCGGCATCGCGATCGTCTCGCCTGCGCTGCTGCGTCTGGCGGCCGCGCGTGAGGGCCCGGTGCTCGATCTCGTCTGGCTGGCGGGGCTGTCCGGCGGGCTGCTGCGCATCACGCCCTGGTCGCGATGGACGCTGCCGTTTCCCTGGAGCGTGCTGATTGGCGGGTGGGCGCTGGCGTTATCGCTCGGCTGGCCGGTGCTGATGGCGCGCGAAGTCGGATTCCGCCTCGCCGGCTTCCACGATGCCGGCGCGATCAATTCGTGGTCGATGCTGACGGGCGCGCAGTCCGCGATGTGGATCGCCTACGTCGTGCTCGCACAGCTCGCCGGCGCACTGTGGTTCGAGTGGGCGCGCGAGGCCAGGATCCACCCCATCAAGTTGCTGCATCCGCTGTGGGCGGGCACGACCGCGGCGAGCCTCGTTGCCGTCATTCAGGGCACCGTCGATCTCGGGTTCCTCAGCACCGAGTTCTGGGCGTCGCTGCGCCGCGCCACCGGGACGATGCTCGACGCCAACTCGTTCGGGATGTGCGCGGCACTGGCTGCCCCGGTGGGATTTGTGGCGATGCGCGCCGCGGCGCCGAACGTCCCGGCGGCGGCGGCGGCGGTGTTCGCGATCAACGCCGCGGGGATGTGGCTGTCGGGATCGCGCACGGCGCTGCTCTGCGGCATGCTCGGCACGGCGGGTCTGGTCTTCGGCCTGTGGCGGGAACGCCGGCTGCAGCGAGCCCGGTACGGTGCGGAGACGTGGATTCCAATCGGCGTGGCTGCCGCTGCGCTCCTCGCCCTTCTGACCTCGACGACCAGTCCGATCGAGCGCGCGCTCGACATTCCAGCTGGCCGCGCCGGTCTCGCGGCGCTATGGAATCGCGGCGGCTACGGCCCGATCGCGCTGCGCATGACCCGCGAGCACCCGCTGACCGGGGTCGGCAGCGGCAGCTATCGCACGCTGGCGCCCGACTACTGGCGCGAGATGGCCGACGACGCGCTGCCGCTCGACAATGCGCAGAACTGGTGGCGGCATCAGATCGCCGAGCTGGGCGTGCTTGGCGGCGCGCTGATCGTGGCCTTCTCGATCCTCGTGGCCTGGCGCGTCCTCACCGGACGCGACGGCGGCGCGGATGTGGCCGCCTCGTGGACCTCCCGCGGACTGCTGGCCGGTCTTGGCGCGACGTCGCTGTTCGGCATGCCGACGCAGAATCCGGTCGTGCTCTGCTGGTTCCTGCTGCTGACGGCGTGGTTCGCGCGCCTCGTTCCCGAGCCGACGACGCAACGAGAGAGGCGTCCGGGCGAGCTCCGGGCGGCGTGGGTCGTGGCTTCGGTGCTGGCCATCGGATACGCGGCCGGGCATATCGCCCTCGCGCGCGGCTCGCTCCATCCGATCGACCGCGCACGTCGTGCGCACCGCGACTATGTGATGGGGGCGTATCCGCGTGAGCCGCTGCCCGGGACCAACCAGTTTCAATGGACGGGGCTGGAGTCGCGATTCTTCTGGGCGGCCAGAACCCGCTACATGGCCATCCGCTTCTGGGTCGGCCATCCCGATGTCGAGACCAGACCGGTTCGCGTCACGCTGACCAGCCCGTGCGGAGTGCTGTTCGACGAGGAGCTCACCTCGCACCGCTCGATGAGCCTCGGCCTGGCGCTGCCCGAGGATCAAAGCACCCTCGAGGCCACGGTTCGCGTCTCGAGGACGTGGTCGCCGGCCGATTCGGGCCAGGACGACCGCCGGCAGCTGGGTGTGGGAATCCTGGCCGACTTCTCGAACGATCCGGCCTTTGCCGTCAATCAGTTGCGGGCGGTCAAGCTGAGCGGCTGCGGCGGTGGTGTATAATTTCCTTTTCTACCAAGCCCCAAGGAGCAGACAGTGAAGGAAGGGATTCACCCCAATTACCAGGAGGTCGAGGTTCGCTGCGCGTGCGGCAATACGTTCAAGACGCGCTCGACGAAACCGGAACTGCACCTCGAAATCTGCTCCAACTGCCATCCGTTCTTCACCGGCCGTCAGAAGCTGATCGATACCGAGGGACGCGTCGAGCGGTTCACGAAGAAGTACGGCACGCAGACCGCGGAGCAGCGCAAGACGGCGGCGAAGGCGGTGAAGGTCGCCAAGGCGGCCAGCAACGCGGCGAAAACAGGCGGCGCGAAGAAGACCGCGGCCAAGAAGACCGCCACCGCGTAGTGTCCAGCTTCAGCTGGACCTGTAGTGTCCGGCTTTAGCCTAATGCCTTTCGGAAATTGGTGACCACGTAGCTACACCAGTTGGAAGTGCGGGGCGCCTTTGATCGATCGTGTCTGCAGCACGCGCGGCCAGGCCTGAACGGGCTGGCGCACGGCGCGTGGACAGCTGCGGGCGCGTCGCGGAGGCGTGACATACCGCCGCATCCGGGCGTAGCCGCGCTTCA
>Ga0209172_10001140_pt1 | contig 60920 bp, 55 predicted proteins | sample LarsenN4metaG_FD_184113 | JGI IMG/M metagenome (GOLD analysis project Ga0209172, IMG submission 184113) | Hot spring sediment bacterial and archeal communities from British Columbia, Canada, to study Microbial Dark Matter (Phase II) - Larsen... ...
ATTTAATTGGGGAGCGTTTTTTACCCATCGTGTAGAGCAGGATTTCCAGAATTAAAGGATTTTGATCCTATCATTCAGATAATCCTGCTCTTTCCGGGTGACATAAGTCTAATCGGTATAATGTCTAATTTTTAATATTTTCGTGTCAATTTGTGTAATTCGTGGCTAAATTCTTGGTACGATAGGGGCGTGGACGCTATGCCGGCGTCACAAGCACCAGGTCTCGCGCCGGATAACGATGATACTCCGGGTGATCCGGGCTGGCGTAGACCAAGTGGTCTTTCTCAAGGGCGCCATTCCAGGCCGCGACCACCACTTTATTGCGCGAAATATTCTGTAAAAGCAGCAGCGGGTTTTGCTGAAGCGCCGGATCAAACAGAAATTCCGTATTATCCAACAGCACCGCCGGGGCAGCCTGGGCGTTGACCATATCTCCCAGCAGGCGAGACACGCGCATCAGGCGCTGCCGTTCGGTCATGTCTAGCAGTTGGCGGCTCAGTTCCAGGTTCAGATTAAGGTAAGGAAAACCGGTTCGCTGGCTCACCTCGCGCAGCGCCCGAGTTTTGCCTCCCCTGGAAGGAGCTACCACCAAAATCAGGCGGTGGTACAGCGTCGCTACGTCGTCAACCTTTTGAATGATTTGATCGGCTAATGACTCAAGCATAGCGCTTCGCATCCCGTAGGGGATAACTGGTTTCAACTTTAGCAGGTGTTTCAGTAGCCAGGCCTTTTAGCCAATCGTCAATAGCCGCCCGGCCTCACCCGCTTAATCAGCGTGAGTTATCATTACTGTCAAGTATATCACGAAATTAACAGTTGTTACTAATTATTGGGTATATTTCTGGGTTTACTGGGGGAATTGTTGGACTATTGTCACCAACGCAGGAGACCGAATAGGGGCTGGGCCGCCGGTAATCGCCAAGCGCGAGGCAAAATGGAAGGTAAACACTGTCATAAGTTTTTAGCCGCCCAACGTCTTGGTGGGCGGTGTGCTACTTGTGGAAAACGTCGTTGGCGCCCTCGCGCATGCACGTCTCACCGAGACGAAGCTGACCGGGCGAGAAAGGGTGGGGTCAGACTACGCCTTGCGTACTGGGTAGCGCCGACGCCCGGAATCACCGTCGGGTTGCCAAGGACGGCTGGCGTGCCGGCGAGGCGGTCGAAGAGTCGAACTCCGGAGCCAAGAAGAACCGGCACGATGTCGAGGTGGATTTCGTCGAGGAGCCCGGCGTTCAGGCATTGCTGGATGGTGTCGGCGCCGTGGACCCCAACGGACTTCCCGGCGGCGGCGGTTTTGGCTTGGTTCACGGCGCTTTCGATACCGTCGGTCACGAAGTGGACAGTCGAGTTGGGTCGCGGCCAGCCGGCGGGGATGTGGTGGGTCAGGACGAATGCGGGTCCCCAAGCGTGATTTCCGCCCCAGCCTTGGGCGACGTCGAAAGTGCGTCGCCCGGTGAGCACAGCCCCAAGTTCGGATGTGAGAGCGCGAAGGTGCTTGGCGCTCGGCCTCAGGCAGCCGGCGCGAGGGGTGGGCCCTCGAGCACGCGCGGCCGGTACTCGACGAGCACGGTGCGGCCGTCGAAGATGCGGTGGTCGATCATGTCGAGCGCAACGTCGGGATAGCCGTCGTAGATGCGTTCCGCGCCGGTGACGCCGGTGATCACGGGGAACATCACGACCCGGAAGCGATCGACGAGCCCGGCCCGCAGCAGCGAGCGGGACAGGCTGACGCTGCCGAGCGTGCTGAGGATGCCGGAGCCCTCCTCCTTCATCGCCCGGACCGCCTGCACGGCGTCGCCGCGCACGAGGGTCGTGTTGGCCCACGGGAGGGGCTCCTCGAGCGAGGCCGAGAACACCACCTTCGGCGCCCGCGTAAGCTCGTCGAGGCTCGCCTCCTCCTCGGCTTCAATCGCGGCGGTTCCCGCCGGCGGAGAGCCGCCGGCGAAGCTGGACATCAGCCGGTATGTGTTCGCGCCCATCAGGTACGTCACCGGTGGTTGCTCGCCGAGCCAGGCGAGGTACTCCGGCCCTTCGAGACCCCACCAGCCGGGCCAGCCATCCCCCGACGCGTAGCCGTCCAGGGTAGTGATGAAGTCGATCAATAGCTCTCGCATTGTGCTCCTCCTCGAGCGATGGATGGGTCGCCGGACGATGTTGGCGTCAGAACGTGATGGGTTACCAGTTTCATGGTTCTTCCTTTCTCTCCTATCCAGGTTTCGGAGATCACTCCATTCCTGAGATTGCTTTATTCCCTCACCCTGCGTAAGATAAGCTAAAATACTGCTTCATGAAATCGCACCAAGCTTCATGTTGCCGAAGTTCAAAATAGGCGGGTGCAGAAGCAGCGAAATCGCGGGGTGTGCAGTGTGCAAAAGACTTAAATTCGCGGATCAGGTGCGCCTGGTCACTGTAACCATAGACATTCGCCAGATCCGCTAATGGGATGGATGGATTCACGAGTAATGCGGCTTGGAGGCTACCAAAGCGAACAATCCGGGCATAGGCCTTAGGCGAAACAGCCGTGTAATATTTGAACTGTCGCTCGAATTGGCTGGACGACAGGCAGCATTGTGCGGCAAGGTCTGCCATGCGGATTTGACCAAAAGAGCGATACAATAAATGTCCGGCAGTGCGGATTGGCGTGACGTCGTGCTTATGCCGATAAGCAGTTTTGCAGACATACTCCTGATAGCAGTCAATGGCTTCTCCATAGCCTCGATGGGCCACAATCTGTGTCAGATCATCCGCAAAACGCTGCCAATCTGCATCGAGGCCGATCACATGCACAGTTGATGGATGAGCATCAATATTCAAGATCGGCTTGACCGCCCAGGGATACAACTGCATCGAAATCATCTGGCAGAAACCAGCAGCGCGAATCCGAAGCGGCTTATATTGAAGTGGGTTTACAAATGCTCGTGGTAGTTTGAGCATTCCGTGTTCGCTCTCCAACACCAGCGGCGCACCCACATTGATGATCACTTCAATGTAGGCATCGGGTAGGTGCACCTCACGGTTAAAGCTTTCCTGGTCTTGCTCAAGCGCCCAAAAGCAGTTCACATCTGCTGCCAACATGGGCGCCGGAGCATAGGTCGGTTGATGCAACATTCAACACGCTCACCAGAGTGACTCAGCAATCCACAGTATAACGCAAGCGCGGTACGTTGTATTGAAAAAATTCCGCATCTTTTTGTTAATTGTCCATTTTCCTGGGGCGAACGTATCAAAAATAACCTTAAGCGCCTGCCCTAACGCGCGGCGCTTTAGGGTTCGTCCCGGTCGCGCCACTTCAATTTCAGGTTCCAGCCAGATTTTAGCATCTTATAGACAAACCACTTAAAAGTCATACTATCATTGTAGCAGCGACGGCTCCCACGCCGTCGCTTGGCCGGGCGTGGGAGCCCGGCCGGCTAAAAGATTGTACGATGTTTATCTGCTTTGTCTATTAGATGAGCCGGCGAGCATTAGGACATAAACCGTTTCCAATGGCCTTCGGAGACAACTTCAATGGCTCCGTCGACCACTTTTATGGCGGTCTGATCGTCGATCGCGTACGCCGGCGACGGCATGCCGGCGGCCCATCGTTCTGCGTCGGCCATGGAATTGTCCGGCAGATCCGGGTGATCCAGGTGCGGAAACATCGCAAAATCAACCAATCCCAGCGTTTCATCGCCGCCGGTGGGCGGCTTCCAGCCGACGAAGTATTCCCCGATGCTGGGGGCCATCACCATGCTCCCGGCGCTCAGCCCCACGTAGACTGCGCGCAGCGACGGCAAGAGGTCCGCCAGTCTGGACTGCCGCATCCAGTAGCAAAGATACAACGGATCGCCGCCATTCACCAGCACAACGTCAGTCTCCTGGACTAGAGGAACCCAAAGCGCTGCATCGAGGCTGGGCAGCGCGGTGAGTTCCAGCACACCCAGCGATTTCCAACCCAATTCGCACATGGGGCATTCGGGTTCTCGTCCGCTGATGAACCGCCATGCCGCGCCAGGACCGGCCATGGGATGCCCGTACGCCGCGGTAGGAATACAGAGGGCGCTCGACTCGGCTATCGGTTTGCCCAGAAGGTTGACCAGCGCCTCCTGGATGCTCGTGTTCTTGATGCCAGCGGAAGTGAGCAGAAATTTCATGATGCCTCTCCTTGCCAATTTAACAAAATTACCGATCGTTTCCGTACCCGAGCTCCTCGGCGAGCCCGATGAGAAGTCCTTCGGGACCGCGGATGTAGCAGAGGCGATACGAGTCCTCGTACTGAACCACTTCGCCGACGAGCTGCGCACCGCGCTTGAGGAGCCTGGCGAGCGTCTCGTCGATGTCGTCCACGGCGAACATGACGCGCAGGTAGCCGAGAGCGTTTACCGGAGCGTTCCGGTGATCGGCGACTACAGGCGGCGTGAGAAATCGCGAGAGCTCGAGCCGGCTGTGGCCGTCGGGGGTGACCATCATGGCGATCTCGACGCGCTGGTTGCCCAGCCCGGTGACGCGCCCGGCCCATTCTCCTTCAATCATAGCTCGCCCTTCGAGCTTCAGGCCCAACTCGGTGAAAAAAGAGATGGCCTCATCGAGGGATTCTACGACGATGCCAACATTATCCATCCGCTTAAGACTCATATCGGTTCCTCTCATTCTAAAAGGTCTTTTACTACCTTCTCGGCTCATACCGCAGCGCCACCGCCCCCGAGCCGAACTCCAGCCGGCTCACGAGTTTCAAGTCGACATACTTCGTAAGCCCCGCGAACAACGTCGGCCCGTGGCCCGCTAGTCTGGGCTGCACCACGAACTCGTACTCATCGATCAGTCCCAGCTCCGCCAACGCCAGCGGGAGCGTCAGGCCAGACGTGAACAGTCCCTTACCCGGCTCCTCCTTGAGCTGCTGGACGGCCTTCCCCAGGTCCCCGCGCACGAGCTCCGCGTTCCAATCGACCCGCTCCAGAGTGCTCGACACCACGTACTTCTTGGCCGCGTCGATTGTGCGGGCGAAGGGTTCCATCCATTCGGCCATCCAGTCAGGCCTCACTCCCGTCGCCGGCAGCCGCCACGCTGCCTCCATCATCTCGTAGATGACCCGGCCGAACAGCAGGCCATCGGCCCGGGCGAGACTCTCGCCCCAGTAGCGATACGATTCTTCATCCGCCGAGCCTGCCTGATGATCGCCGCACCCGTCCAATGTGACATTGATAGAATACCGAAGGGGTCGCATTACAAAATACCTCCTGTAGTGATAGGGCCGCCTAACGGTCTGCGTTACCCACTGGTGGGTGGGACGAGATAATCCTTGAAGTCAGGCGCTCCCTCTCCATTCCGTCTCTAACGCAACGCGCCAGGGCTACGGTTTAATTGTTGAATGAGTAGGGATGAGATAGGGTTCCCAGGCTAGTAGATCGCCTGTTCGCTTAACATGCCCCAGGCCGGGAAAGGGAAAATGATACCCCAGCACCAGCAAGTTCTCGAACTCAGTCCGGGCCAGTATCGCTCGCCGGGTGTCAATGGCTAGGTCTGGTTGAAAATCGAAAGCCGATACATCCAGCGCGTTGAGTTGAATGGGCATGTGGAGGGTATCGACCAGGTGCAGCAGTCGCGCCCCCTGCGACTCGATGCTCACCGCCTGGTGTCCGGGCGAATGACCCAGGGCCGGCACATAGCGAATCCCTGGCTCAATATCTGCGGGGCTATCCAGCAGAGTCAACCGCGAGGCGTAGGCCGCGAAGGTCTGGCGTAACCCGGTGGCGGTCTCCTCATCCATTTCGGCGAGGACGTCCTCGCGCATCCAGTAGTCGTGCTCTGGCTTGGGCGCGACTAGCCGTGCGTTGACAAAGGTCGGCTGGCCCGTACTATCCAACAACCCGCCGATATGATCCCCGTCAAAGTGGCTGATCACCACCGTATCAATGGACTCCGGCGTGATGTTTGCCGTGCGCAGACTATCAAGCAAATGTCCCGGATCAGCCGGATCGCCCTGACCATTACCGGTATCAATCAGCACCCGTTTGGCCGCCGTTTCCACCAGAAGGATATTTCTGCTGAAGCCGAGCGGTGTATCAAGCGTACGAAACGCAGCGAGCATCCGCTCGGCATCCTCCGTAAACATGCTGGTAACATCGTTTTCCGTTAACGTCTCGTTCCCGTCACATAGTACAACACACGAGAAATCTCCCAAACGAAAACGGACAACATCTATCGGCGCTTCCTTGAGTTGGGTCATTTTATCATTCTCCTTGTGTGGAATCACAGTACGAGAATGATAGCTCATTTGTTCTAAATTGTCAAGATATTCTCTTGGTGGGGGTGTGTTCAGATTTGGGGGCGAATTCGGTGGATAGCGTAGACAGACCCCCTCCCCAACCCTCCCCCGCTGCGGGGAGGGCGCTCTTCTCCCCCTCTCCGAAGCGGAGAGGGGGTTGGGGGGTGAGGTCTGCCCCCAAAAGCGAACACACCCTCTTGGTGGGGGAGTCCCTAAGAGGGTGTCTAAAAATTCTTTATTATCCACGAAGAACACTCAGAACACCAAGAAAAAGGCTAAAAACTTTGTGTTTCTTCGTGTCCTTCGTGGATTTTACCCTGGTCAAACTCAGGTTTTGCCAATCAAGGAGAAACGAATTCAATAGGCATACGCGGGATAGTTAGGCAAGCGGCAATAAGCATTGGCCTCACGCCACAACACAACTGATGCTTTACCTCTTATAGCCCTAAATCTAGACCTTTTATAACTATCTTTCTAGCCCTTGATAACGGCCAATGGCGTCAGCCGGGCCACTTTTTTGGCAATGCCGGCCCCATGCACCACCTCGACTACCCGATCCACGTCTTTGTAAGCGATGGGCGCTTCTTCAGCCAGGCCGGACATACTGCCCGCCCGGACGTGGATGCCATCCGCCTCTAATGTCTCCCGCAATTCATCACCCCGGATGGTTTTCTTGGCTTTGCTACGACTCATCATCCGCCCGGCCCCGTGACAGGTCGAGCCGAAGGTCTGGGCCATCGAGCCGGCTGTACCCAGCAGAACCCAACTGGCTGTACCCATCGAGCCGGGGACCAGCACCGGCTGGCCGATGTCGCGGTAAGCCGCGGGCAGCACCGGCGAGCCAGGACCAAAAGCGCGGGTTGCTCCCTTGCGGTGTACACAGATCTTCAAGCGGCGTCCTTCACATTCGTGCTCCTCGATCTTGGCCATATTGTGGGCAATATCGTAAATCTGGTCAACGTGGTAGTTGTTGACCTTACCGGCCAACACGTCCTTAAAACTGCGGCGGATGTGATAGGTCAGAACCTGGCGGTTGGCAAAGGCGTAGTTAGCCGCGGCTTTCATGGCCGCCAGATAAGCCTGTCCTTCGGGGCTGCTGAGGGGCGCACAGACTAACTCCCGGTCAGGTAATTGAATATCGTACCGCCGTATCGCTTGCTGAAACTGGCTCACATAATCGGTGCAAATCTGATGCCCAAAACCACGCGAACCGCAATGAATCTGGAGGGTAATTTGGCCGGGAAAAAGACCCGTTCTTTGGGCGGCGGTTTCGTCAAAAACTTCGTCCACCACGTCTATCTCGATGAAGTGGTTGCCGGCGCCCAGCGTTCCGACCTGATCCTGGCCCCGTTTTTTGGCCCGTTCGCTAACCTTGCCGGCATCGGCCCCCTCGATGCAGCCGCCCTCCTCGGTATGTTCCAGGTCGGCCTCGGTAGCGAAACCCCGTTTCAAGGCCCAGCGCGCCCCCGTTTCCACGAGTTGCTCCAACTCACCCGGCTTGAGGTGGATGCTGCCACCCTCGCCTACGCCGCTGGGACAGTTGTGGTAGAGAGCCGTCGCCAGATCATCCAAATAAGGGGCCACCTCCGTCCGCTCCAGGTGAGTCGCCAGCAGGCGAACCCCACAATTGATATCATAGCCCACCCCACCCGGCGAGATCACCCCGTCGGGCCATTCCGTCGCCACCACCCCTCCAATAGGGAAACCATACCCCTGGTGAATGTCGGGCATCGCCAGCGCATAGCCAACAATGCCGGGGAGGGTGGTGGTATTGACCAATTGCTCAAGACTCTTATCACCCAACACCCCTTCCAACAAAATCGGATCGGCATAAAAGCGGGCAGGGACGCGCATATCTTCGCGGTAGGCGCGTGGAATCTCATATAGATACTTATCGATACGCTTGCAATCTTGACTGCTAACCATAGCCCCTCCTTAAACGTCGAAGACCACGGTGGCTTCCAGGCCGTCGTCGGTCTCGACGATTTCTAACTTGTGATAGGTCACGGCCTTGATGTGTTTTTGCAAAGCGGGTACATGGCCTCCCCGGACAACGGCCTGTAAGTGAGTCGGCGTGACGTGATGCAGCTCATACTCGCCAAAGACAACGCCTTCCGCCTCAACCCAGTAGACTAACTCGCTGAGCCAATTCACCAGCAAGCTCTCCGTATCGGCAGCTTCGAGTTCAAAATGCTTTTCTACCTCAAGCGGAATCTCAGCCAGTTCCTGGACCAGCAGGCTGCTCATACCCCGGGCGGCATTTATCAATAACTCCGCCAAATCCTGCCCTCGTACGCGCAGCGCCCAGTCAGCCGTATGTTCTATCTCTTCAAATTCAACTTTGGGCATAATTGTCGCCGTGCCTCCTTGTTTTTACCTTAACTGTGGATAAAAACCGGTTTATTCTCAAATGTCCGTCACCGGGCGTTTAACACCTCGTTCATCCAGTAGAACTGCTAACTCTCGGCCATCCAGCACCTCTCTCTCCAGTAATACTTGAGAGATTTCACGCAAGGGTTTTTCATGGGCCTGGAGCAAAGTTTTGGCCCGGTCGTACAGGGTCTTAACAATTTGTTGGACTTCAAGGTCAATTTTCCGAGCCGTCTCTTCACTGTATTGACGCCTGGTCAGGGCCGGCATCTCACCCTGAAAGCCTCCATCCATCTCTTCCAGGGCGAGCGGCCCCAGTTCCTTATTCATCCCAAACTGGGTCACCATCCGCCGGGCCATATCGGTCACCCGCTGCAAGTCGTCGGCCGGGCCGGTACTCACCCGGCCATAGACGACCTCTTCGGCGGCCCGTCCACCCAGCATGACCGTCATCCGATCACGCAACTCATCCTCAGACAATAAGAAACGATCTTCCAGGGGCATTTGAATGGTCACCCCTAGCGCTGCCGTTCCACGAGGGATAATGCTGACCTTGTGAACCGGGTCAGCATAAGGCAGCAACATGCCCATGAGAGCGTGCCCCATCTCGTGGTGGGCCACAATCTCCCGTTCTTTTTGATTTAAGGCTCGGCTTTTGCGCTCCAGGCCGGCCATCACTCGATCGGTGGCTTCATCCAAGTCGGCCATCGTCACAAATTCTCTTCCTTTCCGCACCGCCAACAGGGCCGCTTCATTGACCAGATTAGCCAGCTCGGCCCCGGCAAAACCGGGCGTGCGTGCTGCTACCACTCGCAGGTCAACCTCCGGGGCCAGCTTCACATGGCGGGCGTGAATCTTGAGAATTGCCTCCCGGCCCTTTAAGTCCGGCTTGTCTACGGTTATCTGGCGATCAAAACGACCCGGACGGAGCAGGGCCAGGTCGAGCACATCGGGCCGGTTGGTAGCCGCCATAATGATCACGCCGGCTGAACTATCAAAGCCATCCATCTCAACCAGCAATTGGTTTAGGGTTTGCTCCCGTTCCTCGTTGCTGATGGGACTTCTGGCTCCGGCCCGCGTCCGGCCGATAGTGTCAATTTCGTCAATGAAAATGATGCAGGGCGCTTTGTCGCGGGCCTGCCTGAACAGGTCGCGTACCCGCGCCGCGCCCACACCCACGAACATCTCGACAAAATCGGCGCCCGAGATACTGAAAAAAGGCACGCCGGCCTCACCGGCCGTGGCTTTGGCCAGCAGCGTTTTGCCGGTACCCGGTGGGCCAACCAGCAGGACGCCCTTGGGAATACGCCCCCCCACTTGGGTATATTTTTGGGGGTTTTTGAGGTAATCAACCACCTCGCGCAGTTCGGCGACGGCTTCATCTACCCCGGCCACCTGGTCAAAAGTGACTTTATCCCGGCTCTCATCCCAGATTTTGGCCCGGCTGCGGCCAAAATTAAGAACCTGCGTTGCGCCGGGTAACCGGTTGATGCTCCAAGACCAGAAAGCCACGAGTAGGAGAATAGGCAGGAACCAGCTCAACAAAGTACTCCAGAACGTGTCGGGGGGCACGCCGGTAAATTCGGCTCCAATGGTGTGAAGCTGCTTGATCAATTGCTCTTCGTTAACCCCCGGCACCCGGTCGGCCTCAAAAAGGCGGGCCTCCTCCTTCGAGTCTTCAGTCCAGATAACTTTCGTTTCACCGATGATGGCTTTGCTTACGGTTTTCTGGTCAATCGCTGTCAGAAATTGGCTATAGGGCGCCGGCTGGGGACGATTTGGCCACAAAAGCCACAGATTGATGGCCGATAAGCTGGCCAGGGTGATAACAAAGTAGGCAATGGTGTACAATATTTGCCGTTGTAAATTGTGTCTTTCAGGTGATTTTTGCTGGGACATAGACTCTCCTCCCACCCCTATCTGATGAGATTTACTCAGGATGAGGCATTAAACGTTTTTTGACTACCCGCTATGGTCGGAATACCCTGAACACCATAGTGGGAGGCGACCTCCGGCTATGATGCAGTTGACGAGACAACCTCCGATAACCCGGCACCAATGCCGCTCCGAGAGGCCTCAAGATGCGCCCTTCTACTGCCGTTCAAGTCGAGCAATACCTCCCCATGATGGTACGGGAAGGGTGGCTCCCAAGCGGCATCCGGCCTCACGAAATCAGCCGGGTTGAAATCAGGTAGCTGCGCACATTCCAACGCCGTCAGAGTCAGAAAGACAGCGTTGGTCGCCACGTCTACACACTCGGCCGGGACCACAATGGTGCGCTTTTGCTGCGGCCACGCCGGCGGCAACTGTTTGGCGTCGGCCTGCTGAGGGTGGGGCAGTTTCCCCTGAACAATCACCGCCGACACCCGGCGGGAACATGGGCTAATGACCACCTGGTAAACCTGACCAATGTGGACATTTACGGCGTATACGTCCTGGCCGATTCTGGGCTCCACCATCCGCCGGGCGGTTTTGGGTATAGGTGTGTCCGGCGTCTGGAGCCGGTTTATAACGGCGCGCACCTGAGGCACCGTGGCGGCGACCTCCTCGGCAGCCATTTGTATGGCCCGGGTCGGCACTTTGCCCCCCAGAAAAACGCAGCCGAAGCGGCTGCTGACTTGCACGATGTAATCCCGCGTGCGAGGGTCGTGGGCAAGAGCCTGGGCAACCGCAACCTCCAGCTCGTAGTCAACCACCAGGCGATTCTCAAGGCCTTGCACTCCCTGGACCTGCCGAGCAATATCCTCAATCCGCCGGCGCTCTGCCCGGGTATTGACATGACCTCTCAAGGTCGCCAGCCCATCATGAACCACGATCTCGATGGGGGTATAGGCTAACACGCCCAGACGGATGAGTTCATCTTCCCACAGCGCCTGCTCGATGGCCCTTTCGATTTCCTTATCCGGTAAATATTCGGGTAACTGATCGAGGGCGGCTCGGTCTACTGCCAGTTTCAGGTGATCGGCCTGGAACTCATTAACCCACTCAACCGGGGCCATAATATTTTTGCTGCGTAGAGCGCCCCGGCGAATGACAAAGTGAGTCACTCGCTTCGTGCATCCATCAAGCAGCACCAGGGCTACCTTGCCGGCATAGCCATCCAGGCACTCGACTCGTTGCCCGGCGCGGATGATCGCATCCGATGCCCCTCCCTGGCCCTGGCCGGCCCGCTCGTCGCCGGGACCCTGATCCAACCGGGAGTATACGGCCTGTCCTGGCGCATATCCCCCCCCTGTCGGGGGAGAAGGTACATAATGGGCGGGCTGGAAGACCGGCCGGGATTGGAGTTGGTCAGCGGAGAGACCCAGGCGAATCAACTCGTCGGCGGCGTCATCAACCGCTTCGATGGGAATGGCGATATCCTGTCCCAACAACATCCCCCGGCGAACTACCAAGGCCGTAACCCGTTTGTCGCCTGAATTGAGGACAACCCCTTGCACTCGTCCCACCGGGCCGTCACTCGACTCTACCGGCGCGCCGATTTTGATTTCCCATCGCATAACTACCACGAAATATCACCTCCTTGTAATTTCATAGCTCACTAAATATCGCACAGGTGTGTTAATTTTTTGTTTGATTTTCGTTAGAGTTATGTCAACATTTATCAGGCAGTTACAGCCTGTGTTGCAGTTAATGCCATCTGTAGGATGTGACAGGTATCCAGATTGTTAGTGACAAATGTCACTGGATTCAACAGCCTTTCTTAGCTACTCTTATAATAAAGCTTCAATTGCCATTCAAACCCGGACTTAGGAGCAGTTGCCTGTAGGTAAGGAGTGTTATGCCTATTGAACAACAATCCTTTACAGATTAAGGAGGTTATTGAATGACCCACGTTATTACTACACTCTGTACTCGAGAAGGAGACTGTGTGGAGGTCTGCCCGGTTGACTGTATTGTGCCCGGACCTAAAGATGACCCCGAATGGGGTAACATGTTTTACATTGACCCGGATACCTGTATTGACTGTGGGGCTTGCGTGCCGGTTTGCCCGCCAGAGGCTATCTTCCCGGAAGAAGACTTGCCGGAAGAGTATGTGGGTGACACGGCCCGTAACGCCGCATTTTTCAGTGAAGGTCCTGGCTACTGGGATTTCGATCTAGAAGAACAGCGCCGGGTGAGGGAACCGCTGGCTTAAGGCTGTAGAAACAGGTACTGCCCATAAAAATTTCACCAAAGAGGCCCTTTGCTTCCTCGGACAGAGTCCTTCATCAGAAGGGCTCTGTTGTTTTATCGGCTCAATCTGGTAATTACCCCCACTTTTGCCATCCTCTCTTAGCTTATCCTTTGACTGCTTCAAGCACACTGTGCATCCAATCCAGCAGCCACTCCAGTCCGGCATTTGGAGGCCCAACCGGAAATACAGTTGAGCCATGGTCAACTGGTACGGGGCGGTGACGTCGTTTTTGCAGGCAATCGTGCCTCTTATCATCTCACTTCTCCTCCTTCAAACTATACCTCTCGCTGTTATCATCCTGTGCCAACAGCGGCATTGGGTCTGTTCTTTGTCAGATACCTTACTACCTCCTCATCACTCACTGGATCAAAATCCCAATAAAATTGGCCGACCGCCCGAAACTGCTGCGGCGCGGCTAAACAGATGAAGATATCGGCCAGTTTTGCAAATTCTCTGGCGGCTCCTGGCGAGCAGACCGGCACAGCCACCACGATCTTTTTGGGACGTTCATTGGGCGCTCGCGAACGCATCCAGATCAGGGCAGCTTTCATCGTCTCTCCGGTAGCAATGCCATCATCAACAATAATCACAATTTTGGACTGCACCTCCAGCGTTCGCCCTTGCCGTAATTCCTGAATATAAGCTTCAAGCTGGCTTTTCACCCGAGCGATTTCCCCTGTGAGGTAATCGTCATCTTCCGGTTGATACCAACTGCTGATCTGTTTGTTGAGGACTATCAGCCCCTCTTCAGCCATAGCCCCAATGGCTAGCTCTTTCTGACCGGGAAACCCCAGCTTTTTGACAGCCACCAGTTCATGGGCGCAGCCCAAAACTCTGGCTACAACTGCGCCCACGACCACCCCACCTCTAGGGATGGACAGGACCAGCAACTCCTCTTTGGCAGCTTCCTTGATCAAAGGTTCGTCAAGCAGCCGGGCAGCCAGTTGTTCGCCTGCTTCTTGTCTGTTTAAAAACATCAGCATCCTCATCCCCTCCAAACGACCGGTTAAGAGCAGATGTCCTCCCGACCCATCTGCTCTAGACCGGCTGCTTAGCTGCGTTGGCAATGCTTTCGGTCTGGGCCTCCCGGCTGAGCTTAAGGGTGTGCGTGAGGTTATCTTTTCCTGCCAAAGGGCCACTTGTTCCTGGGCACGATGACCCCGCCTCCTGGCAGCGCTTTACCGCCAGGTCTTTCAGTTTATAACCTTTGTTTCTAAGTTGGGCGCGTGTCTCTTGGCCAGGTTGAGGGGCTATGACTAAGGCTACGCCTGTGCCGGCCAAGCCACCGAGCACTACCCCGACAAAAAATGCCGCGCCCTTGTTTTGTAACAACATGGTGATCAACTAACCCTAAAATCAACACAACTTTACACATAGCAGCCTCCTTTGCACTATACCCCCGGCGCCAAAAAGCGCCGGCCCTCTATTGGTTTACCCAGCACCAATTTGAGACGAAGCCGATTTAAAGAAAAACACCCCAGATGTCAGCTACATCTGGGGTGTTTCCTAGCGGCACAGGTGGCAAACTCTGACCCCGACCAGGATGCCGGGTATAAAGATTCAACCACTTATCGTAACAATAATGCTGCGGTCTACAGAGGGAAATACTCCCAGATGCCGCTCATATCATCGCTGCTGCTGATCTCTTGAGGCGCGACCAGGCAACTGCTACCTTGTGATATTTCTCGCTTAAAATCCATTATACTCTCTTTGGGGGGCTAAATAATAGTGACAAATGTCACTTCTTCGTCAGATTTAAGAATATGATAATCGTCCCTAAATAAAAGGATATTCGCCACTACCCGCTTAGGAGCTTTTGACTTATCGTTAATAATGGAAAAAAAGAAACAAGTCAAAGCGTTGAAAGGAAAGGATCAACATGCCGGTGGGTGTGTGGCTGAGACTATCCCAGAAGGGGTTCATCGCTCAGGAGTTATGGCTGAATGCTTTGGAGGTGAAGGCACAATGAATACTGTTAAACCGCTGGAACCGGCTCTGCTGCGCCGTCGTTGCGATCCTGAGAGCTTTGGCTTTGAAACGACCGCCGAGTTGGAGGATTTGACCGAGATCATCGGGCAGACTCGCGCGGTTGAAGCAGTCCGCTTTGGCATCGGGATGCGGCAGGAGGGTTACAACCTTTTTGTGCTAGGCCCGCCCGGCATCGGCAAACATTCGCTGGTGCAGCAGTTCCTGGAGCAAGAAGTTGTCAGCAAACTGCCCCCGGCCGACTGGTGCTATGTTAACAATTTTGAACAACCGCATAAACCACGCGCCTTGCGCCTGCCCCCCGGTCAGGGTCTGAGGCTACGTCAAGAGATGGGCCAATTGGTAGAGGCGTTGCGCTCTACCATCCCCGCAATGTTTGAAAGCGAGGATTACCGGACCCGGAAACAAGGACTTGAAGCGGAATTCAAGGAACGACAAGAAAAGGCCTTTGAAGAAATCAAGCGGCGAGCCACGGAGCACGGTTTTGCCCTGCTGAAAACACCGGTCGGGCTGGCCTTTGCGCCTGTCCGTAACAGTCACGTGCTCGATCCTGAACAGTTCGACAAGCTGCCGAAGGCCGACCAGGAACGCATCGAAGCAGACCTGAACGAACTGCAAGCCCAACTCCAGGCGACGATTCAGCAAGCGCCTCGCTGGGAGCGAGAGTTTCGAGAACGACTGAAGGCGCTCAATCGTGAAGTTACTTTGCTGGCGGTAGGCCATTTAGTCGCTGAACTACGGGAGAAATATAATCAGTTGCCAGAGGTGGTGGATTATCTCAACGCCGTTGAGCAAGACATTATCGAAAATGTGGATGACTTTCGCCCTGCGGAGGAGACCTCGCCGGCCGCTGCTCTGGGATTGCCTCTGCCGGGACCGGTAAAAGATCCATCGCCATTTCGGCGCTATCAGGTCAACTTGCTGGTAGATAACAGCGCCACCCAGGGCGCGCCGGTCATCTATGAGGATCATCCTACCCATCAAAATCTGGTGGGCAAGGTGGAGCATCTGGTGACCCAAATGGGGGCGTTGACTACTGATTTTACCCTGATCAGGCCCGGCGCGCTGCATCGAGCCAACGGTGGCTACCTGGTGCTGGATGCGCACAAAGTGCTGCTGCAACCGTATGCCTGGGAGCAACTCAAACGTGCCCTGCGCTCCCGCGAAATCCGCATTGAGTCATTACAACAGATCTTTGGCCTCATCAGCACTGTCTCGCTGGAACCCGAACCCATTCCCCTGGATGTGAAGCTTGTCCTGATTGGAGAGCGGATGTTGTATTACCTGCTCTATGCCTATGACCCTGATTTTGCCGAGCTGTTTAAGGTGGAAGTAGATTTTGAAGAGCAGATGGGTCGTAGTTCTGAAAATGATCTGCTCTATGCCCGGCTGATTGGTACCCTGGCCCGTAAGGAGGGTTTGCGTCACTTTGATCGGACGGCAGTGGCGCAGGTCATCGAGCACAGCGCCCGGCTGGTCGGCGATGCGGAGAAACTGTCCACCCATATGCAGAGCATCGCCGATTTGCTGCGCGAGGCCGACTACTGGGCCAGCCAGGCAGGTCGCGAGGTGGTCAGCGTCGGAGATGTGCAACAGGCAATTGAAGCCCAAATTTATCGAGCTGACCGGCTGCGAGAGCGGATGCAAGAGGAGATCCAGCGGGAAACGATCTTGATTGATACCGATGGAGAAAAAGTGGGCCAGATCAATGGATTGTCGGTCCTGACCCTGGGGAATTATGCCTTTGGCCGGCCCAGCCGCATTACTGCTCGCGTCTGGCTGGGTAAGGGCGAGGTAGTGGATATCGAACGGGAAGTTGAGTTGGGTGGGCCTATCCATTCTAAGGGCGTGCTCATTCTATCCGGTTTTTTGGGGGCGCGCTACGCTTTGGAGCAGCCGTTGTCGCTGTCGGCCAGCCTGGTTTTTGAGCAGTCCTACAGTGGCGTCGAGGGCGACAGCGCCTCGTCGGCCGAGTTGTATGCGTTGTTGTCGGCCCTGGCTGAAGCGCCGATCAAACAATCGCTGGCGGTGACCGGGTCGGTCAACCAACACGGCCAGGTGCAGGCGATTGGCGGGGTCAATGAGAAGATCGAGGGCTTTTTTGATGTGTGCCGCGCCAGGGGTTTAACCGGGACACAGGGTGTGTTGATTCCGGCGGCCAACGTGAAACATCTGATGCTGCGGCAGGACGTGGTTGAGGCCGTCGCCGCAGGGCAGTTCCACATCTATCCCGTGGAAACTGTTGACCAGGGCATCGAAATCCTGACTGGTCTGCCTGCGGGCGAGCGGGACGAGGCCGGAAACTATCCTGAAGGCAGTTTGAACCAACGGGTTAAGGCGCGGTTAGCTGCCCTGGCTGATAAGTGGCGCAGCTTTAGTGCACCGCCGCGGGAGGTCAAACGGGAGGGCGAGCCGTGAAGGAAGAAACGCAGGAGCTGGTTATCCGGCGGATTCTGGTTGCCCTGGATGTGTCGCAGCAGAGCCTGGCTGCTCTGGAAGCGGCTGTGGAACTGGCGGCTCGTTTCAAAGCGGAACTGGCGGGACTGTTTGTCGAAGATATCAATTTGCTACGGCTGGCCGGGTTGCCCTTTGCCCGGGAAATACGCTATCCCTCGGTGGTTCTTCAGGAAATAGAGAGCCCCAGGCTAGAACAGGAACTGAAGGCCCAGGCAGCACAGGCCCGACGGGCCTTAACTGCTGCCGCCGAACAGTCGCAGGTGGCCTGGTCCTTTCGGGTGGTGCGGGGGCAGGTTACAGCAGAGGTGTTGGCTGCGGCCTTGGAAGCGGATCTGCTCAGTTTGGGTCTAACAAGTTGGCCAACAACCCGGCGAGGCCAAATGGGCTCGACGGCTCGCACCGTGGCCGTCGAAGCGCCGCGGGCGGTGCTTTTGCTCCAACACGGGGATAAGCTGAGGCAGCCGGTGTTGGTCACTTATGATGGCTCACCCGCGGCCAGGCGGGCCCTGGCGATGGCCGTCCGTCTTATTCCAACCACAGCACGAGTTGCCCGGCTGCCCTTGACCGTCCTCATCTTAGCCGATGAGGAACTCCCTGGCACGGCAGAATGTTTAGAACAAGAAGCCAGCGCCTGGCTGCAAGAACGGGGGCTTCAGGCCAGTTACCGCCGTTTGGCCACGCCCACCGGACCTCATCTGGCCCAGGCGGTCCAGGCGGAGCAAGGAGGCTTACTGGTCTTAGCCGGAGAGAGGTGGCCGCTTCAGGCGGAGGCGATTGAGGCGCTCTTGAATAAGATAGATTGTCCGATCCTGCTGATTAGGGGTTCAGAGAAAAAATAGAATAGCAATTCCGAATATGAGGAGCAAACACCCTCAGGTGCGGCGTCGCCGCATCTGAGAATGACTCACTCCGCGAACTTGGCTCAAAATTGCTGACCTGGTTCCAAATCGAGTTACGTTCCGGTGAATTATCGCGCCGGTATGGGGCTAAGCGACATCGAGAGCTATCTCCTCCTTCAATTTGGGTCGGTAACAAGGTGTATAACTCACAAACAAGCCTTATTCCAGTAATGGTTTGCTTCGTTTTACTCCCGCACCTTCAAAATAATTTTGCCGATATTTTTGTTTTCGGCCATGCGCTGATGCGCCTCATTGGCCTGCTCAATCGAGTACACCGAGTCGATAATTGGCGCGATGGTTCCATTCAGCAACAGCGGCCAAAAGTGGGCCATAAATTTTTCCTTGATTTCGACCTTCTCCGCCAGCGAGCGCGGCCGCAGCACCGAACCGATCAACCGCAGCCGCCGGCCCATCAATGCCCCGATATTCACCTCGGTCCGGCTGCCGCTCATCGTGCCGATAAAAACCAGCCGCCCCTTCAATTTAAGCAGCCGCACATTCTGTTCCAGGTAAGCCGCCCCCACATTATCCAGAATGATGTCTACGCCCTGGCCGTTGGTATGGGCCAGTACCCGCTCGGCAAAATCCTCTTTTTTATAGTTGATCGCCAGATCCGCACCCAACCCTGCGAGGTAAGCGATCTTCTCGTCCGACCCGGCGGTGGCGATGGCCCGCCCGCCTGCCTCCCGCACCAGTTGAATGGCCGCCGTACCCACGCCGCTGGCCCCGCCGTGGATCAGCACCGTCTCTCCCTTTTGGAACTGGGCCTCTATAAAAATGTTCACATACGCCGTGTAAAACACTTCGGGCACTGCCGCCCCCTGCTCGAAACTCCAATTGTCGGGCACAGGCATCAGCATAGCCGCCGGAATGTTGACCTGCTCGGCATAGCCGCCGCCGGGAATCAAGGCGCACACCCGGTCGCCCACCTGCCAGCCGGTCACATTGGCCCCTAACGCCGCAATTCGCCCGGCCACTTCCAGTCCCAAAATCGGCGATGCGCCCGGCGGCGGTGGGTAATTTCCCGCCCGCTGGGCCAGATCAGCCCGGTTGAGCGCCGTCGCATAAACGTCTACCAGCACCTCGTCATTGCTGTAGGCGGGCGTGGGCACATCCTCCCAGGTCAGCGGTCTGTTTTCCATATCCGTTTGAATAACGATGGCTTTCATTGAGCCTCCTTAACGTGGGGTTTTGAGCCAAGTATAACACAATATCCCATTTTTGTATCACTATTTGTGTCACTCAGTGATACCAAATTCCCCCAAACCTGTGGTTTAATAGAGCCAAGTGAGCAGACCGATGATGAATCAGAGCAGCCCATCACCCAACCCAACCTGGCAAACCCTGGTCGAATTTGCCTTGCCCAGCCAACTGGACAGCGAGCATCTGGCCTTACTCAAGGTGACAGAAGCGGTCCGGGAGCTGCGCCTCCCCGCCGCGCACCTGGAACGGCTCAAAACTGCCGTCGCCGAGGCCACCCTTAACGCCATCGAGCACGGCAACCGCTCCCGGCCCGATCTGCCGGTGCTGATCCGGGTGCAGGTTTCCCAAAAAGCGCTGCGGGTCTGCGTCACCGACCAGGGCAGCGGCCTCAGCGCCAAGCCGGTTACTCCCAATCTGGCCGACAAGCTCAACGGCCGGCAGCCGTTACGCGGCTGGGGCTTTTTCTTGATCGAGAAGACGATGGACGATCTGCGACTGAGCGGCGATGACGCTCACCACACCATTGAATTATTTTTGTATCTGGAAGGGGGAAGTCATGACAGCAAATAAGCTTGAGGTTACGGTTCACTATCAACCCAATGCCGCCGTTTTCGATTTATCCGGCGAACTGACGGCGCTGGCCGGCGAAGCCTTGCAGGCGGCCTATGGGGCAGCAGAAAATCAAAATCCCGAAGTTATCTTTCTCAACTTCGCCAGCGTGGACTACATCAACAGTACCGGCATTGCCGCCATTATTAGCCTGCTGGCGCGGGCCAGGCAGGCCAACCGCAGCCTGATGGCTTACGGCCTGCGCCCCTTTTACGCCGAGCTTTTTGAAGTGGCCGGCCTGGCCAACTACATGCCTATCCTCTCGGCTGAGGCCGATCTGCTCGAACCCGCCTGATTTTTCATGACTCGGCCAGGGCATAGGCCACGGCCTGATCGAGAGTCATAGCCTGCCCGGCCGACCATGCGGCGGCAAAGGCGGTTTCACCCAGGCGAGTCCGGGCAAAGCCCACATCAGCCGTGTAAGCTGCCTGGTTGACCGTTGACACCGCCGGCACGCCGATAGACTCAAACAGCGTTCCGGCGGCGGCCCACAGCTGCGCCGTCCGCTCGGCCTGCCCGGCCAGGCGGGCCAGCGCGCCCAACATCTGGAAACATTCGGCCATGTCCACCTTGTTTCCCAATCCCTGAAACAGAACCAGGCTTTCCTTGATCTGCTCGCTGGCCCGTCCATGCTCGCCGCGGCCCAGCCAGACCCGCCCCAAATTTAGCAGCGATAAGGCAATCCCCCGCCGATCCGCTATCTGCCGTAACAGAGCCAACCCTTCTTCCAACAGAGCTGCCGCCTCCTCGAGGTGACCGTGATCTACATGCAGCCGTCCCAGGCTGCACAGCGACATGCCGATGGCCCATGGATCTCCCAAAGCCCTGAGTAACGCCAGGCTCTCCTCATAATAGGCTTTGGCCTGCGCAAAATTGCCTTCCAGCCAGGCCACATCACCCAGGCTGTCGAGCGTGTAAGCTGTGCCTTTGTTGTCGGCCAGTTGCCGATGCAACTCCAGGCTCTCCTGAAGCAAGCGGAACGCCGGCTCACGCTGGCCCTGTTGGTTGAGCAGCCAGCCCAGCACATTCAACGATTTGGCCCTGACCCCGGCTGACACACCCAAGTTGTAATTCAGGCCGCGCTCCAGCCAGGCGCAGCCTTCGCGGAGATGGCCGCGTCCTTGCCAGAAGCGATAGAGCGCACTGGTCAGGCGTAATCCCAACTCGACCCGCTTTCCTCCGGCTGCAAGCTCCTCAGCCGGCTTAAAGGCCCAGGCCAGGGCTGACCGGAGATTATCGTGCTCTTGCTCCAGCCATTCCAGCCAGGCGACTTGCTCTGCGCCTTCCAGGTGAAACTCCGCTTCCTCAGCCAGCGTGGCAAAATAAGTCAGATGCCGATCTTGCGCTTGCGCGGCTGCGCTCGTGGCCTGCAGGTATTCCTCAGCATACTGCCGCACCAATTCATGCACCTGATAACGCCGGTTAGGGCCGCGCCGCAGCAAGGATTTATCCAGCAGCGTTAGCAGCACGGGCAGAGTCGCCCCGGCGACCTTCTCAGCAGCCTCGCGCTCAAAGTTCCCCCGAAAAAGGGCCAGCCGCTGCATAACCTCCTGCTCTTCTGCCGAGAGCAGACCCCAGGAGTAATCAAACACGGCCCGCAGGCTGCGCTGCCGCGCCGGAACGTCGCGGGCCGATGTAGCCAGAAAATCCAGGTTGTGTTCAATCTCGTGGGCAATTTCCCGGCACGACAGCAGGCGCACCCAGGCCGCCGCCAATTCAATGCCCAGCGGCAACCCGGCCACCAGCTCGCAAATACGGGCGACAAAGGGGTAGTCCGTCGCCGTCAGCTCAAAATCGGCCCGGCTGCGGCGGGCGCTGCGCAGAAATAAGGCTACGGCGCTGTAAGCGGTAAAATCTTCCGTCTCATCGAGCGGCGGCAGCGGCAAACCTTCCACTTCAAACACCCACTCGCCCTGGAGGCGCAGCCGCTCGCGCGAGGTGATCAGCAGTTTGACGCCGGGGGCTTCCGGCAGCAGGCTGGTCAGCAAGCTAAGCTCACCCTCATCTCCGCCCGACAGCCTGGGCAGCAAATGTTCAAAATTATCCAGCACCAACAGGGCGCGCTTTTCGCTCAGGTAGTTAACAAGCTGGGGGTGAGGCTCGGCCTGACTCTGCAAGACCAGGCCCACTGCCTGGGCCAGGGCCGGGGCGATAAATTCGGGCGAGTTTAAGGACGCCAGCGGCACAAAATAAACCTGGTTATCAAAGGCAGGGCCGGCCTGCGCCGCGGCTTCGAGGGCCAGGCGCGTTTTGCCAATCCCGCCGGGGCCGACCAGCGTCAGCAGCCGGCAGTCGGGATTGGCTAACAAGTGCGCAATACCGGCCAATTCATGCTCGCGCCCCAGCAGCGGAGTCGGCGGGATGGGTAACAAAGGGGTTGGCGGGCAAGCCGCTTCGTGAGATAAATCAGGTGGGGGGGCAGCAGCCAGAGCGGACGCGGCGGCAGAAAGTTCACCCAAGCGACCTGTCCCGGCCTCAGCGCGGGCTACCTGGAGAAAAAGGGGGCGCTCGGCCGGGTCAATGTGCAGGCAGCCGGCCAGCAGTTCGGCCACCTGGCGCGAAGGCCGGCGCTCGTCGCTCTCAATTTTACGGATGGCCGAGACCGAGCAGCCGGCGCACTCGGCCAACATCTCTTGCGTCAGGTCTAAAATTCGGCGGCGCTGCCGCAGCCACAGGCCAAAGGAAGCAGGCGTATCCATCTCAGCTTTCTACTTTTTTAACAAAATTTTTTCCACCAGCGCCTCAAACGTTACCCCTTGCCCCTGCTCTCGAAGAGTTTTGATTTGAGGGGGAGTGAAGTTGATTTCCAGGTCTGCTTGCAGCCGCTCGGCTCGCGCTTTGGCCTCCTGGCTGCTGGCCGGATGGCGGAGAACATGCCCCAACAGTTCCAACGCCGGCTCACCGGCCCCTTCGTGGGCCTGCACCTCGGCCAACCCCACCAGAGCATCCAGGGCATGAGGAATAAGTTGGGCCTCTATCGCCGTCCGAAAGCTTTCCAAAAAGTAGCCTCGTGCGGCAGTATAGTCGCCCAGAGCGCAGGTCGTGTTGCCCAGATTGTTGAGCGCCCGAGTCATGCTCCACCACTTTTCGCCCATGTCGCGGAACAGGGCAATACATTCTTGAAACAGATAGTGCGCTTCAGCATATTCACCCTGCGCTTGAGCCGCCAGGCCCAACTGGTTGAGCGTCATGGCATAGCTCCAACGTTCACCCAGGGCTGTGTTCAAAGTGAGGCTTTCACGCAGAAGGATATATGCCTGGGCATAGTCGCCGACCATCGCCTCAACGCCGCCCAGAAAATTGAGGCCAATGGCGACCATCCGTTTATCGCCCAGTGTCCGGTAGATAGCGATGGCCTGCTGCATACGCTCACGGGCTTCCTGGTATTCCCCCAACATCTGCGCCACCAAGCCCAAATTACCCTGAGAAAGCGCGACTCCCCACAAGTCGTTGCCCTGAGCACACAGCGCCAGCTCTTCCTGGAATAAAGCTCGCGCTTGCTGATAATTGCCAATACTCCACTCAAGGACCCCACTATGGTGCAGCATATGGGCCAGTTCAACCTGGGCCTCGAGCGCCCGGAGTTGGGCCAGGCTGTGTTGAAGTAGAACACGAGATTTTTCCTGCTGGCCCAGCCGCAGGCAGAACCAGCCATGCAGGGCGCGGATGAACTCACGCAGCTTAATCTGAGCCGTCTCTGTCTGTCCGGCTGCCTCTATTTGCTCTAATTCTGCCACTGCCCAGCCAAACGCAGCCTCCGCCTCGTGAAACCAGCCCCGGATTTCATAAAAGTACCACAGGGTTTTAAGCACCTTGTGGTTAATCACCCCCTGCTGGTGGCTAACAGCCCGACGCCACCCCAGGCGAATATTATCAATCTCGGCGGTCAGCTCGGCCAGCGCTTCCGCCTGCCGCGGCCCTTTCAGGCGCTCCTCGCGCTGCTGGATAAAATCCATATAGTAGGCGCTGTGGCGATCCTGAACCGCCGCCAGTTCTGTGGGGTTTTTATGCAGGTTGGCCTGGGCATACTGCCGCATGAGTTCGTGCAGGTCGTAACGGCCATGCCCGGCCCGGCGCAGCAGCGATTTATCGGCCAAAGCCGACAGCAACAGCAGGCTTGCCCCGGCCACCTGTTCCGCCGCTTCGCGCCGAAAGCCGCCCTGAAACACCGACAACTGCTCCATGACCCGCTGTTCTTCCGCTAAAAGCAGCTTCCAGGAGTGGTCAAAAGCGGCCCGCAGGCTGCGGTGTCGTTCCGGCGCATCCCGCAGCGAGGTGGCTAAAAAATCTAAATCATGCTCAATCTGTTGGGCAATCTCCTGGCACGGGAGCAGCCGGACCCAACTGGCGGCCAGTTCGATGCCCAGCGGCATTCCCTCCAGCAGTTGGCAGATCCGCATGATAAAAGGCCACTCGCCAGCCTTTACCTCAAAATCCAGTTGAGCGCGGCGGGCGCTGCGCAGAAACAAAGCCACTGCGCTGTAACTCTCCCAATTGTCCTTCTGACCAGGCGGCGGTACCGGCAAACCCTGTACCTCAAACACCCATTCGCCCTGCAAATTAAGCCGCTCGCGGGAAGTGACCAGCAGTTTGACCGCCGGAGCCTGGTGGAGCAGGTCATGAAATAGCTGCCTGCTTAAGCCCTCCTGGGTCGGGGTCAGCAAATGCTCAAAGTTGTCCAACACCAGCAAAACCTTTTTCTCGCGCAGGTAGCTAAACAGTTGGATCTGTGGCTCCAGCGAGCCGTAAAAAGTAAAGCCTATCGCATCCGCTATTGCCGGGATGATAAACTCGGCGGCGTTGAGCGCAGCCAGGGCGGCAAAACAAACGCCGTGCTCAAAGTTGGCCTGTTCAGCCGAGGCCACCGCCATGGCCAGACGAGATTTGCCAATCCCGCCCGGACCGGTGAGGGTTAACAGGCGGCACTGCGGATTTTGCAGCAGCCCGGCGATAGTTGCCAGTTCGTGTTCGCGGCCAATCAAAGGTGTGGGTGAAAAAGGCAGGCGGGGCGGAGCGAAGGCAGCCAGAGATAGGTCAACCTTCAACCTGCCAACGTTTAACCTTTTAACATTTTGCAGTTGATCAATAGGCAGTTCGGCCCGCGCAATCTTCAGAAAAGCAGCCCGGTTTGCCGGGGCAATCTCCAGACAGCCGGCCAGCAGTTCAGCCATCTGGCGCGAGGGCCGGCGTTCATCATCCTCAAGTTTGCGCAAGGTCGAAACCGAGCAGCCGACGCAGCCAGCCAGAACTTCCCGCGTCAGGTCAAGCTCCTTGCGGCGCTGCCGCAGCCAGAGGCCGAATGAGGTGGGGGGGTCCATACCAGCCTGCTACTCCCCTCTGATGGCGCATCTCACCAAAAATAGACCCAATTTCTGTTAAGGATCATGGGTTGAACAACTTCCTCAAATCAGGGGAGATTAGAGATTGGAGATTATTAGCCCGAATCTCCAATCTCTAATCTCAGTTATTTGATTCCCATTCCTAATTGTCTGCCCTGGTGTCACTTTTTAGGACACCGGGAGTAACACCAGGTGTCACCAACTGCTGCAATTTTACTGTATAGTAGGAGTCAAGTCAAAGGAAATTCCTTTTGAAATATACTTACAGAAAGGACCTTGTTTTATGTCAAATAACGAATTGATTTATACCTCAGCCACAAGCTTGGCGCAGGCCATTCGAGAGGGGAAGGTTTCCTCGGCAGAGGTAGTTGCGGCGCATCTGGAACGGATTGAGGCCGTAAATCCTTCGCTCAATGCCATCGTCCAATTGGCCGGAGAGACAGCCCGCGCTCAGGCCAAAGCTGCCGATGCAGCCCTGGCGCGGGGCCAACTTATGGGGCCACTGCACGGCGTCCCGGTCACAATCAAGGATGCGCTTGAAACTGCCGGCCTGATCTCAACCGGCGGGACGCTGGGCCGGGCGGCCTATATCCCCACTCAGGACGCTCCGGTGGTAGCGCGATTGCGAGCAGCCGGGGCCATTATCATGGGTTTGACCAATGTTCCCGAAATGAGTTACGGCTATGAGAGCGACAACCTGATTTACGGGCGCACGAACAACCCCTATGATCTGGCCCGGACGGCCGGGGGCAGCAGCGGCGGTGAGGCGGCTATCATTGCCGCAGGCGGGTCGCCTTTGGGGCTGGGTGGCGATTTTGCCGGGAGTATCCGCGTGCCGGCCCATTTCTGCGGGATTGCCGGTCTGCGGCCAACGCCGGGCCGTGTGCCCGGCGCCGGCTATCTACCCATGTTGGGAGGGCTGGTGGGCATGCTGTCGCAAAATGGGCCGCTGGCCCGCTACGTGGAAGACCTGAGCCTGATGCTGCCGATCATTGCCGGCGCAGACGGGCGCGATCCCCGTGTTGTCCCGATGCCCCTGGGCGACCCAAGCCAGGCGCATCTTAAGGGCCTAAAAGTTGCCTTTTATACCGAGAACGGGATTGTGCCGCCCACCTCCGAAACGGCGGGCGCGGTGAAAGCCGCCGCCCAGGTTTTGGCCGAGGCCGGTCTCACAGTGGTGGAAGATCGCCCACCTTGCCTGGAGCAATCCACCGAACTGTTTCTGGCTTTGCTCTCAGCCGATGGCGGCGCGGGCATGGATATGGCGCTCCAGATGGCGGGAACCCAGCAAGTTCACCCCGCGTTACAGGGATTGCTCGAAAGCATGCGCCCCTATGCCCTGTCGGCGGCGGAGTTTATGGGCTTGTGGTATCGCTGGGACATGTGGCGCAGCGCCTTACTTTTGTTTATGGAAAAGTACGATGTCATCCTCTCCCCCGTGTGCGCCTACCCGGCCATGCCGCATGGAACCACCGGCCAGCATTTGGCCGCCTTCAGTTACGTTCAAACTTATTCGCTGACCGCCTCGCCGGCGGTGGTAGTCCGGGCCGGCGTCTCACCGGAGGGATTACCCATTGGCGTTCAAATAGTGCCGCGCCACTGGCGCGAGGATGTAGCCCTGGCAGTGGCCCAACAAATCGAAACTGCCCTGGGCGGCTGGCAGCGCCCGTTGATTTGAAGGAGACTTAACCAATGTTACAAGAAAAAAGGCTTGAACTCTATTCATTGGCCCAGGAAGAAGGCCAGGCCGTCTGGTTTCTGGGGGTACCCGTTTTTATCAAAGCCACCGGCGAACAAACCGGCGGCGCCTTTGGGCTGACCGAACAAATATTGCCCGTTGGCGACGAGTCGCCCTATCATATTCACCACGCCGAGGACGAAATCTTTTTTGTGCTTGAGGGCGAACTAACCTTTATCAGCGGCAACCGCAAAATAACCGGCACAGCAGGATCGTATACCTTTTTGCCCCGCGATATCCCGCATGGTTTTAAGGTCACGGGGGATAAGCCGGTCCGGTTTTTCATCCTCAACACACCCGCCGGTTATGAGCAGTTCGTCCTCGAGATGAGCGAACCCACACCGCCGGACGGTCCACCTGATCTGGATAAATTGGTCGCGGTAGCAGCCAAGTACAATATCGAAATCCTGGGACCGTTGCCGGAGTAAGAAAAGTCTAAGAGCCAGGATAATAAGGCAGTCCCAAGATTTAAATCATCCAATTATTCTCACCGGCGTGATGCGTGATACCTGATGCGTAAGAAACCTTGCCTGGAAATCATCACGCATCACGCATTACGTATCACAGATTTTGGATAATTATTTTCTTGGAGTTGCCTAATTTCATACTACGGAGGTTTCTCAATGTCAAACATCGCTATTTCAGCCGGCGCAGGCACAGCTATTGGCCCGCTTGGACTGATCAAACTCTTTGGAACGCAGACCGGCGACTCCTTCTCGTTGGTGGAACATCCCCTGGGGCCGGGCAAGTTGATAGCCCCGCTGCACACGCACCAAAACGAGGACGAATATTCGTTTGTCCTGGAAGGCGAGATCATGGCCCAAATTGGAGCTGAGGTTGTCACCGCGCCGGCGGGCGCGTTGGTGCTCAAGCCGCGTCGGGTTCCTCACACCGTTTGGAACCCCGGCAGCCAGCCGGCCCGCATCCTTGAAATCATTTCCCCGGCGGGTTTTGAAACCTATTTTGTCGAACTGGCCGGCCTCTTAGCCCAGCCTGGGCCACCCAACGTCGAGCGTATCACCGCCCTGGCCGGCAAATATGGGCTTGAGTTTGACTTCAACAGTTTGGCGGAACTCTCGCAGAAGTACAAGGTTAGCCTCTAAATAAGCTTTGTACTCCAAATTGACGAATCCCGCCCGGCACATATAATACCCCCACAGGCGATGAGGCTCGCCAGGGAAATTTGCCCGCTCCGTCAACCGGTTTGACTGATGGCCTCTACCTCCCAACGGTAGAGGCTTTTTATTTGGAGACAAACGCCATGACCAAATCCGCCGGATATTACGACCTGCGCCAGGCTTTTGGCCAACCGGGCTGCGCTTTGTGCCGCTTGTTGGCCCAGGCCGCCGACGGCTACATTGATTCCCTGCTGTGGGAATTGGTCAACGACCCGGCCTTGCGCGCAGAGTTGAACGAGAGCCGGGGTTACTGCCGCGAGCACGCCTGGTTATTGGTCCGCTATGGCGCGTCGCTGGGCGCGGCAATCATGATGAAAGATATCATTGACGCCCTGCTGCGGGTAGCCGAGGCCGGGAAATTCGAGCCGCCTCCATTTTCCTTCCGGCAGCTCTTCAACGCCGCGCCACTCGGCAGCACAACCGCCAAACTCGCCGCCGGCCTTGCCCCCCAAAAGCCCTGCCCGGTCTGCCTCAAAATTGAGAGCAGCGAAAGCTACTATTTGGCGGCTCTGCGCCAGCACCTCACCGGCCCCGATACCCTGGCCCCGGCTTATCGCGCTTCCAACGGGCTGTGCCTGCCTCATTTCCGGCGGGTGCTGGCCTCCACTACCGATGCAGAAATATTTACCAGTCTGGTCGAAGCCCAGAAAGAAGTCTGGCAGCGCTTGAGCGCCGATCTGGGCGAATTTATCCGCAAAAAAGACCATCGCTTTCAGCACGAAACCTACGGCGCTGAGGGCGACTCCTGGCTGCGGGCGATTGAAGCCGTAGTCGGCGCATCGCCACCCAAAGGCAAATGAAAATGAGGCGAGGACACGATGACGTGAAGAATCTCTCACCTCATCGCCTCACATGACATCGCGTCTTTATTGAAGGAGGCTTTGTGCTACAATATCTTTTAATCGGACTGGGTGGCTTTATCGGCGCTAACGTTCGCTACTTGCTGCAACAATGGGCGGCCAACCAGTGGGGCGCTGATTTTCCTTATGGGACCCTGCTCATCAATGTCAGCGGTAGTTTCATTATCGGTCTGTTTCTAACTTTGGCTACCGGCCGGCTGGCTCTGTCCCCGGAATACCGTTTGTTTGTGGCGGTAGGTTTTTTGGGGGGTTATACCACCTTTTCTTCATTTAGTTATGAAACATTACGACTGTTGGAGCAGGGTTTGTGGTGGCCGGCTGCCTGGTATTTTTTGGGTAACACCGGGTTGGGCATGTTGGGCGTCTTTCTGGGCGTTATACTGGCTCGATTAGTTGAAGGAGGACCGTAATGGAAATCATCGGCCTGGCTCAAAAAGTGACCATCTACATCGGCGAAAGCGACAAATGGGGCCGGAAACCCCTCTACGCCGCCATCCTGGAACTGTTGAAAAAAGAAGACTGCGCCGGGGCGACCGTCACCCGCGCCCTGGCCGGCTTTGGGGCGCACAGCCGCATTCACACGGCTACCATCACCGACCTGTCGGCGGACCTGCCCCTGATCATCGAATGGGTGGATAACCCGGCCCGCGTCGAGCGGGTGATGCCTCGTTTAAAAGAAATGGTGGTTGAGGGACTGATAACTGTGCATGAGGTGGAAGTGATCACCTACAGCCACCGCCGCTTACGCGAGCTGCCGGCGGAAGCGCCGGTGCGGGATGTGATGAGCCGCGAGGTGCATAAGGTGCAGGCCAACACCCCTCTGGCCGAGGCCGTGGAACTGCTGCTGGATAAGGTCTATCGGGCGCTGCCGGTGGTAGATAAAGAAGGGCGTATCATCGGCATTTTGACCGATGGCGACCTGCTGGATAGGGTTGACTTGTTAGCTGTTAGTAGCGTCCAAAAGGAGTTAAACGAGGCTGAAATTGCCCAGGAGTTGCATCGTTTGCGCCAGACCGGCCAAATGGTGGGCGAGTGTATGACGCCTGACCCGATTACGGTGACAGATGATACGACCATCGCGCAAGCTGTTAACGTGATGGTCGAACATAATATCAAGCGACTCCCGGTTGTTGACGCCCGGAGGAAGTTGGTCGGGATGGTCAGCCGGGTGGATGTATTGCGGGCGCTGGCCCAGCCGCCGGTGGCCGAGTCGCCGCGTAAAAGTCCACCGCCTGGCCAGCACGTCCGGGTTGGGGAGGTGATGATGACGAATGTTCCAACCGTTAAACTTGATGCCTCTCTGGCCGAAATCGTGAGTTTGCTGGTCAGTCATGCCCAGCGGCGCGTCATCGTGGTAGACGAGCAGCGGCGGGTCGTGGGCATCATCACCGATGGCGACCTGATCAAACGGGCCACGGCTGAGGAACGTCGCGGCATTATCCAATCACTCACCCGCCGCCTGCCGCTGAGCCAGGCCGACAGCCTTCACCTGAGCCAGCGCACCGCCGCCGAAGTGATGACCGGCCAGGTGATAACCGTTTCTCCTGACACTTCCCTGCCGGAAGCCCTGCGCCTGTTGTTGACCCATCAAATCAAGCGCCTGCCGGTGGTGGATGATGAGGACCGGCTGGTGGGGCTGGTGGGTCGGGGCGGGATTTTGCAGGCGTTGAGCCAAAACCTGTCCCCAGAATAGCCGCTATGTTCAACCTCGAAACAACGCACGACCCGGCCGTTTGGGAGCGCATCCTGGTTTCGCTGCCCACCACCCATGCCCTGCAAAGCTGGAACTGGGGCGAGTTCAAAAGTCGCTGGGGCTGGCAGGCCGAGCGGCTGCTCTGGTTTAAGCACGATACGCCGGTTGCCGCCGCCCAAATTCTGCGCCGGGCCATTCCCCGCACCCCCTGGAGTTTTCTCTATGTGTCCAAAGGCCCGGCTTTGGATTATGGCAACCCCGCTTTGGCCGCCCAGGTTTTGGCCGATTTGGAAAGCTACGCCCGCCGAACCCGCGCCCTTTTCATCAAAATAGACCCGGATGTGCCCCGCGCTTACGGCGAACCGCAGTCTAGCCAGCCGCTCGAACCCGTTGGACAGGCCACCCTCGACCTGTTAGCCCAACGCGGCTGGCGTTTTTCGCCGGAGCAAATTCAGTTCCGCAATACGGTGGTCATCAACCTGACCCCTGAGCCAGAGGCGCTGCTGGAGGCGATGAAGCCCAAATGGCGCTACAACATCCGCCTGGCCGAGCGCAAAGGCGTGACCATCCGCCCTGGCAGCGCGGCAGACCTGCCCGCTTTTTACGCCATGTACGCCCAAACCGCTGCCCGCGACGGTTTTTTGATTCGCCCGGCGGCTTACTATCAGGATGTCTGGCAGCGCTTTTTGGCCGCCGGCCAGGCCGAACTACTGCTGGCCTCGGTCGAGGGGCAGGTGGTCAGTGGTTTGATCTTGTTTATTTTTGGCCCGACAGCCTGGTACATGTACGGCGCGTCCACCGGCCAGCGCCGCGAAACTATGCCCAATCACCTGCTGCAATGGGCCGCCATCTGCCGGGCCAGAGATCGCCACTGCTACACCTACGACATGTGGGGCGCACCGGATGTTTTTGACGACAGCGACCGTCTGGCCGGGGTGTATCGCTTCAAAAGCGGTTTCGGCGGCCAGGTGGTGCAGGGCTTGGGCGCGTTTGATTATCCGGTCAATCGGCCCATGTACTGGGGCTTCACCACTGCTCTGCCTCGCCTCCGGGTCTGGATGAAGAGGAGAGGCGAGGATTCGTGACGCGAGGAGGCGAGGATTCATCTCTTCGCCTCTTCGCGTCCTCACCTCTTCGCGTCCTCGCCTCGTCCCCGCAAAAACTTGACTCTTGCCTATCTGTGTGTAAGATAAAGCCGCGATTTGTGACGGCTGGGACTTTTTGGAAGGAAGCCCCGCTAATGGTCAATAATCAATCGTTAATTGTCAATTGTTAATGAATGATTACCTCGCAATTGATTGTTGACCATTGACTATTATTCCCGGAGATGTGTTGTGGCCCGATTGGGTGACGCCCTAAAAGCGGCGCGCGAGGAACAGGGGATTACCCTGGAAGAAGTCGAAGAGGCAATTTATATCCGGCGGCATGTGCTGGAAGCCCTGGAAGGAAATGAATTTAAAAAATTTCCCTCTCCGGTAATTACCCGCGGCTTGATTCGCAATTACGCCAAATTTCTCAATCTTGACCCGATTGAAGCGTTAACTTTATATGATGGCAACGGGATTGTGCCGGTCAAAGGCCAGCGCTTAACCCCTAACGGCATCGAGTTTATGAACCTCTCGATGGCCCCGCGCCCCATCATCAGTTGGGATTTTGTGGTTGGCATCCTGCTGTTTATGCTGGTGATGGGTGGCTTTGGCTATGTCACCTACACCACCGTTATTCAGCCCAGTTTGACGCCTACCCCCACCAAAACCCCCAACGCCGCCGGCCTGGACGGCGATGCCGCCCTGCTGTTACCCACTGTCACGCCGCTGCCCACCAATACCCCGACGCCTCTCCCGCCCACCGAGACGCCAACACCGATTATTTATGGCGGGGTGACGGTTGAGCTGCAAATCAAGCAGCCCTCCTGGATCCAAATTCTGGTGGATGACGCCAAAGCCTTTGAAGGCATTCTCCAGCCGGGCGAGAGCAAAAATTGGACCGGCCAGCGCCGGGTCGCCATTCGGGCCGGCAATGCCGGCGGGGTGGAAGTGATTGTCAACGGCATCAATCGCGGGCTGATGGGCGGCGAAGGCCAGGTGGTAGACCAAATTTGGGAAAAGGTGGACGACCCCTCGGTGCTGACGCCCCAGCCCGGCCAAACCACCGTTACAGCCACACCTTCGGTCCCCGCCGAAGGCGAAGCCCCTTTGCCCCTCGAATCAGCCCCGGCTACTCCGCAGCCTTAATAGTTCCAAGTTCGATAAAATTTTCTCACACAAAGTCGCAAAGACGCCAAGTTTTTGTTTCTTTGCGACTTTGCGTCTTGGCGTGCCCTATTTCTCGTCAAAGTCAGGAGAACCTATACCCTTTGTTCAAGACCGCACGATTTCCGCTGCTGTAGCCGCCGTGTAATGGCGCAACTTGGGATATTTCCAGGCCACCCAGCCGGTCAGCAAAACGGTTGCCAGGCCGCCGCTGACAATGGCAAAAGGTACCCCCAACGCCGCTGCTACCAGGCCGGCTTCTAATTCGCCCAACTGCGGCCCGCCCATAAAGAAAATCATATTGACCCCAATCATCCGGCCTCGCAAATGGTCCGGCGTCATGACCTGCCGCAGCGTCCCCCGGATCACCGTCGAAACCGTATCGGCCGCGCCAGTCAGCCCAAAGAGGAGATAGGACAGGGCAAACACGGTTGACACCCCGAAAAAGGCTGTGGCCAAACCATAAATAACCACACTGATCAGCAGCACCGCCCCCTGGCGCTGAATTTCCCGCCGCAGCGATAAAACAGAACCGGCCAGCACGGCCCCAATGGGCTGAGCCGTGGCCAGCAGGCCGTAGCCCTGCACCCCAACACCCAGGATATCACTGGCGACGATGGGCAGCATGGTCCGCGCCGAGGAAAAGAAGGTGGCAAAAAAGTCGAGCAGCATGGTGCTCCAGATGAGGCGAGAGCGATAGGTGAAGCGAACCCCTTCGACCAGGGCTTGCCAGTTCAAGCCGCTTATTTCAACCCTTTCTTGCTTGCGGTAGCGCATTAACCAGAGCGCAACCAGCACGGCTACAAAAGACAGGGCGTTGAGCAGGTAAACCAGGCTCAGGTTGAACCAGCCGACCAACACTCCGGCCAGCGCCGGCCCGACAATGGTGGCAATCTGCCACATCAGGGTATTGAGGCTGACTGCGTTCGACAAATGTTCGCGGGGAACCAGATTGGGGATCAGGGACTGCCGGGCCGGGTTATCAAAAGCCATCGCCGCTGCTGTGGCCGCCGTCAGCAGATAGACCACCGGCACGCTGTCATAACCACCAAAGGTAGCCAGGGCGAGTAGTCCCGCAAAGACGGCGGCGGCTCCTTGAGTCCACATCATCAAGCGGCGGCGGTCCAGGGCGTCGGCCAGCACCCCGCCGACCAGGGCAAACACAATGATCGGTAAAACGCGCATCAGGCCCAGCGCGCCCAGCCCCAGCGCTTCGGCTTGCAGCGGAATCTCCCAGCCCAGCAGCGAAAAGAGATAAATTTGGCCCTTGAGCAGTTCATAAATATGCCAGTCAACGGCCACAATCTGCATTTGTGAGCCGGTAATCGAGATAAGCTGTCCCAGCCAGAGCAGCCGAAAATCTCGGTATTGCAAGGCCACCAAACGGGGTGAAGCAGAAGTTTTGCTCATTTTAGTCCAATAAACTAAAGACCGCGCCGAACAGACGCGGTCCGAATTTACTCATCTTTAAAGTTGGTTTATTTTATCCAGGCTTCAGCCTCACAGCAAATTATCGCCGGGGCAAGTGGTCCAGATTAAGGAAAATTAGTAAATTCTCTTAGCTTGGGTAGAATTATGGGCAACTTTGCCGGAAAAGGGATTACGATGGCCAGGGCAAAACAAAAACAAATCAACTTTTTAGATACGGAGGTCAAGCGGCTGCGGACCAAAGCTCTGGAAGTTTACCGGCGGCTGCTGCAAACACACGGCGAGCGTCCGCTCAAGCCGCGCCGGGAGCCGATGCACGAGCTTATCTCGACCATGCTTTCGCACCGAACCACCCAGCAAAACGAGGCCACCGCTTTTGAGCAGATGTGGCAGCATTTTGGCTCGTGGGAAGCTATCCGCGATGCGCCGGTGGCGGAGCTGGCCGAAACGATTGCCCCTTCTAACTTTGCCGAGGCCAAAGCGCCTAACATCAAAAAGACCCTCCAGCGAATCATCGAGGAGCGCGGCGAAGCTTCGATTGATTTTCTGGCCGGTTTGCCGGTCGAGGAAGGCTTGGCTTGGTTAATGTCGCTGCCGGGCGTGGGCATCAAAACAGCTTCGCTGGTGCTGCTCTTCTGTTTTGCCAAACCCATTTTGCCGGTAGATACCCACGTTCACCGGGTCAGCCAGCGAGTTGGCTTGATTGGCCCCAAAGTTACCCCCGAAGCGGCTCATGGTCTTTTGCTCACTTTGCTCCCCGCCGACCCCTATGTGCTCTTTAACTTCCACGTTTCGCTGCTCAAACACGGCCAAAAAATCTGCATTTGGGGCACACCGCGCTGCCAGCAGTGTCCATTGACCGACCTGTGTGATTGGTATCAAAACAATAGGGCGGTTTCAGAAAAATAATCAACCCATTTCGTGGTGCGTGAGGCGTAAGACTTTTTGGCATAAAATCATCACGCATCACGTATCAGACTTGAGGGATGAACTATGACTGAGAAAGCAACAACAACCCCACCTCAACCCAACCCAACCCTCAACCGGGCGGCGCGAGCGAGACAGGCTACGCAGGATGAAAAGCTGCTTGAACGGCCTGGCCCGGAACAAAAGCTTTTTACCGACACCGACCCGTGGCGAGTGCTGCGCATTCAAGGCGAGTTCGTGCATGGTTTCGACACATTGGCCGAACTGGGACCGGCGGTAAGCATTTTTGGCTCCGCCCGCACCGAACCGGACGACCCGCTCTATCAGGCTGCCGTCGAAACCGCACGTCTACTGGCCGAAGCCGGCCTCGCGATTATCACCGGCGGCGGGCCGGGCATCATGGAGGCCGGTAACAAAGGGGCGCAGCTCGGCAACGGTGTTTCGGTCGGCCTCAATATTGAACTGCCCTTTGAGCAGGGTACTAATCCTTATGTCGAAATTCCGATCAACTTTCGCTACTTCTTTATCCGCAAAACCATGTTCGTCAAATACGCCCAGGCTTTTGTCATCTTCCCCGGCGGCTTTGGCACCCTGGATGAACTGTTTGAAGCGCTGACCCTGATCCAAACCGGCAAAATCTACAACTTCCCCGTTATCCTTTTCGGTTCAACTTATTGGACTGGCCTGCTCGACTGGCTGCGCGACACCATGCTGGCTGGCGGCAAGATTTCCCCCGCCGACCTCAATCTGCTCGTCGTCACCGACTCCCCCTCGGAAGTCCGCGATTTGATTTTGAAGGCTATAGCCGATGATGGTCGGCGTGAAGCCGAAGAAGAGGCCGCCCGCGAGGAGACTCAAAAAGTGTACCAGCAGGAATAGCAGGGGATTTGAGATCAGGAGGCTGAAAACAAAGCCAGCAGATCGCCGGGCTGCAAAACCTGAACTAACTCATCCTTAAAATCTTTGGGATTGCGGGTGACCAAATAATTTACCTGTGCGTTTAAAGCAGCGGCCATCTGCACAGCATCCTCAAAATCTTTCCAGCCCAGGGCCAGAGCTTTCAAAATTACCTGCTGGTCAACAGTAGCCACATGGAAAACCTGTAACAACTTGGTTACGGTCAAGTTGGCTTGTTGGTAATCCAAGTGTTTGGCCAGCAGATAATGCAGTGTTGTGACCGAATGGGCCGCCAGGAATCCTTCAATCTCGCCCATTTCCGCCAACACCCAGACCGCAGCCGCGCTCTGATAGTACGGTTCTCTTTTGGCTAAAACGTCCAGGGCTACATTGGCGTCAACTAAAATGCGAAGTTTAGCGGCCATACTTGTCCTCAAGGTAAACGTGATGTTCATCTAATGAAACATCCGCTGGTAGAATACCGCTGAGCGATTCTAAAATGGGGGTCTGAGGCATCGTCCCGCTTGTCTTGAGCGAGCGTAAAAACTCGGCTACTAGTCGCGAGAGCGTGGTATGGTGAAGTTGAGCATAATCTTTGGCCGACTCTATAATTGGTTTTTCAATACGCAGGGTTAGTTTTGTTTTTTCCATCGGTTTCACTCACTTTATCCAAAGTTTTTTGACGTATATTTTAATCAAAGTTGTACGTCTGTCAACGCCGTAAACTATATTCGTCCCCACCCCTTTGAAGGCTATTGGCGTGACCTCTTAAAAGGATTTTCGTCATAACGAGTATCACTTATGAAACTCGCCATTTTTTTGTCTCTGGCTATAATTCGAGCCGGGAACATTAAAGTCAGTGATTAGTGAACACTGGTCTAGTTACCCTACACTTTACTTTCTGTAATTATAGGTGTCCAGAAAAATTCTTTCCCAACAATCAAGGTAGCAGGGTAGCAAAGTAGCAATTTGTTACCTGCTACCCTGCTACCTTGCTACCTGGTTCAGTGGCGAAAACTTTTCTGGAGAACTATAAATGGTTCACGGATAAACACAGATTTCACGGATTTTTCGTAACTACTCAGCCTTCATGTCATCCATTCGACAGACTCAGGACAGGTTTCGAGGCTGAAAGCCGAGAAATCTTTGAGACTGTTGTCTGCAAACTACGGATTAGGAGATTTCTCCCTTCGGTCGAAATGACATGCCTGAGCAGTTACTTTTGATCTATCTGTGTTTATCCGTGTTCATTGGTGAGCTTATTTAAAACTGTAGGCTAGTCATAACGCTGGTTACTGTTCACTGACCACTGATGACCATTTTTCAGGAGATCATTTGGTGCTTGGCAAACATTCACAGATCTGGCGGCGAGCAGTGCTTCTGCTGTTCCTGCCCCTGCTGGCTTGCGGCCTGGCTAAACAAACCCCTCAACCGGCCCCAACCCTGGAACAACTAGCTTTTGACATCCAAACCGCCACGCCAACATTCACCCCGGTGCTGGGCTTGAGCGGCGCGCCCACCGACACCCCCGACCCCAACGCCACCCCTACCCTGACCGCTACCCTGACCCTCACCACAACCCTGACGCCCACCAGCACCCAGGAAGCCGCGCCACCGGCCCCTCCGCCGACCTCGCCGCCCGAACCGGAAATAGCGGTAGTTCAGGCTGTCCCCGCCGACACCCCGACTCCTGCCCCGGCTGTGCCGACTGCCGCTCCCATTCAGGGCGGGGCCTGGGATTTTGAGGAAGGGTTTAGCGAGTGGGGCAACCCCTACGGCGACCGCTGTCCCGGTTCCGGCCTGGCCAACGGCTGGACCGCCTTCACCACCCGCGACCAATTTGGCTCTTCCTGTTTTAACCAAACCGTCTGGAAAGGTAATGTCAACAGTGGCGAGAGCGCCCAGGAAATCACCTTTGCCTATGTCGGCGTTCAGGCGGGCATCTTCAAATCCGTGCCGACCATACCCGGCCACCGCTACAGTGTGTCGGCTTTTATGAAACGCGAGTTCAGCCCGGCCAAATTAGAAATGGCCCTCGGCCTGGACCCCAGCGGCGGGAGCGATTGGCAGTCGCCCGGCGTGCAATGGTTTCCCTGGGATGAAGATAAAGACGACGCCTGGGCCAAAACCGAAGAAACCATCACCGCCGCCGGCGAAAGTATGACCATTTTTATCAAAGGTTCCCATCCCTACCCTGAGCCGGGCGGAACCCTGCGTCTGGATTCCATTAGCATCACCGACCTGGGACCGGAGTAAATTTGAAATGAATTTTGATAAAATATCTCGTAAAACACACACATTATCGGCAACCCGTCATCAGCAATCTGTTACCTTGCAACCTGCTACCCTGTTACCTGCGACCCTGCTCCTTGCTACCCTGTTCCCTTCCCTTGCCTGCGTTATCGGCGGCTCAGGCGGCACCGCCATCCCAGTTGGGCGGCCGGCCAGTTTTGAAGTACAGACCGCTACCCCTACCCTCAATCCACAGGTGGCCACCAGCGCCCCGGCCCAAACCGAGCCGGAAGTCGTTCTGCCGCTCGGCAGCGCGCCTACCGATACGCCTGATCTCAACGCCACCTCCACCCTGCCTCCTCCCCCGCCCGACACCCCCACCCCCATCCAGCTCATCACCCCAACTCTGGAACTTACCCCCACCATGGCCCTGACTCAAGAAGTCGCGGCGGCGCCCCCAACCAAACCCAGGCCGGTGGTCGAGCCGGATCCACCACTGCAAGGCGGCGACTGGGATTTTGAAACAGAGTTTATCCCCTGGCCCAACCCCTACGGCGAACCCTGCCCCGGGGCCAGGGTAGCCGCCGGCTGGACGGCTTTTGTCGAGAATGGGCCGTATGGCTCTTCGTGCATGAATGAAAACCTGTACCAGCCCAACGTTTTCTCCGGCCTCAAATCCCAGGAAATGACCTTCGATTTTATTGCCGCCAACTCCGGGGTGCTGCGGACCATCCCCACCAGAGTGGGCCACCGTTATCAGGTAAAGGCCCACGCCAAGAATGACCGCAGCATTGCGCCGGTCCAAATGGCCCTGGGCCTTGATTTGACCGGCGGCGGCGATTGGACTTCCGGCACGGTCCAATGGTTTCCCTGGGATAACACCGCCGAGGATACCTGGAACCCCACCGAAGAAACCATCACCGCCACCGGCGAAAGCATGACCATTTTTATCAAAGGTTTTCACCCCATGGCCGACCAGGGCGGCAAAACTGTGATTGATACGGTCAGCGTGACCGATTTGGGACCGGAATAAAAAGAGGCAAAATAAAAGACCCGGTGTGCCCTCACCGAGTCTTTCAAAAAGGAGGAGAAGAGGTTGCTTTTGGATTAGCTCGCTCAGGAGCTTAACCCTTTTGTGGCTGTAGTGTACCCGTTTTTAACCCTCTCCACTTGACGTACACTCTACGTCAACTCTACGCTAACCCGCCAGGGGGAAGAAGGTAGATGGTAGATGGTAGATAGTAGATGGTAGATAGAAGATAGTAACTCGAAAGAGTCTATCTTCTACCCTCTATCTTCTATCCTCTATCCTCTATCTTCTATCCTCTATCTTCCATCCTCTATCTTCTATTCTCTATCTTCCATCCTCCATCTTCCTCCTCCCTCCTTCTAACTTTTGTCAAGCCTCTCGCATCAGAGTATACTGACAAACCGCTGTTTACCTGTAGTTGAAGTGGAGTTTGTCAGGATGATTGAGTTTCGTTATTTGCAGCCGGCCGATGCCGAAGCTGCGGCTGATATTCACATCGAAGGCCAGCCGGGCACCACCTTGACCCTGTTGGGCCGCCGCTTTTTAATCGAGTTTTACCGGGCTTTCTATGTTTCCAGGTGGGCCGAAGGCATCGGTGTGTTTGAGGATGACCTGCTGGTGGCCCATGCTGCTATTGCCATCTCGAGCGCCAAATTTTTCTCGGAATTTAAAACGCGTTACCTGTGGCGGGTAGCGGTTCCGGTGGCGCTGTCAATTCTGCGCCAGCCCAAAATTGTTAAGTATATCGTGCAGGGCTGGAGCTATGCCGACCAGACTCACAGCCCCGATGGCGAGTGCGATGTGGTTTTTTTGGGCGTCCGGCGCGACTACATGCGGCACGGGGTGGGGCCAGAACTGGTGCGGTATATGTTTGGCTGGGCTGGCGCAATCGGCTTGAAGTCATCTAACTTCATGATCGAAAAACGGAACCGGCCGATGCGCTGGATGATCGGCCAGCTTCACGGGTTGTACATTGCCCACGAATTCGAGGCTTTTGGCCGGGCCATGCTTTTTTACAAAGTGCCTATTGCCGACAACCTCGCCGACGCCCGTATGCCCAGTGGACAGTCTCACACCCTCTCCTATATTTCGGTCAATGGCAAAGGATGAAAAATGGCGCTGGCAATTTCTTTTGAGGATGTAAAATCGGCGGCGCAGGTGCTCAAGGGGGTGGCCCATCGCACCCCGGTGCTCACCTCACGCACGGTCAATGAATTGACCGGCTACCAGGTTTACTTTAAGGGCGAGAATTTTCAGCGGATGGGCGCCTTTAAGTTTCGCGGGGCCTATAACGCCCTGTCACGCTTGAGTGAGACAGAAAAGGCCAGGGGCGTCGTCACCCACTCTTCCGGCAATCACGCCCAGGGGATTGCCCTTGCCGCCAAGCTGCTGGGCATCTCCGCCGTGATTGTTATGCCCACCGATGCTCCCGCCAGCAAACTGGCCGCCACCCGTGGCTACGGCGCAGAAATTGTGCTGTATGACCGCCAGAAACAAGAACGGGCCGAGATTTCGGCCCAGGTGGCCCGCGAGCGCGGCTTAACCTTTGTTCACCCCTACGATAACCCCCACGTGATGGCCGGACAGGGCACGGCGGCGCTGGAACTTTTAGAGGACGTGCCCGATTTGGATGTCCTGGTCACGCCTGTCGGCGGCGGGGGGCTGCTCAGCGGCTGCGCTACAGCGGCCAAAGCCCTGGCCCCGTCCATTCAAATTTTTGGGGTTGAAACGGAAGCATCCAATGATTGGTGGCAGTCGTTCCAGCGCAACGAGCGGGTCAAAATTCCGCCGCCCGATACGATTGCCGACGGCATGCGCACCCAACAGCCCGGCGAACTCACCTTTCCGGTCGTCCGGGAAGCAGGAGTCGAAATTTTACTGGTCAGCGATGCCCAGGTAATCGAGGCCATGAAATTTATGCTGCTGCGGCTGAAAATCCTAGTCGAGCCGACCGGGGCAGTGGCTCCGGCAGCCGTTTTTCAAAAGAAAGTGGGGCCGGCGGGCCGCAAAGTGGGGGTTATTATTTCCGGTGGTAACGTGGACCCGGAACTTTTAGCCCATGCTTTGACCGCGACTAGCGGCTCTTAAGGGCATAGTTAACCCCCATCGCGCCCAACTTTTCAAACATAGCGTTCACATTGTAGCCGGTTTTGGGGCTGGTTTCGATAAATTCAAAATTATTGTCTCTGGCCCATTTAGCAATTTTATCTACCGGCACGCGATAAGGCAGGTCGGTCTTGTTCGCCACGACCAGCACGGGTATAGCGCCTGCTTTGCCCCGGCACTCGCTGACCCAATCGGGCAAATGTCTGATAGTATCCACATTATTAACATCAAAAACCAGGGCCATGGCATGCGACCCCAGGTAAAAGCTCTCGCGGACTACCGACCACTGCGGCTGACCGGCCAAATCCCAGGTGTGAATCTTTACCGGCCCCAACCCCGGCACCTTGGTTAGTTTGGTGTGCGAGTCCATGCCAATGGTCATATTGTGTTTTTCGACAAAATCATTAAAGACATAGCGGCGCAGCAAGCAGCTTTTCCCCACCGTTCCATCACCCGCCAGGATGACTTTAACATGAAAGAGCGCTACGGCCAGATTATCTACCACGCTGAATTTCTCCCCAGTTAAACTTGTTAAAATCTATTCTACGTTTCATGTTACACAATCTTCACCCAATTTCATATAGCATTTTAGACCCAATACTTTTCAAATAACGTAGTTTAGCCTCTTGTGGGCGGGCACAAGGCCCTATGCTACGGCCTTATTTGAAATGTATTGATTTTAGACCCAATGAAGAAAGGAGTGGAGAGTTGGAAAGTTGGAAGGTTGGTAACTTTCCTCCGACCTTCCAACCTTCCTCGTTGGTAAAGGTTGACTCTAAATTCACCTTATGGTAAATTTGAGATTATGTAATGTTGTAGAGGTTAAGGGTGTTCAGATTTAACTCGCGGCAGTGGCGGTACTTTTTACTGGCAGTGATTGTGTTTGATACCATTATTGCCGGGGGAATTTCCTATATTTTGACCGGAGCCGAGTCTCAGGCCGCCTCCGAGCCGCTGCCAACGCCCCAGGTAGTGGCAGCCACAGTTATTGTTACCCCAACCCCCTGGCCTGGCCCCGGCCCGCGTCCGACTGCCACCGCCACCGTCCCGCCAACGCCATCAGCCACCAACGCCCTGGCAGCCGGAGGGTTTCCGGTCGGCTTTACGCCTACACCCCGCCCCACCCGTGAGCCGGTTTTTATTACCTTGCCCCAAATTTTTTCGGGGGGACGGCGCGCGGTGGATGTGCCGGTCATCAACCAGATTTACTACCCCGAGCCCTTTTTCCCGCCCGGCGCCAACAATGCCTGTGGTCCGGTAGCCCTCTACGCGGCTTTCAAAGGGTTGGGGCTTGAGGTTGATTACACCCGCCTGCGTGATATTGCCGTCAGTTACGGCTTTAACGCCGAAGGTATCTCCAAATCGGGTCTGATCAACACCGCCACCACCCTCAGCGCCGAATTGGGCCAGCCATTAAAGATTGAACAGGGCGACAACTATAATACCGCCGATCTCATCACCCACCTGCGCCAAAAAGCAGTCATTATCATCCTGGTTCGGGTGAAAAAAGAGGCCGGCCAATTCCGCATGACTGATGATTATATCAACTCGTTTGGGCATTTTCTGCTGGTAGATCGGATCAATATCCGTAGCAAATACGTCCAGGTAGCCGGTTCAACCTTGGGCATGGATAAGGTTCCTCTGGCCGATTTTGCCCGCGCCTGGTCTGGCCAAGCCGAACCCGCCGCCGGCTGGCGGGCCTTTTTAAAAAGTGAGCAGGCCGATAACTGGGCGCTCATCATCAAACGCGCTCGATGAAAATCGGCCCAATTTTAATCTCCTTCCTGCCCTTCGCGTCGTGGCCAATCTTGTTCCCAAACTCAGTTTGGGAACAAGATTGGCAATTTCTTATTTCTCATTTCTTTTTTCTCTCCCCTCATGGTAAACTAACCACCGAATTTTATCCTCGCTGCAACAAAAGGATCTCTTTCTCTGACTGAACCAATAACCTCCCTGAAGCCAACGCCAACCGAACCACCGACCAGTCAAAAGTTGAGTGCCTGGCAAATTTTAAGCCGGGCCGGTTCTATTTTGCTGGCAGTGGGTATTACGGTGGGCATTGCCATCTTTGCCTCACGCTTTGATATTGAACAACTACGCCAGTACGGCTATCCGGGTGTGTTTTTAGCCAGTTTACTGGCCAACGCGACCATTGCCTTGCCCGTGCCGGGCGTCGCTGTAACCATCGGCACGGCCCTAGCGCTGCCCAACGAGTGGTGGCTGGTGGCCCTGGTCGGCGCGGTCGGCGAAGCCCTGGGCGAGTCGACTGCTTACCTGGCCGGCTATGGCGGCAGCGGCGTCATTGAAAATCGGCACATGTACCAGCGGTTGCACACCTGGATGGAACGTCACGGTATGGCGACTGTCTTTGTCCTATCGGCTATCCCCAATCCGTTGATTGATCTGGCCGGCCTGGCCGCCGGCGCTTCCAAGTATCCTTATTACAAATTTATCCTGGCCTGCTGGCTGGGCAAAAGCATCAAAACCCTCATCATCTGTTGGGCTGCTATCAGCTCGGCCACCTGGCTGCTCCGCTTTTTGGCTTGAGGACGGAATTTGTCGTCCTAATGAAATTTGACGACCAACTTTGGTAATGTGTTGGAAGGCTGGAGGGTTGGAAGGTTAGAGCCTATCCGAAAAAGGGTAGGTTGGCATCCCTATGCCGCTCGCTGACGCATAGGGATGCGCCCGTTACGGTGAAAAATTGGATCTACTAAGCCTGGTTACCGTTTTTACCTACAGTCAAAACTCATCAGGGAGAATCAAACTGATTTCAAATTTTTTTCTAACCTTTTTCATATTTTTTTGTGCTAGAATTGTCAGAGTCAGTAACAGACGATGTTAACAGGGCAAAATAAAGCGCTTGAGAGCAAAAGGGAGGGTGGCCTAAAATTTTAGGTTGACAACCGCCCACCCTATGATACAATGAAGTTATGCAGGCATTATGGCACCGGCCAAAGACTTACTTTAACTCGCGCATACGTTTTAAAATCATTCTTCCCTATGCGTTGTTGATCCTCTTATTGTCTCTTATCGGCGTATATGTGGCCGTAAACTTTGTGGCCGAATCGCTACAGGAGCGTTTTACCGGGCAATTGATTGAAGCCGGCAGCGTGGTGGCTGATAGTTTTGTTCGCCGTGAGCAAGAGCACCTTTCCGGTATCAATTTAATTGCCTTTACCGAAGGAATAGACGCAGCGATTCTGGATAAAGATCGTAGTAAGCTCCAATCTCTGGTTTTCCCGCTGGTTGTTACCAATAAACTGGACCGGGTTGACCTGATAGATTTAGAAGGGCGGCAACTTCTGGAAATTCATCGCCCGCCCAATTCCACCGACGTTGAAGATTATACGGTTTCTGATGGCGCAGACCTATCGGATTGGCCGATTGTGCAAAAAGTTCTCAGTGGGGTAGTTGATGAGAAAGGGGATAAGTATGTTACCCTGGCCAATATAGAAGGCCAGGAGATGTTAATTACCATTGGCCCCATCCGGCAAGGGGAAGACATCGTAGGGGCGATCATGGTCAGCAGTTACACGCAGGATTTATTGAGAATGCTGGCCCAATTTACCTTTGCCGATATCACCTTATATGATCTGAATGGGCAGGTCATCAACACGACCCTGGGGACGGGCAGCAATGCCGCGGTAGAAGCTCTGACTCTAAGTAAATTAGAAACACGCACCTTGTTAAGCGAGGGTGCTGAACAAAGCCTTTTTCGGTCTTTAAACTTTAGAGGACGCGAATATAACCTGCTCTTCGGGGTCTTTCGGGCCAGGGGTGAGCCGCTGGGCTTTTACTCGGTGGCGCTGCTGCGGACCTTTATTGACGCGCGAGAAACGACCCTGCGTGATCGAATGGTGCTGATTTTTGCTGTTGCCTTACCCTTGGTATTTGCTATTGGCTATTTTACGGCCAATACCATCACCAAGCGAGTGCAGCATTTGATGGAAAATGCCATGGCCGTAGCCGGCGGTGATTTTACCCGGCGTACGGCTATTGAGGCAGATGACGAGATAGGCTCGCTGGCTAATTCGCTGGATCACATGACCGAGAGCCTGGCCCGTTATACCTCTGCCCTGCAAAAGCGAATTGAAGAGTTGACGGCCCTGTACGAGGGTAGTACAGCCGTTACCATCAGGTCGGGCCTGAATTTGGAGCATGTTTTAGAGGCAGTGACCACTAGTTTAAAGGAAGTTATCCGAGGCACGGATGAGGTTATTGTCTATTTGTTGGATGAAAGCGGCCGGTTATTAATCCCTCGCGCCTCAACCACCAACGATCTGACTGCTCTGCCCAATCTGGCTTTTGAAGAAAAAGGAGCCGTCCGAACCCTGTTAGCCGCGGCCAAACCTCAGAGTATTCAGTTGGCCGATATAGGTGCTCATTCGTTGAATGGAACCTTCAATAGAACGGGAACATCGCCAGTGATGATTGCGCCTTTGATTGCCGCCCAGGAGACGGTGGGCATGCTTATGGTCATTCCCGATGAAGCCTACCCCCAAACCGAGTTAATGGAAGAAGACAATGAGCGGCTTTTGGGAACAATGGCCAATCAGGCCGCGATTGCTATTAAGAATGCTCAGCTTTTTGAAGCAACCCAGCAGGCTTACGAAACTGTCCGCAAATCGGATGAACAGAAAACGCAGTTTATCTACATTGCTGCTCATGAACTGCGCACACCACTGGGAGCAATGATGGGCTATGCCAGTTATGCCGAAAAACGGGTACCGGAAAAGCTGCGTAAATCTATGCGCTTTATGGTGGCCAGTACGGTGCGCATGCGGACTATGGTAGATGCCATGCTAACTATTCAACGTCTGGATACGGGCACAGCCATTCTACGGCTCGACGCTACCCATATCCAGGGGGTGATTGATAAAGTTGTGTCTGATTTTGAAGCAATGGCCGAGTTGGAAGGACACACCCTAACTGTCAACTTACCCGACGACCTGCCCACTATCCAGGCTGACGCTGAAAAAGTAGAACTTATTTTATCCAACCTGATCTCGAATGCCATCAAATTTACGCCAGAAGGTGGGCGAATTGAGGTTAGCGCCCAGAATTATCACAAAGGTATTCTGGTGAGCGTAAAGGATAACGGCGCCGGGATTGCCCCCGCGGATCAGGAGCGCATTTTTGAACGGTTTATGCAGCTTCGCGCCAACCATATTGCCGGGCATGGGGGATTTGGTTTGGGTTTAACTATTGTTAAACAACTGGTTGAATTGCATGAAGGGCAGGTGTGGCTAGAAAGTGAGCCGGGTAAAGGCAGTACCTTTTTCTTTACCCTGCCTCAAGAAACTCCTTTGACTGAGGCTGCAGCTCAACCCAAAGCAACCAATCCATCCCTGAAGAAAAGGATGGAAGAGTTTCTATTAGAGATACCTTAAGTCTATCGTGAGTGGCCATGGCCGATCTTGAGACCACCAGGCAAATAGGCCGGCGAAAGTGGCGAGGTACGCCGCGCTTCGATGTACTTTTGCCTGTCTTTTTAATAATTGGTTGGTCGCTCATTTTTGCTACGGCTACCTTGGGATTACAAAATTCTCCCGGACCATGGCTTGAGGTAGGTTTAGTTTCAAAAGTATCGGCTGATTACTCGGTTAAAGCCTCTGACTCAACCCGAGTGGCCCCCATCAGGCCGCAAGTTGTTGAAGCGGTGAAGCAAGATCAGGCCCTTCGTGTAACCCCAACCCCCCGGGCTGCTATCCCAACCTTTACTCAAGAACCCACCCTGACCCCCACTATGGGTTCAGACACACTTCAAGTTAATGCCGGCGGTCCCTACACCGGGGATGAAGGCAGCCCCATTGCAGTAACGGCTGAATTAGCCGGATCGGTGCTCAATTTTGTGCCGGGGGTGGTAAATTATGCCTGGGACCTGGATAATGATGGGCAGTATGATGACTTCAATGGCCCGGCCGCTTCGGCTACTTTTTACGATGAGGGTGACTACGTTGTTGCTGTTCAAGCAACTGATTTGATGGGACGGGTCGGCGTGGCCGTCGCTACCATCTTGGTGAGCAACGTGCCGCCGTTGGTTGAATTGGGACAGGATATGCTGGCTGAAGAAGGCCAGGAAGTTGCCTTTATGGGCATTGCCAATGACCCTGGGCACGATGTCTTGCTGTATGAATGGGACTTTGGCGACGGCCAGCCCAAAGTAAGCGATACTTTGACTCCCCACCATACTTATCAGAATAACGGCGATTATGCCGTGCGCCTCACTGTTCGTGATAATGATGGCGGGATAACGGAAGAAACGCTGCTGGTCAATGTAATTAACCTCCCGCCGCTAGTAGATGCCGGCTCTGATCAGCGTGTCAACGAGGGAGAGCGGGTTATATTTAACGGTACCGCTACCGATCCGGGTTCTCTGGATACCCTGACCTACGCCTGGGACTTTAGCTACGATGGCCGCAATTTTACCTCCGACGCCAGCGGACCTTCTGCCTCAAAGATCTACGCCAATGGGCCGCTTAAAACTATGGCGGCCTTACGGGTGCGTGACGAAGACGGTGGTGAAACAATTGATACGATTGATGTAACGGTGGGTAATGTGCCGCCGGTTATCACCGGCGTTTCCAATAATGGGCCGGTGGGTGAAGGCTCCCCCCTGGCTCTAACCGTCACCGCCGAAGATGTGGGCAATGACCCTCTAACATTTGCCGTTGATTGGGACAATGACGGTTCTTTTGACGAGGCTGGACCGGACAATACCATCTCAAATATCTGGTATAACCAGGGCGATTATACTGTGCGTATTCGGGTTGACGATGGCGATGGCGGCGAGGTTTTTGCCACCACCCAGGTATCTACTTTGAACGAGCCGCCGATAGCTGTAGCCAGCGCTACCAGCGGAGTGCTGGAAGGCTCTGCGGTTTCATTTAATGCCGGCGACTCCAGCGACCCCGGCTCGAACGATGCGCTGACCTATAGTTGGAGCTTTGGCGACGGCCAAAGTGGCAGCGGGGAAAACACTACTCACACCTACGAAGACAACGGTGTGTACAGCGCCACCCTGACTGTCACCGATGACAGCGGCGCTTCCAGTTCGACCGGTGTTGCTGTTGCTATCTTAAATGCTAACCCTACCGCCGATGCTGGACCTGACCACACTATAGACGAAAATACAGCCGTGACTTATAACGGTAGTGCAACTGACCCAGGGGTTCGTGATATTTTAACTTATACCTGGACCTTTGGCGACAATACAACAGCAACAGGAGCATCTGGAACTCACCTCTATCCTGACGGCCCAAGACAGTATAGTGTAGGGCTACAGGTAGTTGATGATGACGGGGGTACAACCAATGACAGCTTCTTACTCACCGTAAGAAACCTGTCACCCTGGGCTGTGACCGGGGGTTCCTACACCTGTGATGAAAACGAGACTATTGAATTGACCGCAACGGCTGATGATGTCCCCGATGATGTGTCGAGCCTGGAGTTTTGGTGGGACCTGGACAGTAATCCGAATTTTGAAGCGCCAGGCCGGCGGGTATCTTATAATTGCAATCAAGCGGGAAACCAAACCGTTCGCTTGCGGGTGAGAGACAAGGATTATAATAGCAACGAGGATGATGGGCATGATGGGGAAAGTTTTGGCACAGCTCAAATAGAGATTAGTAATCTGCCTCCCGTCGCGGTAGCTACAGCCAATCCCTTGACCACGACCATCAATGTCCCCATAATTTTTGACGCCAGCGGCAGCTACGATCCCAGCCCCGGCCCCGATACCTTAACCTACCGCTGGAACTTTGGCGACGGCATCACCATGACCACAACCAGTATTACCGTAACTCATACCTATACCGATGACGGGCTCTATACGGTCTCTTTGCGCGTCTTCGATAGCAGCGGCGACAATACCGTGACCACGCTTCAGGTGCGGATTGCTAACTTGCCGCCCACTGCTGTTGCTGTGGCTGCCCCCACTACGGTGGCTAAAGGCTCAAGTGTGACATTTGACGGGAGCGGCTCGAGCGACCCCGACGATACAAATTTAACTTATCAATGGAATTTTGGCAATGGCAGCCCGGTAGCCAACGGGGTGAGTGTAAATTATACTTATCCTAACGGGGGAACTTACACCGCCATCCTGACCGTTACCGACGACAATAATGACAGCGCTACCGCCTCTGTGGTCATTACCGTCAATAATGCTCCCCCTGTAGCCGAAGCGGGGCCTGACCAGACGATAAACGAGGGGGATGCCGCGACCTTTGATGGCAGTAGCTCCACGGATCCAGATGATACCAATTTAACCTATCAGTGGGACTTTGGTGACGGTAGTCCGACCGCCAACGGAGTGAGTGTAAATCATACTTACCAGAATGGACCGGCTAATCGTACCGTTACCCTGACCGTCACCGATGGTGACGGCGTGATTGGCACCGACACTTTGCAGGTGACGGTGAATAATGTTGCGCCGACCGCCGAAGCCGGTTCTGACCAGACTGTAAATGAAGGTGATCCGGTTACGTTCAACGGCAGCGGCAGCGACCCCGGCGGGGATGGGTTGACCTTCGAGTGGGATTTTGATTACGACGGCAGCAATTTTACCGTTGATGCAACCGACCAGAACCCCAGCACAACCTTCCCGGACGTCCCGGCCACCCGCACAATTGCCCTGCGCGTCACCGATAGTGATGGGGCCGTCAGCGCCGTTGATACGGCTCAAGTTACGATCAATAACGTTCCGCCAACGGCCCGTGCAAACGCCAGCGCAACCGCCATCACCCTGGGCGAGACGATAACTTTTGATGCCAGCGCCTCCAGCGACCCTGGCGCTGATACGCTTACCTATCAATGGGATTTTGGTGATACCATTACCGGCAGCGGGGTCAACCCGACCTATACCTATTCCAGTGCCGGACAATACGATGTCACCTTGACTGTCACCGACGAGGATGGGGCATCTGACACTGATACAATCCGGATTACAGTCAATTAGCTATCCTCAGTGGATCCAAATTTGAGGAGCCAGCACGCCCACGTGCGGCGGTGTTCGGCACGAAGGCGTGCCCGCTTCGCGTCCTCGGAAAATTGGATCTACTGATCCTGGCTAATTTTAAGGAAGATAGACCCGATTACGAGTCATGCTTGGACGATTGCCGGGAATTATACTATAATTCCACAGATGGATAATGGTGAGGGAGGCGCTGACACTCAACAGATCGCAGTAACGGGAACTAACTGTGGCCTGTTTCTCCCCAACCCAAATTTATTGTTTGGTGGGATAGAATAGAGAAACGGAAGGAGATGTTAATGGCAGGTCATTTTAACTCGACTTTAATTCCAAAGCGGGCTTTGAAATATTTTGAGGCTAACCGCAACGTCTTAGTGATTGAAGATGATAAAGTTTTAGGACAGATGGTTACCGAAATTTTGGACGATGTGGGGTTTGAAGTTACCACCGCGCAAAATGGCCGGATTGCCTTTGAAAAGCTCAAAAACACCCCTATTGATTTTATTGTGCTCGATATTTTGCTGCCCGAAAAAGATGGCTTTGAAATTTACGCTGAGTTGCAGGCTAATCCTGAGACCAAAGATATTCCGGTGATGTTGGTCACGGCCTGGGCGGATGAACGGAATATCGAACGCGCTTCGCAAATGGGTATACAGCATTTTTTACCCAAACCCTTTACGGAGGATGAACTGCTGTATACCATCTTAACTTTGCTGGTAGACTATTCACGCAAAGAAAACCGCTAACAATTCAAAGTAAGTCTTCAGCCTTCAGAGTTTATTAAACACCGGCTTCTGAACGTTGACTACTTCCTTTTTTGAGGAAGAGCGATGACAAATCCTAAACAAGTCTATATTACTATTGAGTGGCAAGAACAGGGTCCTTTGGAAGAGGCGACCGGGCGGCGGCTGTGGCGGAAAGAACGAAAGGTTTGCGCGCTTGACGATTACCCTCAGTTATTGCCGTGCAATAATCCCAATTGTGTAGACGGCGGCTTTGATATTGGTGATAAAATTGCCACCTTGCTGAATTCTGGTGAAAATAACGAGCAAAATTCTTTGATTTGCCGTAACGCCATTAACAAAGATCGCAGCAAACGCTGCTTGCATATCATCACTTATTCCATTGCCTGTGTGCGCCCTTACCAGCGCCAAAAATCGCAGCCTGTTGTCTCAGATAGCAACCTGCGTTGAAATCTACTCCCATCAAAAAAGCCCCGGCCTGTTGCGCCGGGGCTTTTTGATTAATTCTGTTTAAGATATGGCAAAACGATAGCCAATGCCATGCTCGGTGAGAATGTAGCGAGGGTTGCGCGGGTCATCCTCAATTTTACGGCGCAGCCGCCAAATGTACCACTTGACGCTGTTCAGGCTGGCTTCGGCGTAATAAGGCCAGACATTTTCAAAGATGACATCAATCGGCAAAACCCGGTCAACCCGCCGGGCCATAAACAACAGTAAATCGTATTCGGTGGGTGTCAGGTCTACAATTTTGTTGCGGACCATCACCTGCCGGTTGGCCGGGTCAATGACCAGATCACTACCGCTAAAGCGTAAGGGTAATTTATCAGAGTCGGGTACGGGAATCCGGGCACGGCGCAGCACCGCTTCGATGCGCGCCTGTAACTCTTCAGGATAAAAGGGCTTAACCAGATAGTCGTCGGCCCCCATCTTTAACCCTTTGAGAATGTCCTGCTGCGACCCACGCGCCGAGAGAATAATGATCGGGACTTTGGAAATAGTCCGGATCGAGCGACAGGTTTCCCAGCCATCCATATGCGGCATCATCAAATCGAGAATGATCAGATGCGGCTTAACCTCGTGTAACTTTTGCAGTCCCGTTGCTCCATCTTGAGCGGTGGTAACTTCGTAACCCAACTTTTCCATGCTGTGTTGGATGAGTCGCAACACCAGATAGTCGTCATCAATTGCCAAGATTCGTTCTGCCACACTGATACCCTGCTGACGAGGTTTAAATGAAACCCAATTTAGCTTTGCTCTAGTCCCCAATCAACTGTATTATTACCTTACGCGAGCGGCGGCGATTGTCAAAATCTATAAAAACAATTTGCTGCCACGTGCCCAGCATAAGCCGCTTATTGGTAAAAGGCACGCTCAGTGATGGCCCCAGCAAGGCGGCCCGCACATGCGAAAAGCCATTGCCATCATGCCAGCGCTGGTTGTGTTTGTACTCCCAGGCTTGGGCCGCCACCCGCTCAAAAAAATCCTCAAAGTCGGCCAGCATGCCGCTTTCATACTCAACGGTGGTAATGGCGCTGGTGGCGCTGGGCGTAAAAACGGTAGCAATTCCCTGGTTCAAGCCGCTTGCCTGCACGGCTGCCGCGACGGCTTCGGTAATGTTGTGAATATCGCAGTAACCTTCAGTTGATAGATGAAACTCTTGGGTGACAACCATTTAGCCCCTTAGTCTCGCGCCCAGTTCTCGCTCCAGCCGCTGCACAATTTTTTGCTGCTGCTTGGCCGCGTCCTGGTCGGTCAGCGTCCGGTCCTCGGCCTGAAACGTCAGGCTGTAGGCCAGGCTCTTTTTGCCCGCGCCAATCTGTTCCCCCCGGAAAAGGTCAAACAGCCGGACCTCGGTTAGCAGCGGCCGGCCGGTCTGGCTGATAAGGGCCTGAACCCGCTCGGCCGGGATGGCCTCGTCTACAATCACGGCAATATCCTGCTGCACCGGCGGGAAACGCGGCACACTTTTGACCACATGCCCGGCGGGAACTTGCCCCAGCAGCCGGTCAAGGTCAAAATCGGCCGCTAACACCGGCCAATCGCTGTTGGTTTTGAAATCGTAGCTTTGGGCAACATAGGGATGTAACTGGCCCAATACACCCACACTCTGGCCATTAACCGACAACGCCGCTACTCGGCCCGGATAGTAAGCGGGCTGCCGGGTTGGACTGAATACAACATTGTCCACGTGTAGCCCGGCCAGAATTGACTCAACTACACCTTTCAAATCAAAAAAATCAACCGGCGTTGTGTCGGCCCCCAGCCAGCTTTGCTCCTCACGGACGCCGGTCATGACTACGGCCAGACGACGCTGCTCTTCAGGTAAAACAGCAGCCTCATCAGCTTCTTTTTTCTTGTCTGTTTTTGGGGGCAAATAGATATGGCCTATTTCAAACATTTGCACCCGCTGGTGGTGTTTGGTATTTTCGGCGGCTATTTCTAGCACGCTGTTCAGCAAACTCTGGCGCATCACCGCTCGCTCCGGCGTGGACGGGTTGGCCAGAGTTACGTAGGATGAGCGGTCAACAGATTCCAGAAGGCGGGCTTCTGCTTCGGGCGTGGTCAGCCGGTAGGTAATCACCTCTTGCAAACCCGCTTGCGCCAGCAAATCACGCACTCGTTCTTCCCGGTCCAGCGATTCATTGTTTCGCTGCGGCGGCAGTTCATCCGCCATTTCCGAGACCGGTAGACGGTCATAGCCGTAGATGCGGGCAATCTCCTCTACCAAATCGGCCTGGCCAATGATGGGGTCTGTTGAGATGTCCAGCCGATGGTCTGGCACAGTCACCCGAAGGGCGTGAGGCGTGAGGCGTGAGGCGTGAGGCGAAGAGTCAGCCTCAATCTCTTCAACCTTGAACTCCAATAACTCCAAAATGTTCTTGATCTCGGCCAGGCTTAATTCGACACCCAGTAAACGGGTCACTTCCGCCTGGGGCAGCTCGACTGTTACCGGCTGGGGCGGGTTAGGATAATAATCTAACACATCACCCGCAATTTTTCCGCCGGCCAGCTCAACCATGAGTTTGGCCCCGCGCAGCGCCCCAACCATGGCCTGACTGGGATGGACGCCCCGGCTGAAGCGATAAGCCGCCTCGGATTTGATATTGAGCGCCTGGCTGGTGCGGCGAATATTGATAAAATTCCAGGCCGCCGCTTCGAGCAGGATGTTTTGGCTGTGTTGACTCACTTCGGTTTCACCGCCCCCCATGATACCACCGATACTCAAATTTCCTTGAGAGTCTGTGACCAAAATAGAAAAATCCGGCATTTCGTGTATCTTCCCATCAAGGGTCAGCACCTTCTCACTGGGCTGGGCTAGGCGGGTAATGATTTTAACCGGCTCCCCCGGTCCGGTATAGGTATCAGCCCGGCGGCGCAACACATCCCAATCAAAGGCATGGTTGGGCTGGCCCATCTCCAGCATAACATAGTTGCTGATATCTACGATATTGTTGATAGGGCGCATGCCGGCCAGGCGCAGACGGCGCTGCATCCAGTAGGGCGACTCGGCGATGGTGATACCTTTGATGAGAATCGCCACAAAGCGGGGGTTGAGGTCCGGCTCGGTCGTTTCGATAACCAGGCTCTCCCCCTGTTCCCTCTCCGCAAGGGGAGGGAGCGTTGTATCAGGATAGCGCAGTTTTTGGCCGGTCAGCGCGGCCACTTCGCGGGCCACACCCAAAATCGAAGCGCAGCGGCTCATGTTGGGGGTGATGTCAATATCCAGCACGGCGTCGCCCCACAAGTCAACCAGGGGTGTGCCCGGTGGGGCGGCTTCGGTGGTCAGGATGATGCCCTCGTGCTCGTCGCTCAGGCCCAATTCTTTTTCGGAGCAGAGCATATGCCGGTTCATAATACCGCGAATTTCGCGGCCTTTGAGCTTCATTTTAACGCCCGGCTCTTTGGCGTGGCCGTCGTACACAGCGGCCCCTTCCATCACAAAAGGCGATTTTAGCCCCAGGCGGCTGATGTCGCCCCGGCCGACAAATTCAAACAGGTTGGGTGCGCCGGTGACAACGGTTTCCGGCTGGGCCGCGCCGATGTCAACCGTGGCCAAAACCAGACGGTCGGCCTGGGGATGCTGCTCTACTTTCAAAATATGGCCCAGCACCAGCTTGTTCCGCTCCCAGACCAAATCGGCCCCTTCAACCCCAACGTAGCGAATAGAGCCAACTTCCAGCCCGGCCAGAGTCAGCCGCTCGGCTAGTTCCTCCACGGAGAGGGTAATGTCTACAAAATCTTTTAACCAGCTAACGGGTACTTTCATAATGATATATATCTCGATTAATCATAAATTATGGGCGAAGCGTGGTGCGTAGTGCGTGGGTTTCTTCGCTACGCACCACGTACTACGATAAATTCAAAACTGCTCCAAAAAGCGCAGGTCGTTGCCCCAGAAGTAGCGAATATCTTCGATGCCATGGCGCAGCATGGTGATGCGTTCCGGCCCCATACCAAAGGCAAAGCCGCTGACCTTTTCCGGGTTGTAGCCGCCGTTGCGCAGTACGGTTGGGTGGACCATGCCGCAGCCGCAGATTTCCAGCCAGCCGGTATATTTGCAGAGACGGCAGCCTTTTCCATCGCACAAAAAGCATTGCACATCCACCTCGGCAGATGGCTCGGTGAAGGGGAAGTGGCTGGCCCGGAAGCGCACGGGGCGCCCTTCGCCGTAGAGCCGGCGGGCAAAGTTGATGAGCGTGCCTTTTAAATCGCTAAAGCGAATGTTTGGCCCTACCGCCAGCCCTTCGACCTGGTGGAACTGGATTTCGGAGCGGGCGGTTATCTGCTCGTTGCGGTAGCACATGCCGGGCAGGATGACCCGAATCGGCTCCGGGTAAAAGTCGCGCATGGCTCGAATCTGGCCGGGCGAGGTGTGGGTGCGTAGCAGCACGTCGGGGTTGGTGGTGTAAAAGGTGTCCTGCATCTCACGGGCCGGGTGGTGGGGTGGGAAGTTGAGCAGTTGGAAGTTCATCTCATCCGTTTCAACATCGCGGCTGCGATAGATTTGGAAGCCCATCTCGGCCCAAATCTGGTAGATGCGGCGCAGAGTTTGGTTGCTGGGATGCAGCCGCCCGCGCGAAACCGGCCGGCCGGGCAGAGTCACGTCGAGACTGCCTTCGGTCAGGCTTTTTTCTAGCTCGGCAGCTTTGATGGCCGAGGCTTTTTGTTCGTAGGCGGCTTCGAGGGCCTGTTTGAGCTGGTTGGCCCGCTGGCCGAAGGTGGGCCGCTGGGCGGGGGGTAGTTCACTCACCCGGCGCAAAAGTTGGGTCAGTTCGCCTTTGCGGCCAATATAGTGGCCGTGCCAGGTAGCCAGGGCCTCGCCACTATCGAGTTGGACAAGTTGAGCCTGGGCCGCCTGGGCCAGGGATTCAAGTTGATCGAGCATGCATTTCTCCTCAAATTAAGAATCGGTTTGAGCTAATTGCTCCAAAAAATCTAAAAAAGTGTTTATTTCTGCTTCGTAAATTGATTTTAGCTTAAACGATTCCCGTAAAACAAGATTCAATCTGTCGGGATCAAATTGCAAGAGATAGGCATTACGAAACAGATGCCGAAAACTACGCAACTCATTGAGAGCGAGATAGGCTTCCTGGCTAATTACGGGAGGACGAATGGACTTAACGTCCAGCGTCATTCGCTTTAACAGTTGGGTATGCCATTGGGTTGTATCACCGATATGATTACCAAATCGTTCTGCAATTTGAACAAAAAGGTTCTCAAACAAACCATAAAGAACGTGCAGATAGTAACCCAAAATAATATCTTGCGGTGAGCCGGTAGCCTGCGCCCCTAATTCGTCTATCTGGTGATAAACTTTGGCAATAGAGTCCAAATTAGCTCTTATCTCGGCTTGCAAAAGACGAATTTGCTCAACCATAGATTTTTTCCCCTGTTTCATAAACTCTTTGGGCAAAAAGGGTATGGGGGGGTAAATCACGCAAATCAATAAGCCACTCTGGTAAAGCCTCTTGCAGGTCACGCCAAAAGGCAAAATAATCTTCGGCGGCGCCACCCTCAATTGCTACATCAATATCTGAGTTGGGTTGAAACCTACCGAACCGGAGCACTGAGCCAAACAGGTAGACAGCTTTTATGGCCGGATATTGCGGTAAAAGTGCTGGCGCAACAGCTTTGATTGCCTTGAGCGCTTTTTTTCGCCTAATCTCTCGCTCCTCCACACCCTGCTGGAGGCGGGTCTGAAAAGAACGGCGATAAGTTTGGATATCGGTTATCATATTTTTCCCAAAAATTGGCTTCAACTTGTATGATATATGAGTTACGCAGTTGGGCTGTAGTTTAGTGCCCGCCCACGAGAGGCTAAACTACCTTGAACTGCGTAACTCCTATGATAATCCAACTTAATGTAGGGTCAAGTGATTGGGTAGTAAAACAAAAAGGACGCAACCGTGTGGCCGCGCCCCCTTACCATTGCTAGCCCAGGCTTATGTTAGCGGCTGACCCGCATGTGCCACACCGACACCGTCCCCATCCTAAAAACGAAAAAAGCTCTCGCTCGGAGTAGAAACAAGGCCAGAAACCAGAGAACAGTTTGAGCCGATTGCTTTACCTGAGAATTGTTTTGCCAAAGGGATTGTAATTGCTTAGACATCAGTATTTTTTTAATCCTTTAAATGGATCATATCATGCAAGAAAGGGCATGTCAACCCCTTTTTGAAGGCCATGCCAGATTAAATTTGAATTGACATGATTCAATTTTGCATTTATGATGGTGTAGGTATCCTTCAATGGTCATCTTGTCCCTCATCCTCGATGTTATACTTTTGCTTGGTCTGCTTGCCAGCGCCTTAGTGTTCGGAAAGATGATCCTGGCGCGAACCGGGCTAACATTTGCCTCCTTCCTAGAACAAAATTTATTTGCTGTGGGGATTGGTTTAGCTGTCTTTGTTTACGCCATTGTTGGGTTAGCGACTATCGGCGGCTTATACCCTGAGGTGGCTCGGATAGGGTATGGTTTTAGTGTGCTGGTAAGCCTGATCTATATTTATCGGCATGAACTACCTAAAAGGTTGCCAAGCCGGCTGACCCGTCTTGAGCAGCTTTTTATTTCCCTGCTGTTTATCATTGCCTTTTTTTCTCTGATAGCGGTTCTCGCCCCGCCGACCGATTGGGATGCATTAGATGCTCGTTTGGAAGTGCCTAAGCGATATGTCCAGGCGCATGGCTATATTTACCTGCCTAACGGCTACGCCTATTATACTCAGTTTGTCGAGTCACTCTACACTTTTGCCTTGTTGTTGCATGACGATATTCTGGCCCGCCTGGTTAACCTGTCGTTGGGTGGTCTTGCTACGCTGACTGTCTATGCCCTGGCCCGCCGTTGGGTTGAGCGCAGCATGGCCTTGTTGGCCGGGCTTATTTTTATTAGCAGCCCACTGGTTGTCTTTGTGTTTGTTGAGGTTTTTATCGAAGCCGGGACAACTTTTTACAGCCTTTTAGCCTTGCTGGCTATTCTTAACTGGCAGGCTACCGGCAAGCGACGTTGGTTCTGGTTTAGCGTGGCGCTAGTTGGTATTTGTCTCAGTATCAAATATTACACCATTATTTTGGGGCCGATTTTAACCTGGGCTGTGGTTAAGCAGGTCTGGTGGGTAGAACGGCGGCCCCTCAGCGAGATTATTCGTTTGCTTCTGGGCGCTGGCTTGCTGGCGTTGCTCTTTCCATTACCCTGGCTGATAAAAAGCACCATCTTCGTTGGGGATCCGGTTTTTCCAATTATTTCCAGTTGGCTGGGGCGCTGGGGGCACGGTATTGCGCAGGCTAATTGGGCTTTATACGGCATGGGATTTGGCCTGCTCGATTATCTGTTGCTGCCATGGCGCATGACCTTTGGAGAGCGATTTGGCCTGCCAAAACCAGGTTTTCTTTTTTTATTGCTCTTGCCACTGTTGTACGCATTACCGCGTACGCCTGCCCTGGTACGCTGGCTGGCGGGGGTAGTTTTGGTGTGGTTTGTTTTCTGGGCCAACAGCGCCGGGCAAAGTGTTCGCTTTTTTTTGCCGGGTTTGGCGCTTTTAAGCGTTGTTTTGGTAGTTACGTTCGCCAATTTACCCCAATGGGCGGTCAAGGTACGTCCTTTAATTATTGTCGTGATCACGGCTATTGTGTTGTATCAGCTTGTATGGCCGATTTTCTTTGCATCCTGGGCTTTACCGTTTGTCAGCCAGCAGCAGACTCGCCATGAATACCTGGTGAATAGACTTGACATTTACCCTGTGGCCGATTACGCCAATAAAAATTTATCCAACACTGCCAAAATTGCAACAGTGTGGGAAGAGCGCGGCTACTATTTTGATAAGCCCTTATTCACTGGCCAATCGCCCGACGGCGCCTTTCTGCATCAGTTTGTAGTGGGTGATGATCCGGCTAGATTGGCGGAGGCTTTATTATCGCGGGGATTAACCCATCTCATTATCAATGAAACTCTTGAGCGCGATCCCGAATTTAATCTACGTGACCGCTATATGTATGGGGTCGAGACTGACTCGCTCCTGGTTCGTGATCCTGCGTTTCGGACTTGTTTTCTGCGCCCGCTGGTTGAACATAACCAGATTATTCTCTATCAAGTGTTAGCCGAGTCCACTTGCGCCGATAATGAATAAGCGATCCGTTTCAGAGTTAAGCAAAAATGTATAAGGATAAAAAAGTGGGGGTTGTTATCCCTGCCTATAACGAGGAACGACTGGTTGGACGAGTTATCGAAACTCTGCCCAGCTTTGTGGATTGTATCATAGTGGTAGACGATGCCAGTCAGGATCGGACCAAGGAAATTGTAAACTCTTATCTGCCACAGCTGGAAGGTAGATTGATTCTTATTTGTCATGAGCAAAATCAGGGTGTTGGCGGGGCAATTGTAAGCGGACATTATCGTGCTTTGGCTGAAGGGATGGATGTTATCGCGGTGATGGCCGGCGATGCCCAAATGGACCCAGCCGAACTCAATCGTGTTTTGGAACCAGTGGTGGAAGGTCAGGCTGATTATGCTAAAGGAAATCGTTTTGCCAGTGGCGAGGCCTGGCAGGCTATGCCCAAAATTCGCTTCTTTGCTAATGCTGCCCTCTCTATGCTTAATAAGATCGCTTCGGGTTATTGGCATGTGGCAGATCCCCAGTGCGGCTATACCGCCATTTCCCGCTACGCTCTTGAGAGACTCGATTTAGACCGGATTAGTAAAGGGTATCAGTTTGAGAACTCTATGTTAACTCACCTGAATTTATACGATTTACGAGTAATTGATGTGCCTGTTAAACCCCTGTACGGTATTGGCGAAAAATCGGGTTTTAGTAATTGGTGGGCCTTGGGCGCGTTTTCTGTTTATCTGGTGTACACCTTTGTAGGGCGATTATGGGCTAAATATGTAATTCGAGATTTTCACCCTTTAGTACTTTTCTATTTCTTTGGTTTCCTGTTCCTGCTATTTGGTTTAATCCTCGGAATTTACTTCTCATCTTTCGATAAAAATTGAGAGGCTATGGCGGAATTGGAGCAGAAGCCACAGCCAAGTCGGTGTAAATTGAAATTGGTAAGTCAAGCAGAGTTAAGATCCGAATTTGTAACGG
>Ga0209172_10001141_pt1 | contig 60813 bp, 59 predicted proteins | sample LarsenN4metaG_FD_184113 | JGI IMG/M metagenome (GOLD analysis project Ga0209172, IMG submission 184113) | Hot spring sediment bacterial and archeal communities from British Columbia, Canada, to study Microbial Dark Matter (Phase II) - Larsen... ...
TTCCGGATGGTGACGGGCGTGATCCCGTGCGCGGCGTTGAACGCCAGCTGCGCCGCACGCCGTCGATCCATTTCCTTGATGGCTCGCTCCATGGACCCGGTGACCCGATCGGCATACAGCAGGGCGTGTCCGGCCACGTTGCGCGCGGCCCTTCCCACCGTCTGGATCAGCGACCGGTCGGAGCGGAGGAACCCTTCCTGATCGGCATCCAGGATCGCCACCAGCGCCACCTCCGGCAGGTCGAGGCCTTCCCGGAGCAGGTTGATCCCCACCAGCACATCGAACTCCCCTAACCGGAGCCCGCGGACGATCTCCATCCGCTCGATGGCATCGATATCCGAGTGCATGTAACGCACCCGGACCCCGACTTGCTGCAGGTAGTCGGTCAAATCCTCGGCCATGCGCTTGGTGAGGGTGGTCACCAGCGTCCGCTGGCCCTTCGCGGCACAGCCCCGGATTTCGGCCAGCAGGTCGTCCACCTGCCCCGCCACCGGCCGGACCTCGACCCGGGGGTCCACCAGGCCTGTGGGCCGGATGATCTGCTCCACCGCTTCTCCGCCCGACAGCTGCAACTCGAGATCCCCGGGGGTGGCCGAGACGAAGAGCATAGTGGGCACCAGGCTCATGAACTCGTCAAAGTTGAGCGGCCGATTATCCAGCGCGGACGGCAGCCGAAAACCGTACTCCACCAGGGTGGTCTTGCGGGAGCGGTCCCCCTCGTACATGCCGCCCAGCTGCGGGAGCGTGACGTGCGACTCGTCGATGATGGCCAGGAAGTCGGCCGGGAAGTAGTCGAGCAGGCAGGCGGGGCGCTCGCCGGCGCGGCGGCCGCTCAAGTGGCGGCTGTAGTTCTCAATCCCGGCGCAGGTCCCGATCTCGAGCATCATGTCCAGGTCGAAGTTGGTTCGGGACTCGAGGCGCTGGGCCTCCAGCAGCTTTCCTGCGGCCCGCAGCTCCGCGAGCCGCTCGGCCAGCTCGAGGCGGATGGCCCGGACAGCCGCTTCGAGGGTGGGGCGCCGCACCACGTAGTGCGTCGCCGGGTAGATGGCGCAGCGAGCGAGCGGCGCGATCAGGTTGCCGGTCACAGGGTGGATCTTGGCGATGCGCTCGACGGCATCGCCCCACAGCTCGATCCGGACCGCCTGTTCCTCGTAGGCAGGGAACACCTCGATGGTGTCCCCCCGCACCCGAAACGCGCCTCGTTCCAACGACGCGTCGTTGCGCCGGTAGTTGATGCGGACCAGATCCTCCAGGATGGCGTCTCGCGAGCGCGTCTCGCCGGAGACGACGGTGGCCATCAGGGTGCGGTATTCCGCCGGGTCGCCCAGGCCGTAGATGGCGGAGACCGTCGCCACGATCACCACGTCCTCCCGCTCCATGAGACTGGAGGTGGCCCGCAGCCGCAGCGCCTCGATGTCCTCGTTGATCGAGGCATCCTTGGCGATGTAGGTGTCCGTGGCGGGGACGTAGGCCTCCGGCTGGTAGTAGTCGTAGTAGGAGATGAAGTACTCGACCGCGTTGCGCGGAAAGAACGACTTGAGCTCCCCGTAGAGCTGCGCCGCCAGCGTCTTGTTATGTGACAGTACCAGCGTGGGCTGGCCCAGGCGGGCGATCACGTTGGCCATGGTGACGGTCTTGCCGGAGCCGGTCACCCCCAGCAGGGTTTGGTAGCGCTTACCGCGCCGCAATCCCTCGGTGAGCTGTGAGACGGCCTTCGGCTGGTCGCCGGCCAGGGCGAAGGGGAGCTGGAGCTCGAAGGACGTCAGCTCTCCCGCTCCGTCCGGCTGGCAGGCTCCCGGCGGTCCACCGAGGTGACGCCCTTCACGCGCCGCATGGCTCGCATGACCTTGGTCAGGTGGGGCTGGTTTTCGACCTCCACCAGCACGGTGCCGAACATGGCGCCGTCTTTGGTGTTGAGGTCCACGCGCTTGATGTTGGTCCCGGTGCCCGAAACCGCGCTCATGAGGTCGGCATAGAGGCCCCGCCGGTCTTCCCCGCCCACCCCCAGGCACACCACGAACACCTCGCCTTCCTGGTGTTGCCAGTCGATTTCCACTCGCCGCTCGCTGCCGTCGGGCACGGTGAGGAGGTTGGGGCAGTCCGCCCGATGAATCGAAATGCCCCGCCCCCGGGTCACGTAGCCCACCACCGGGTCGCCCGGCACCGGCTGGCAGCATTGCGCGTAGCGCACCATTAGCCCGTCCACGCCCTGGATACGAACCCCGCGACCCAGCCGGAAGCGGTCCAGCATCCGGCCCACCACCGTGGGCTTGGGCGGCTGCAGGTCCTCGGCGGGGCGATCGGGGAAGAGCGCCCGGATCACCTGCCCCATGGGCAGGTCCCCGGACCCCACGGCGCGATACAGCCCGTCGGCCCCGCCCACCGAGAGGGCCGCCGCGGCGCCCTCCACCACGGCGTCGCCCGGCAGCGCCAGGCGCCGGCGGCGGAGTTCCCGCTCCACGATCTCGCGCCCGAGACCGGTGGAGCGCTCCGCCTCCTCCTGCCGGACCCAGCGGTGGATCTGGTTCCGCGCCCGCGCCGTGCGGATGTGGATCAGCCAGTCTTTGCTGGGGCGCGCCTGCGGCGAGGTGAGGATCTCGACGGTATCGCCGTTCTTGAGCGGACGGTGGAGCGGGGCGATCCGGCCGTTCACCTTGGCCCCCTGGCAATGCAGGCCTACCTGGGTGTGCACGGCGAAGGCGAAGTCGATTGCCGTGGCACCCTTGGGCAGCCGCTTGACGTCGCCCTTGGGCGTGAAGACGAAAATCTCGTCCTGGTACAGGTCTACCTTCAGGAATTCCAGGAACTCCTGCGGACTCCGGGCGTCCTGCTGCAGCTCCAGCAGCTGGCGGAACCACGCGAACCGGGTATCCAGGGCGTCGCCCTTCTTCCCCTCCTTGTACACCCAATGGGCGGCGATGCCGAACTCGGCCGTCCGGTGCATCTCGCGGGTCCGAATCTGGATTTCGTAGAGCTGCCCGCCGGGACCGAAGATGGTGGTGTGCAGCGACTGATACGCGTTGGACTTCGGGCTCGCGATGTAGTCCTTGATCCGCTCCTGCAGCGGCGTCCAGTGGTGGTGAAGCACGCCGAGCGCGTGGTAACAATCGGCGACCGAGTTGACCAGCACCCGCACCGCCATGAGGTCGTAGATCTCCTCAAACGGCTTGTTCCGCTGCCGCATCTTCTTGTAGATGGACCACAGGTGCTTGGGGCGGCCAGTGACCTCGAAGTCGGCGATGCCGGCCCGCTTGAGCGCTTCCTCCAGGGGGGCCTTCAGCCGGTTGACCATCTCCTCCCGCTCGGCCCGCTTGGCCTGGACTTTCTTGACCAGGGCCCGGTAGTCGTCGGGCTCGAGGAATTTGAAGGCCAGGTCCTCCAGCTCCGCCTTGATACCCGCCATACCGAAGCGGTGGGCCAGCGGGGCGTAGATCTCGCGGGTCTCCACCGCGATCCGCCGCTGGGCGTCCCGCGGCAGGTGCTCGAGGGTCCGCATGTTGTGCAGGCGGTCGGCCAGCTTCACCATGATGACCCGCGCGTCGCGCGCGATCGAAAGCAGCAGTTTGCGGTAGTTCTCGACCTGCTCTTCTTCACTGGATCGGAAGGTCAGGCTGGAGATCTTGGTCAGCCCGTCCACGATCCCGCCCACCTCGTCGCCGAAGGCCTCCCGAATCCCGTGGAGCGAGACGTCGGCATCTTCGGCCACGTCGTGGAGGAGGGCGGCCGCGATGGTCACCGAATCCAGGTACTGATCCACCAGGATCTTGGCGACCTCGATCGAGTGCGAGATGAAGTCGTCGCCGGAGAGGCGCTTCTGCCCCCGGTGCGCCGTGGCGCTGAACTCGAAGGCGCGCTCGATGAGCCCCAGGTCGAGCCGGTCCTTCCGCTCGGCCAGCGCTCGGGCGAATCCCGCGTCCACGTCCGCCAGCGCGCCCGTTACAGCCATCCCGCCTCCGCGAAGCTGAAATAGCGATCGGCGCCCACGATCAAGTGATCATACACCGGCACATCCAGCAGGCGCCCCGCCTCCACCAGTTGTCGCGTCACCGCCCGATCCTCGGCCGAGGGGGTGGGATCCCCGCTCGGGTGGTTGTGCACCACGATCACGCCCGCCGCCGCCTCCGCGATCGCCTGCCGGAACACCTCCCGGGGGTGGACCAGCGAGCTGGTCAGCGTCCCCCGGGTCACCAGCAGGTCCCGGGTGATCCGATGCTGCGCATCCAGGGTCAGCAGCCGGAACTCCTCGACCACCAGATCGCACAGTGCGGCGCGGCACCAGCGATAGACGTCGGCGGGCGTGCGGACCGGGACCTCCGGCTCCCGATCCTCCGCCAGCAGGCGCCGGGCCAACTCCAGGGTGGCCAGGATCCGAGCGGCCTTGGCCCGACCCACCCCTGGCACGGCCGCGAGCGCTCCCACGGGTTGGCGGGCCAGTCCATGCGCCGTGCCTCCGGCCACCCGGAGCAGCTGCTCGGCGATTGCCCGGGCGTCGGACCGCGACGTTCCCGTTCCTATGACAATGGCGAGAAGCTCCACCAGCGTCAACGCGGACGGGCCCAGGCCGAGCAGGCGCTCCCGGGGGCGCTCGGCGGGCCGGGATTCGGCCAGGCGCATGGGGGCAAGATGCGAGGTCGGGCACGCTCAGGCGGTACCGAAGTCATGCCGGGCGGACCAAAGCAACGCGGGAATGGGTGAGTGGAAGCGGTGAGCGGGGGAGCCGCAGGGCCGGCTCCAAGCAGGCCGGCGGCCCCCGGGCTCACCGCTCACGGCTCACACTCCCGCGCCGTGGCACTTCTTGTACTTCCGGCCGCTGCCGCACGGGCACGGGTCATTGCGTCCCACCTTGGGAACGGCCCTGGCCGGCGAGGGGCGCTCGGACGGGTCAGCCACGCTGCCGTCCGGATTCCGATTGGTGACCATAGCCGGCGCGCGGCTGCGGCCGGCGCCGGGCACCAGCCAGTCCGCATCGTCCGGGAGCCGTTCGCCCCCGACCGGCGCCGCGGGACGCCGAGCCCCGGTCGCAACCCCGGTGGGGGCCCGCGGTCCGACCGGCGCCGCAGGACCCGGCGCGAGCTGCACCTGCAACTTGAAGAAGCGTTCCGTGAACGTGGACCGGATGTCATGCATGAGGTCCACGAACATCTCGAACGCCTCCTTCTTGTACTCGACCAGCGGGTCCTTCTGTCCCCAGGCCCGGTAGTGGATCGCGTTCCGCAGCTGGTCGATGTCGTAGAGGTGGTCCTTCCATTTCTCGTCCAGTACCCGGTGCATGACGTCGGCCAGGAGCCGCTCCGAGAGCTGCTCGATCCCGTAGCGCCGGCCCAGCTCGTCCCAGGAGGACAGCTTCGCCTGGAATGCCTCGCGCCCGGCCCGGTGGAGGAGCGCCTTCAGCTCCGCCCCGCTCGTCACCTTGGTGGGATCCTCCACGTCCGGCGCCGAGATCAGGTAGCGCAGGAGCAAGTCGGTGGTGATGAGCTTGCGGTCCCATTCGCCCGGGTCGCCTTCGGTCGCCTCCTCCGCGAAGCGCGTGAGCGAGGCCTCGATCATCCGCACCGCTTCAGCCTTGAGGTCCTCCCCACCTTCCAGGGCGAACAACCGCAGCGAGTAGATCACTTCCCGCTGCTGGTTCATCACGTCGTCGTAGTCCAGCAGCCGCTTGCGGGACTGGAAGTTCTGGTACTCGACCCGCTTCTGGGCGTTGCCGATGGCCCGGGTCACCAGCGGGTGGGTGATGACCTCGCCCTCCTCGGCGCCGGTCTTGTCCATCCACCGGGCGATGCGGTCCGACCCGAACAGCCGCATCAGGTCGTCTTCCAGGGAGAGGAAGAAAACACTGCCACCCGGATCTCCCTGGCGGCCCGAGCGGCCTCGTAACTGGCGATCAATGCGCCGGGACTCGTGCCGTTCGGTGCCGATGATCACCAGCCCGCAGGGGGGGTCCTCGTTGCAGCCCAGTTCCTTGATCTTGGCGTCGGTGAGATCGGGCCGCTCCAATTGCTGGCCGAAGGGCGCCAGGCGCGACTTGATGCCGCAGACCTGACACTTCTTGACGCCGGGCCCGAGCTTGATGTCGGTCCCGCGGCCGGCCATGTTGGTGGCGATGGTGATGGCGCCGGGCCGGCCCGCCTGGGCCACGATCTCGGCCTCGCGCTGGTGCAGTTTGGCGTTCAAGACCTCGTGCTTCAGGCCCCGCCGCTTGAGCATCCGGGACAGGGTTTCCGAGACCTCCACGCTCACCGTGCCCACCAGCACCGGGAGGCCGCGCTCGTGGTGGCGGACCACTTCGTCGATGATGGCGTTGTACTTCTCGCGCCGCGTCTTGTAGATCAGGTCGTGCCGGTCCACCCGCCGCACCGGCCGGTTGGTGGGGATGACCATGACTTCCAACCCGTAGATCTGGAAGAACTCGTTCTCCTCGGTCTCTGCCGTTCCCGTCATCCCGGCCAGCTTCTCGTACATCCGGAAGTAGTTCTGGATGGTGATGGTGGCCATGGTCTGGGTCTCACCCCGCACGGCCACCGCTTCCTTGGCCTCCACCGCCTGGTGCAGGCCGTCCGACCAGCGCCGTCCCGGCAGGATCCGGCCGGTGAACTCGTCCACGATGAAGACCTGGCCGTCCTGGATGACGTAGTCCACGTCCTTCTCGTAGAGGGCGTGCGCCTGGAGCAGCTTGTGGATGATGTGCAGCTTCTCGCTCTTGGCGGCGTACTCCGCTTCGAGGGTCCGGCGCCGCTCCAGCTTCTCCGGCGCCGACAGCGACTCGTCGTGGTCGATGCGGCCGAACTCCTCGGAGATGTCGGGGATCACGAACAAGCTGGGGTCGTTGGGGCTCATCGCCTCCACACCCCGATCCGTCAGATGGACGGCGTGGCCCCGCTCGTCCATGACGAAGTAGAGCCCCTCTTCGAGATGCCGCAGGCGCTGCTCCCGGGCGGGCAGCTTGCGGTCGGCGATGACGTCCAGCTCGACCCGCTGTACCAGTTGCTTGACGCCGGTTTCCTGCAGCAGCTTCAGGAGGCGCTTGTTCTTGGGCATCCCCTTCTGCGCCTGGTAGAGCTTCACCGCCGCGTCGTACTGCGACTCCTGCTTCTCCAGCAGCGGCTCCGCCTCGGCGATCAGCTGGTTCACCACGGCGGTCTGTTTCCGGACCAGGCTGATCACCTGCTGATTGAACTCGGCGTATTGGGCATCCGACTCGTTGCCCACGGCGCCGGAGATGATCAGCGGGGTCCGGGCTTCGTCGATGAGGATGCTGTCGACTTCGTCGATGATGGCGTAGTAGTGCCCCCGCTGGACTCGCTGATCCAGCGTGGGGACCATGTTATCCCGCAGGTAGTCGAACCCGAACTCGTTGTTGGTGCCGTAGGTGACGTCGCAGAGGTAGGCGGCGCGCCGCTCGGGGCTCGACGGGTCGGTGTCGTCGATACAGCCGACGGTCATGCCCAGCCAGCGAAACAGGTGACCCATCCACTGGGAGTCGCGCCGGGCCAGGTAGTTATTCACCGTCACCAGATGGGTGCCGCGGCCGGCCAGCGCATTGAGGTATAACGGCAGCGTGGCCACCAGCGTCTTCCCCTCCCCGGTCGCCATTTCCGCGATGCGACCCTGGTGCAGCACGATGCCGCCGATGAGCTGGACATCGTACGGCACCATGTCCCACTGCATCTCGTGCCCGGTCACCACCAGCGAGCTTCCCAGCAGCCGCCGGCAGGCCTCCCGCACGGTGGCGAAGGCTTCCGGCAGCAGCTCGTCCAGCACCGCGTCGATCTCGCGTTTCAGCGACCGTTCGAGGTCCAGGATCTCCTTCTCCAGCCGCTCGCGCTCCGCGGTGTCCGCACAGCGGCGCTTGGCCTCACGCTGGCGCCTCAGACTCGCTTCGAGCTCACCTACCCGGGCCTTGAGGAGTCCCCTGAGTCTGGGCGTCTGGGCCTGGATCTCAGCATCCGCCAGGTCCTTCAGCCGACGCTCATGGTCGTGGATCTGCTCCACGATGGGCTGGATGCGCTTGAGCTCCCGCTCGAAGCGCGTGCCCACGACCGCGGTCACCAGCTGCTTAAGCATGCGTCTCAGTCACGATACAATCCGTGCGTCCGGATGTAGTCTTCCACGGCGCGAGGGACGAGGTAGCGGATCGAGTCGCCGCCACGGACCGCTTCCCGGATCGCGGTCGCCGAGATGTCGATGCCCGGCACCTCGAGGATGCGCCCGATCCCGGGGTGCGCCGGAACGGCTGCGCCCGGACGAGTCAGCACCACGATCGTGGCCACCGCGGCAATCCCGTCCACGTCGTGCCAGGCCGGGAGCTCCCGGGCCGCGTCCGCGCCCATCAGTAAGAATAACGCGTCCTCGGGGCATTCGGCGCGCAGCTGGCGGAGCGTCTCCACGGTGTAGGACGGCCCGGCCCGCCGCGCTTCGCGCGGATCCAGCCGAAAGCGCGGATTGTCGCGGACCGCCAGGTCCACCATGGCCAGGCGGTGCTCCGGCGCCGCCTGGTGCTCCGTCTTGAAGGGATGCTGGCCGGCCGGCACGAACCGCACCTGATCCAGCCCCAGTCGGTCCGCTGCGCGCTCGGCCACCACCAGATGCCCGAGGTGCACAGGGTCGAACGAACCGCCGAAAACGCCGAGCTTCAACGTGCGCCCGTGGTATCCGCCGCCGGAGGGCAGGCCCTGGCGAGCCCGTCGGCCTGGGGGTAGTACCGCTGGAGATGCTCGCAGGTTTCGCGCCGCTCTTCGGCGTACTGCAGGATCCGGTAGATCTCCACCAGTTTGATCAAGGCGCGGGGCGCGAAGCGCGACTGCGGGTAGTCCGCCACCACGCTCCGCAAGTACAAGATCGCCGAGTCGTAGGCCTTGTGCCGCAGGTAGAAGAGCCCGTTCCGATACTCCTTGTCCGCGAACATCTCCATGAGCCGGAGCAGCTTGGCTCGCGCCCGGGCTGCCGCCCGGCTTTCAGGAAAGCGCGCCACCAGCTCCTGGTAGGTCGTCATCGCGGCCTGGCCGTATTCGGGATCCAGCTCCGGGTCCTTCCAGAGTTCGGCCTGCGCGTCCCCCGCGCGGAGCAGCGCGTCGGCCGCCAGGGGGTGGCCGGTGAATTCGTCGGCGACCCGGCGAAACTGCCGCGAGGCCTCGAGGTAGAGACCGCTCGCGTAGTCACACTCGGCCTGGTAGTACCACGCCGCCGCCACCACTGGCGAGTTGCCGGGCAACTCCCGAGCCAGGTTTCCGAACGCCTCCCGCGCCCGAGAGCAATCACCCCGACGGTAATGCCCCACGGCCTGGACGTAGAGGGTATCGGCCGGGACCAGTGGCGCCGGCTCGCGCGGTCCGCCGCCGCATCCGGACACCACTAGCACCGCAGCCAACAACGTCCCACGACACCGCACCCACCCAGTCCTACGTGGCTTCCATGCGTCACGTCGTCTGACATTATTCACCGCGGAGAACCCAGAGACCGCACAGGTCATCTCAAGGAGTGGTTCAGGGATGTCGGGATGCTCCCGGTGCTCACCGGATCACGGCTCCCGCGTTAGCTACCTGGTTGAGCTTCTCGGCGGCGATCAGGGCCAGCGAGTCGCCCGGCGCCGCTCCCGAGATCGCCCGTTGATACGCCTCGGCGGCCTCGGCGAACGCTCCGCGGGCGAACAGGACATCCCCAATCCCGATGTACGCCGCGCGCACCAACGCGTCGCCTTCATCGCCCACGGCGGCCCGCCGGAACCACTCCTCCGCGCGCTCCGCCTGCCCCGAGTCCAGCGCCCGGTGACCCAGGGACAAGGCACAGCTTACCAGGCCTCGCTGCGCCGGGGCCGTCACGGCGCGCTCCCGCTGCCGGCGCACCACCGCCTCCAGCACCGGAACTGCCTGCTGGCAGCGACCGAAGCGGGCCAGGGCCGACGCGTAGAGGTACATGAGGGAATCCTCGCGCCGCGCGTCCGCAGCCGCGGCTGCGGCGTAGACCAGCACGTCCAGCCCTCGTGCTGAGAGGGGCTCGCTTCCCGCGGCCTGGGCCAGTTGTTGGGCGAACGTACCCAGGGCCCGGCCCGCGGCGACCGCCCGGAGCCCGGTGAGCGCCGCGGCCAGCCCCACCCGGTCGTCTTCTTCCACCGCGGCCTTGGCCACCCGCTCCAACCCATCGGCCCCCTCGGTGACGCGCTGGGCCCCGCCCTCCTGGGCCAGCGCCTGGTACTCCTCGGCCGCGGCCACCAGGTCGCCGGCGTGCAGCGCCGCGGCCCCGGCCTTGGCCCGCAGTGGTGCCGTCGGTCCCTGCTTGAGGGCCAGCCGATACTCCACCAGCGCGTCAGCGAAATGGCCCTCGGCATAGGCGCGGTCGCCCAGCGACTCATGGTCCGCCGCCACCCCGGCACAGCCCGCCAGCAGCAACAGCGCCGCCACCTGCCAGTCCCGCCCGAGCGGCGTCATCGCGGGCCGCGCTCCAGCATGTGGAGATATGCCCTGACCCGGGCGTCGGCCGGACGCTCATTGGCCAACGCGGTCCAGAGGTCTCGGGCCGACTGCACGTCGCCCGCGAGATAGCACGCCAGCCCGAGCGCCGCTCGCGCCTCCGCGGACTGGGGGCGGGCCGCGACCACCTTCTCCAGTTCCTCGCGAGCCTCGAGGGCCCGGCCCGCCTCCAGCAAGAGCCGCGCCAGGCGGTAGCGCAGGTCCTGGAACGTCGGGCCGAGCCGCAGTGCGGCCTGGTACTGCTCGATCGCCTGGCTCAGGGCCCCGGCGTCGAGATAGGCGTCACCCAAGGCCGCGTGGTGATTCGCCAGTTTGTCCGCGTGATGTGCCGGAATGCCGGCCCGGGCGCCGGCGCCGGCGCCCCGCGCGGCCGCAAAGGCCTCCTGCGCTTCGTCCGCGCGCCCCAGCGCGCTCAGCACCACCCCCCGGTGCATCAGCGCCTCCAGGTAGCGGGGGTTGAGCTCCAGGGCCCGCTCCACAGCCGTGAGCGCCCGCTCCCGCTGACCCACCATGTAGTAGCATAGCCCGAGCAAGTGGTGAGCGTCGGCGAAGGCCCGGCCGGAGGACACCAGGTCCTCCAGCAGGTGAATGGCGCCGTAGTAGTCGTCCACGGCGAAGCGTTCCCTGGCCTGATCAAGAAGCTGCGAGGGCCTCGTATCCATAGACCACCTCGTACCACCGGACGAACTCCGTGATCCCCGGCTCCACCTCCATCCGAGACACCCACCCCAGCGCGCGCCGCGCCCGGGTGACGTCCGCCCGGGTTCGTGCCGCGTCCGCCGGGTGAGCGCGCTGCCGGAGCGGGATGGGCTGGACGCCGAGCGCCTGAGCCAGGAGCGCGACCAGTCGGTCGAGACGCGTCCCGCGACCGGTGCCGATGTTGAACGGCTCCGCGCCCGCCTCCCCGGCCTCGGTCCACCTCAGCGCCGCGACCACCGCGTCGGCGGCATCGCTTACATAGGTATAGTCCCGCTCCGACGAGCCGTCTCCATAGAAGGGGACCGGGTGACCCTCGGCGGCCAGCCGTGCAAATCGGTGCAGCGCTTGATCGGGGCGCTGGCCCGGGCCGTAGACGCTGAAGAACCGCAGGATCGCCACGCGCAAGCCGACCACCTCGGCGAACCGGCGGCACAGATCCTCACCTTCCCGCTTGCTCGCCGCGTAGGGCGACGTGCCGAGTGGCAAGGGGGCGTCTTCGTGGAACGGCAGCGCCAGCGATCCGTACACCGACGAGGACGACGCGTACACCAGACGCCGAACGCCGGTCCGCACGCAGGCGTCCAACACGGCCTGGGTTCCGCCCACGTTGACGCTCCGGTACGCCGCCGCCTGTCCCAGGCTCTCGCGCACGCCGGCACGCGCGGCCAGGTGCACCACCGCGACGGCGCCTTCGAGGTACCCGGCCAGCGCCCCCTGATCTCGCACGTCGGCCTCGACGAATCGGAACCGCGGGGAGACGAGCAGCGGCCGAAGGGCCAGTTCCTTGAGCCACCGCGGGTAGAATGGGTCGAAGTTGTCCAACCCCACCACGCGCCACCCAGCGTGGAGCAACGCCCGGCACGCATGCGACCCGATGAACCCGGCCGCCCCGGTGACCACCACCCGGTCCGTCACGCCACCACCTCCCGGAAGTAGGCGATGGTGCGGCGCAGCCCCTCTTCTAAGGCCACGGTGGGCTCCCATCCCAGCACGCGCTTGGCCCGGCCGATCTCTGGGCGGCGCTGCCTGGGATCGTCCACCGGGAGCGGCTGAAAGACGACCGGCGAGCGGGACCCGGTCAGCCGGAGCACCAGGTCGGCCAGCTCGCGAACCGTGCACTCGCCCGGGTTCCCCAGGTTCACGGGGTCGGCGTCGCCCTGCTCGAACGCCAGGACCACGCCCCGGATCATGTCGTCCACGTAGCAGAACGACCGCGTCTGCGATCCGTCACCGTACACGGTGAGCGGCTCGCCCTTAAGCGCCTGGACGATGAAGTTGGACACCACCCTTCCGTCATGGGGGCGCATGCGGGGTCCGTAGGTGTTGAAGATGCGGACGATCCGGGTATCCAGCCCGTGACTGCGGTGGTAGGCCATGGTGAGCGCTTCCGCAAAGCGCTTGGCCTCGTCATACACTCCGCGCGGGCCGATGGGGTTGACATGACCCCAGTAGGCCTCGTGCTGCGGGTGCTCCTGCGGATCGCCGTACACTTCCGACGTACTGGCCAGGAGGAAGCGGGCCCCCTTGGCCTTGGCCAGGCCCAGGGCGTTGTGCGTCCCCAGGGCGCCCACTTTGAGGGTCTGAATGGGGAGCTTGAGGTAGTCGATCGGGCTCGCGGGCGAGGCGAAGTGCAGCACGCCGTCGAGCGGGCCGTCCACGCTGATGTACCGGCTGACGTCGTGCTCGATCCAGGTCACGGCCGGATGGCCGCTCAGGTGCGCGAGGTTGTGGGGGTTTCCGGTGACGAGGTTGTCCACCCCTACCACCGAGTGCCCCAGCGCGATCAGGCGGTCACATACGTGGGAGCCGAGAAAGCCTGCCGCCCCCGTGACCAGGATCCGCATCAGGACGGCGCTCGCCCCACGCAGGTGTAGGTGAAGCCCAGGGCGCGCATCTTCGCGGCGTCGTACAGGTTGCGCCCATCCACGATCAGGGGGCGCCGCAGCAGGGCCTTGATGCGCGCGAAGTCCGGGTTGCGGAACTGCAGCCACTCGGTGACGATGACCAGGGCGTCGGCGCCCTGGAGCGCGTCGTATTGGTGCTCGAAGTAGCAGATCCGGTCCCGGAACAGCCCCTGGGCCTGGCCGATGGCGGCGGGGTCGTGCGCGTGCACCCTGGCTCCGGCTTCGAGCAAGCCGGTGATGAGCTCGATGGCCGGGCTCTCCCGCATGTCGTCGGTCTCCGCCTTGAACGCCAGCCCCCACACAGCGACGGTGCTGGTGGCGAGGTCCCGCCCCAGCAACTGTTCCAGCTTCTCGAACAGTCGCCGCTTCTGGCGCGCGTTCACCGCCTCCACGGCCTTGAGGACGTCGAAGGGAACGCCGTGGTCGTCCGCGGTCTTGATCAGGGCCTTCACGTCCTTGGGGAAGCAGGAGCCGCCGTAGCCGGGGCCGGGGAACAAGAAGGCCGACCCGATCCGCCGATCGCTGCCGATCCCCTTCCGCACCAGGGTGACGTCGGCTCCCACTCGCTCGCACAGCTCGGCGATCTGGTTCATGAAGGAAATCCGGGTGGCGAGCATGGCATTGGCCGCGTACTTGGTGAGTTCCGCGGAGGCGATGTCCATGAAGATCAGCGGGTTGCCGGTGCGGACGAAGGGCGCGTACAGCTCGCCCAAGACCCGCGCCGCGTCGTCGGAATCCACGCCAATGACCACGCGGTCGGGCTTCATGAAGTCCTCGACCGCAGCCCCCTCCTTGAGGAATTCCGGGTTGGAACAGACGTGGAACCGCTCCGAGGTGTGCTGCGCGATGGCCTCGCGGACCTTGGCTGCCGTCCCCACGGGCACGGTGCTCTTGGTGATGACGACCTTCGGTCCGTTCATGTGTCGGCCGATGGTGTGAGCCACGCCCAGCACATGCTGCAGGTCCGCCGACCCGTCCTCCCCGGGTGGCGTGCCCACGGCGATGAAGATCACCTCCGCCGCCTCGACCGCGGCCCCCACCTCCGTGGTGAAGCGCAGGCGACCCTCGGCCTGGTTGCGGACCACCAGCGGCTCCAGCCCTGGTTCGTAGATCGGAATCTGGTTGCGCTTGAGCTGGGCGATCTTCCCGTCGCTCACATCGGCGCAGACCACGTCGTTGCCGGCCTCCGCCAGGCAGGCCCCGACCACCAGGCCCACGTATCCGGTCCCCACCACGGCGACCTTCACGCGCGGGCGTACTGGCTCAGCACGTGGCGCGTATCCACAATGGCGCGGGCTTCACGACACAGCATCCGGTAGTCCACCCCCGAGTGGTCCGTGACCACCACCACGCAGTCGGCCCCGCGCACCGCCTCGGGGCTCAGCGGGACCGACCGCAGAGTGCGGTTGTCCTCGCGGAACTCGGGCACGTGCGGGTCGTGATAGCTGACGTCGGCGCCCTGCGCGAGCAGCAACCGAATCACGTCCAGCGCCGGACTTTCCCGCAGATCGTCGATGTCCTTCTTGTACGCCACGCCCATCACCAGAATGCGGGAGCCGCGCACCGGCTTGGCGTCCTGGTTGAGCCGCTCGACCACCTTCCGGACCCAAAAGGCGGGCATCTCCGAGTTCACTTCCGCCGCGACTTCGATGAACCGGGTCTTGTAGTTGAGGCCCCGCATCTTCCAGGCCAGGTAATGCGGGTCGATGGGGATGCAGTGTCCCCCGAGGCCCGGGCCGGGGGTGAACTTCATGAACCCGAACGGCTTGGTGGCCGCCGCTTCGATGACCTCCCAGACATCCACGCCCAGCTTGTCACACACGATGGCCATCTCGTTGACCAGCCCGATGTTGACGCTGCGGAAGGTGTTCTCCAGGAGCTTGGTGAGCTCCGCGGCCTCGGGCGAAGAGACCGGGACCAGCCGCTCGAACACCGGCGTGTAGAGCGCCATCACCACCCGCAAACACGCCGCCGTGAGACCGCCCAGCACCTTGGGCGTGTTGCGCGTCTGCCAGGTAGGATTCCCCGGATCCACCCGCTCCGGACTGAACGCCAGAAAGCCGTCGACGCCGAGTTTGAGGCCCGCCTGCTCGAAGACCGGCACGAACAGTTCCCGGGTTGTGCCGGGGTAGGTGGTGCTCTCCAGGATCACCACCTGCCCCGCCCGCACCACGGCGCGCAGCGCCTGGGCCGCCGCCATCACGTAGGAAATGTCGGGGTCCTTGGTCTTGGAGAGCGGCGTGGGGACGCAGATCGAGACCGCATCGGCCCCGGCCAGGCGCTTCGCCTCGTCCGTGGCCCCCAGCCGCCCGGCCTGTACCAGAGGCGCCAGCCGCTCCGATGGCACGTCCATAATGTGCGAGCGGCCCGCGTTGACCCCGTCCACCACCTGGCGGTTGAGATCGAACCCGATGACGCGGTACCCCGCCGCCGCCACCTCCACCGCCAGCGGCAACCCGACGTAGCCCAGTCCGATCACGCCGAAGACGGCGGTTCGAGCCTCCGCCTTGGCGATCAGCTCTCGCTCGAAGCTCATCGTCACACCGCCTTGGCAACGTTGAGCGCTACCGGCCGGCCGCCCTCGGCCAGCGACTGCGTCGCGGCGGCCAGCACCCGAACCACCTCCACTCCGCTCTCGGGGCCGGAGCGCGACTGCTGGTCGCCGCGCGCCACCGCCAGGAAGTGCTTCAGCTCCGCCGTCAGCGGCTCGACGTTGGGGATGCGGGGGAGGAAGATGTCGCCCTCCCGGATGGAGAGGCTCTCGCCGTAGGACGCGTACTCGGGGGGCCGGTCCACGCCCTTGTCGTAGACTTTGAGCTTCTCGCGCGGCTGCATGTCGTCGAAGACCACCATGCGCTTCGAGCCCACCACGGTGAGGCGCCGCTCTTTGTGCGGGTCCAGCCAGGACATCTGTACCTGCGCCATGACCCCAGACTCGAACGCCATGGTCAGGAACACGACGTCCTCGATCCCCGGCTGCAGGTAGCTGTGGCCTTGCGCGGCCACGCGGACCGGTGGCCCGTCCACCAGATGCAAGGCGACCGACACGTCGTGGGGCCCAAAACTCCAGAGGGCGTTCTCGTCCGGCCGCACCTGTCCCAGGTTGACGCGCTGACCGTAGAGGTAGTACAACTGACCCAGCTCGCCGCCGGCCAGCATGGCGCGCAGCCGCTCGACGGCCGGATGAAACAGCAGCAGGTGGCCCACCACCACCGGAACCCGCAGGGCGTCAGCCCTCGCCGCCACTCCCTCCGCGTCCGCCACCGAGAGTGTAAACGGTTTCTCCACCAGCACCGGCAAGCGCCGCTCGATCGCGACCCGGCACAACTCGGCATGACTCCCCGCCGACGTGGCGATCACCACGGCCTCCACGCCGCGCAGGGCTGCGTCCAGACTGTCGGTCACCAACACGCCGGGATACCGCCGCCTCATCTCCTCACGGCGCGCCGGGCTCAGATCGCACACCGCCACGAGCTCCGCCTCGCTCAACGCGGCCAGGGTGCGCACGTGGTTCCGGCCCCAGGTGCCGGCTCCCAGGACCGCCACCTTGACCGGGCTCACGCGTAGAAGCCCCGGACGGCGTCCACCACCTGGTCCTGCAGCGCATCCGAGAGTTCCGGATACACGGGCAGGGAAAGCACCTCGCGAGCCGCGCACTCCGCCTGCGGGAACTGGCCCTGCCGATATCCCAGGTGGCGGAAGCACGGCTGGAGGTGGAGCGGCGTCGGATAATACACGGCACACCCTATGCCCAGCTTCCCCAGGTGCCCCTGGAGCGCGTCCCGCCGCTGGGCCCGAATCGTGTACTGGTGATAGATGTGCTCGTTCCCCGGATCCACCACCGGTGGGCGGACGCCATCCAGCCCGGCCAACGCCTCGTGGTAGCGGGCAGCGCGCCGGCGCCGCCCCTCGCTCCAAGCAGCCAGGTGCGGCAGCTTGGCGAGCAGCACCGCGGCCTGGAGCGTATCCAGCCGGCTGTTGGTGCCGACTTCTTCGTGGTGGTACTGCTTGGCACCGCCATGGGTCCGCAGCTTGCGTAGGCGCTCGGCCCGTGCGGCATCCTGGGTCACGATCATCCCGGCGTCCCCCCAAGCGCCGAGATTCTTGCTGGGGAAGAACGAGAAGGCGGCGGTGGTTCCTAGCTCACCCGCCATCTTCCACGCCCCGTCCATGCGCCGGCGAGCGCCGATCGCCTGGGCGGCGTCCTCGATGACCGCGAGGCCGTGCCGCTCGGCCAGCGCCATCACCTGCTCCATGGGGGCCATCTGGCCGAACAGGTGCACCGGGACGAGGGCGCGGGTGCGGGGCGTCAGCGCGGCCTCGACCTGGGCGACGTCGAGATTGAAGGTGTCGGGCGCGATATCCACGAACACCGGCTTGCCGCCCGCATTCCAGATCGCGCCGGCCGTGGCGAAGAACGTGAAGGGACTGGTGATCACCTCGTCGCCGGGCTCGAGGTCGAGCAGTTTGAGCGACAGCAGCAGGGCGTCGGTGCCGCTGGCGCAGGCGATGGCGTGGCGCGCGTGGCACAGCCCCGCTACGGCCTCCTCCAGCCGGCCCACCTCCTCCCCCATGATGAACTGCTGCCGCTCCACCACGGCCAGGAGGGAGGGCATGACCTCATCACGAATGGCGTCGAACTGGGCCCGAAGGTCCAGCAACGGGACGGCCACAGAGGCTCCAAGTCAAAGAAGCAGAGAAGCTTAGCGTGCCCCCGCAGGTGGGTCAACTCGGGGTAAGATGGCCCTCACGCTCTTCATAGCTCGAGCCGCAGCGCTCGCAGCGCGCCCGGCCTCCGGCCAGGTGCAGCCGCTCGCCGCACTGACACATCCACCCCACCCGGCGGGCCGGCACCCCCACCATGAGCGCGTAGGCCGGCACGTCCGAGGTGACCACCGCCCCGGCGCCGACGAACGCGTACTCGCCCAACGTCACCCCACACACAATGGTGGCGTTGGCGCCGATGGAGCTGCCCCGCTTCACCAGCGTCTGCCGGTACTCCTCCTTGCGCGAGACGTGGCTGCGGGGATTGAGGACGTTGGTGAACACGCAGGACGGCCCACAGAAGACGTCGTCCTCCAGGATCACGCCCTGGTAGATCGAGACGTTGTTCTGGATCTTCACGTTGTTGCCGATCCGGGTCCCCGGCATGACCACCACGTTTTGACCCAGGCTGCAGCGCTCCCCGATCTCGGCGCCCGGCATCACGTGGCAGAAGTGCCAGATCTTGGTGCCTTTGCCGATCCGGGCACCGTCCTCCACGTACGAACTCTGGTGCACGAAGTAGTCGGTCACGGTCGCAACGCTCCCTGGCCGCCGAGGCTCGCCGCTGTCGGAGAGCGCTCAGCCGGCGTCGGGAGAGACGCCTGGGCTTGTTGGTACCACTCCTGGAGGCAGCGCACGCTGCCGCGGCGACTCCGCAACGCCAGCACCGCATCGCAGGCGGCGCTGGCTGCCGACATGGTGGTGGTGTACGGGATCCGGTGCTGCAACGCTGTCCGGCGGATGGAGTAGTCGTCCCGCTGGGTCAATTTCCCAAGCGGGGTGTTGATCAGCAGCTGGACCTCGCCGGACACGATGAGATCGGCCGGGTTGGGACGTCCCTCGTAGACCTTGAGCACCCGCTCTGCCGGAATGCCTCGGGCGTTCAAGTATCGCGCGGTCCCATCGGTGGCGAGGATGCGGAATCCCATCTCGTGGAAGCGGCGCACGATGGGGGTTACGGTGGGCTTGTCCTGATCGTTTACCGTCACCAGGATCCCGCCCTCGAGCGGCAGCGCGCCGTCGGCGCCGATCTGGGCCTTGGCGAAGGCCATGCCGAACGAGTCGGCGATCCCCATCACTTCCCCGGTGGAGCGCATCTCCGGCCCCAGGAGGGTGTCCACGTTGGGAAGCTTGGCGAAGGGGAAGACCGCTTCCTTGACGGCCACGTACCGCATGGCGACCTCGTCCGGCACGGCCAGCTCGTCCAACGAAGTGCCGACCATGACGGCGGCGGCCAGTTTGGCCAGCGACACGCCCGTCGCCTTGCTCACGAAGGGGACCGTCCGCGAGGCGCGCGGATTGACTTCCAGCACGTAGACCACGCCGTCCTTGATGGCGTACTGAACGTTGATCAAGCCGACCACGCCCAGCGCCAGCGCGAACTCGCGCGTGTGCCGGCGCATCTGGTCCACCTCGGTTTCCTTGATGAGGTAGGGAGGCAACACGCAGGCGGAATCGCCGGAGTGGATGCCGGCGTCCTCGATGTGCTGCATCACGCCCCCGATGACGCAGCGGCGGCCGTCGGAGATGGCGTCCACGTCGGCTTCGAAGGCGTCCTCGAGGAATCGATCGATCAGCACCGGGTGCTTGGGCGAGACCCTCGCGGCCGTCTCGAAGTAGGTCCGGAGCGACGGTTCGTCGTACACGATCTCCATGGCTCGGCCGCCCAGCACGTAGGACGGCCGTACCAGCACGGGGTAGCCGATCCGGCCCGCCACGGTCACCGCCTCGTCTTCGCTCATGGCCGTCCCGTTGGCCGGCTGGGCGACGCCCAGGGACCGGGTCAACTCCTCGAACCGGCGCCGATCTTCCGCGACGTCAATGGCCTCCGGGCTGGTGCCCAGGATGGGGACGCCGGCCGCCTCCAACGCCTTGGCCATCTTGAGGGGCGTCTGGCCGCCCAACTGGACCACCACCCCCCTGGGCCGCTCCAGCCGCACGATCTCCAGCACGTCCTCCACCGTGAGGGGCTCGAAATACAACTTGTCCGAGATGTCGAAGTCGGTGGAGACCGTTTCCGGGTTGCAGTTGATCATGATGGTCCGGTAGCCCATCTCCCGGAACGCCAGGCCGGCCCGAACGCAGCAGTAGTCGAACTCGACCCCTTGCCCGATCCGGTTGGGGCCGCTGCCCAGGATCACGATGCCCTGCTCGCCCAGCGGCTCGGACTCGTTCTCGTCATCGTAGGACGAATAGAGGTACGGCGTGCTCGAGGGGAACTCGCCGGCACAGGTATCCACCATCTTGTAGTTGGGGTGGACGCCCATCGCCCACCGCTGGCCCCGGAACTCCTCCTCGCTGGTGCCCCCCAGGTCTGCCAGCTGCCGGTCGGAGAATCCCATGCGTTTCATCCGCCGCACCAGCACCGGGTCCACGGTGCCCGCCGCGGCGGCGGCGGCGAATTCCCGCTCCGCGGTCAGCAACTCGGCTAGCTGGCTCAAGAACCAGGGGTCAATGGCGGTGCAGTCCGCGATCTCGCTCACGCTCACGCCCGCCAGCAGGGCGCGCTTGATCTGGAAGATCCGCTCCGGCGTGGGGGTGCGCAGCGCCGACTTGAGAGTCTCCGCGTCCTCGCCCTCCACCCGGTCATCCTTGAGCCGGGCGCCGATGACCCAGCCGAGGCGGTCGATCTCCAGCGCGCGGATCCCCTTCTGGAAGGCTTCCTTGAAGGTTCGGCCGATGGCCATGGACTCGCCCACCGACTTCATCTGAGTAGTGAGGGTCACGTCCGCCAGCGGGAACTTCTCGAACGCGAAGCGCGGGAACTTGACCACCACGTAGTCCAGCACCGGCTCGAACGAGGCGGGGGTGGTCCGGGTGATGTCGTTGGGCAGCTCGTCCAGCGTGTACCCCACCGCCAGCTTGGCGCCGATCCGCGCGATGGGGAAGCCCGTGGCTTTGGAGGCCAGGGCCGATGAGCGCGAGACTCGGGGGTTCATCTCGATCACCAGCATCTCGCCGTTGGCGGGGTTCACCGCGAACTGGATGTTGCACCCGCCGGCGGCCACGCCGATCTCGCGGATGATCGCGATGGCCGCGTCCCGCATCACCTGGTACTCGCGGTCGGTGAGCGTCATGGCGGGGGCGACCGTGATCGAGTCGCCGGTGTGCACGCCCATAGGATCGAAGTTCTCGATGGAGCAGATCACCACCACGTTGTCGCGGCAGTCGCGCATCACCTCCAGCTCGAACTCCTTCCATCCCAGTACCGACTGCTCCACCAGCGCGGTGTGCACCGGCGAGAGGTCCAGCCCCCGAGCGATCCGCTCCTCATACTCGGCGCGGTTGTAGGCCACCCCGCCGCCGGTGCCGCCCAGGGTGAAGGACGGCCGGATGATCGCCGGGTAGCCGATCGCCTCGATCGCCTCCATCGCCTGCTCCAGGGACCCGACCACGATCCCCTGGGGCACGCGCAGGCCGATGCGCTGCATCGCCAGGCCGAACTCCTTGCGGTCTTCGGCCATGCGAATGGCGCGCTGATCCGCGCCAATCAACTCGACGCCGTGCTTGGCGAGGGTGCCGTCCGTGGCCAGGGCCATGGCGACGTTCAGGGCCGTCTGGCCGCCCATGGTGGGGAGCAGCGCGTCCGGGTGTTCTCGCTCGATGACCCGGGCCACCCACTCCGCGGTCACCGGCTCCACGTAGGTGCGATCGGCCAGCTCGGGGTCGGTCATGATGGTCGCGGGATTCGAGTTCACCAGAACGACGCGGTAGCCCTCTTCCTTGAGGGCCTTGACCGCCTGGGTGCCCGAATAGTCGAACTCGGCCGCCTGGCCGATGACGATGGGCCCCGAGCCGATGATCAGGATGGTCTCGAGATCAGTTCGCTTGGGCATCCACCACCTCAGCCAATACGTCGTCCAAAGGCACTCGGGGGGACCACCCGGTGGCCGCCCGGAGCTTGGCCGCGTCCCCGACCAGGTGGGGGATGTCGGCCGGGCGCACCAGCTCGGGATCCGCTTCGGCGATCACCCGATGGCCCACCAGCTCCATGAGGCGCTCCAGCACTGCGCTCAACGAGATCCCGGCGCCGCTGGCCACGTTGTAGATCTCCCCCGCACGCCCGCCGGAGAGCAACCGGCAGTACGCGTCCACCACGTCGGAAACGTGCATCAACTCGCGCACCGGGTCGAGGTTGCCGACCTTGATGGCGGGCGCGTGCGCCCGCTTGGCGATGAGCAGCCGACGGGCCAGCGCCGGGACCACGAACCGCTCGTTTTGGCCCCGGCCGGTGTGCGCGAAGGCGCGCGCCACGATCACGCGCAATCCAGTGCGCCGGTGCACTTCCAGCGCCCCGATCTCGGCGGCCAGCTTGGAGGCGGCGTACGCCGACACCGGCCGGGTGGGATCAGTCTCCACCCGAGGAGTGCCGGGCCCCGGCCCGTAGACTTCCGCCGTCGAGGCCACCAGCAAGAGCGGGTCGCCCCGCCTCTCGCTCACCACCCGGCCCAGCTCCTCGGCCAAGCCCGCCGTGCCCACGGCGTTCACCTGCCAGGCCGAGGCGGGATCGCGGCGCGCGTCGGTCCCCGACGCCACGGCCGCCAGGTGCACCACCGCATCCGGCGCCGTGGCGAGCGCGGCCCGGATGGAGGCCGGATCGAGAAGCTCCAGCGGAAGCGTGGGCACGCCGGGTTCGAGCGCCCTCGCCCCGGGCAGCGGCGTACCCGGGCGCACCGCCGCCACCACCGCGTGGCCCTCGCGGCGGAGCCGCGGGACCAGCCACGACCCCACGAAGCCGTCCGCTCCCGTGACCAGGACCTTCAACGCCGATTGGAGAGCCGTTGGAGGTCGGCTTCGACCATCATGACCACCAGTTGCTCGAAGGACCGCTCCGGGGCCCAGCCCAAGACCCGCTTGGCCTTGCCCGGGTCTGCTTGGAGCACGTCCACTTCCGCCGGGCGAACCAGCGCGGGATCCACCTTCACGTACTGTTGCCAGTCCAACCCGACGTGGCGGAACGCCAGGTCCACCAGCTCGCGAACCGAATGGGTGCGGCCGGTGCCCACGACGTAGTCGTCCGGCGTGGGCTGCTGAAGCATGAGCCACATGGCGCGCACGTAATCGCCGGCGTAACCCCAGTCGCGCCGCGCGTCGAGGTTGCCCAGCCGGAGCTCCTTGGCCAGCCCCCGCTTGATGCGGGCGACGCCGTCGGACACCCGCCGGGTGACGAACTCCAGACCGCGCCGCGGCGACTCGTGATTGAACAGGATCCCGCTCACGGCGTACAACCCGTAGGACTCCCGGTAGTTCACGGTGATCCAGTGTCCGTACACCTTGGCCACGCCGTACGGGGAGCGCGGGTAGAACGGCGTGGTCTCGTCCTGGGGGACGCGCTGCGCTTTGCCGAACATCTCGGACGAGCTCGCCTGGTAGAACCGCGCGGCCGGGTGCGCCAGGCGAAGCGCCTCCAGAATGCGGGTGACGCCGAGGGCGGTGAACTCGCCGGTCAGCACCGGCTGGGTCCAGCTGGTGGGCACGAAGCTCTGGGCTGCCAGGTTGTAGACCTCGTCAGGCCGTACGTCGCGGATGACGCTGGTGAGGGAGTGCTGATCCAGCAGGTCCGCCGGGACGATCTCGACGCGGTCCAGGAAGTGACCGATCCGCTCGTAGGAATCGTGCGAGGTCCGCCGGACCACGCCCACCACCCGGTAGCCCTTGGCGACCAGGAACTCCGCCAGGTAGGAGCCGTCCTGTCCGGTGATTCCGGTGATCAGCGCGGTGGGCATGAGAGACGCTTTCCGCTATCCGCGGTTCGCTTTCCGCGGTCCGGGCGCCCGGCGATCCGGCAGGGGCGTACCACGGAGAGCGGAAAGCGGATAGCGGATAGCGCCTTGCCCGGCAACGAGGTGGCAGCTACGTTTCGCATCCTCAAGTTCTCCACGGGGTTTGGCAGTCCATGGCCCGAGTTTGCGACATCTGCGGCAAAGGACCGCGGTTCGGTCACAACGTCAGTCACGCGAACAACAAGACCGGCCGACGCTGGTATCCTAATCTCCATCGCCTGCGCGCGCTGGTGAACGGCCAGCCCCGGCGCATCCGGGTCTGCACCGAGTGTATCAAGTCCAACCGGGTCCAGAAAGCGCCCCGGGGGGCGGCGCTGGCCCGGATGGGACAATAAAAACGGGGACCCTCGGGTCCCCGCCGTCGTTTCGGACGTCCGCGGCCCTCTCACTCCGCCACCAACTCGATGCGGGCCATCTCGGCGCCGTCGCCGGAGCGGTGCCCGATTCTGACGATCCGGGTATAGCCTCCCGGCCGCGCCGCGAACCGCGGGCCCAACTCCCGGAACAGTCGCCCTGACACCGTCCGGCTCTTGATCCGGCGCTCCACCTGCCGGCGGGCGTGCAGCCCCCCGCGGCGCGCCAGGGTGATCAGCCGCTCCACGTAGGGCCGGAGCTCCTTGGCCTTGGCCTCGGTGGTGACGATGCGGTCGTGCGCCAGCAGTGCGCGCGCCAGGTTCGCCAGCGTCGCTCGCTTGTGACTGGCGGTTCGGCTCAGTTGCCGGCCCCGCGCCCGGTGGCGCATCAGCCCTCCTCGCTCGCCCCCGCGCGCGCCGTGGGCGCGGCGCCGGGATTGGTGACCACGAGGTGGCCGTCGCTCTCCTCGAACTCCATGCCGAAGTTGAGGCCTTCCCGCCGCAACAGCTCGGCGATCTCGCCCAGCGCCTTTTCGCCCACGTTCTTGACCTTCAGCATGTCCTCTTCGGTGTACCGGACCAGGTCGCCCAAGGTGTTGATGGACGAGTTCTTCAGCGAGTTGATGGACCGGACCGAGAGGCCGCACTCGTCGATGGGCTTGGCCAACAGGTCGCGCAACCGCGCGGTGTCATGGGCCGCGTCGCCATTCCCTTGCGCCGCCACCTGAGGCACTCGGCCGAAGTCCACGAAGAAGCGGAAGTGCTCCTGGAGCAGCGCGGCGCCGTACGCCACGGCGTCTTCCGGCGAGATGGCGCCGTTGGTCTCCACCGTCAACGTGAGCCGGTCGAAATCGGTGCGCTGTCCCACGCGCGTTTCCGTCACCGTGAAGTTGGCGCGCCGCACCGGGTTGTAGATGGCGTCGATGCGCACCAGGTCCACCGGGAGAGAACGGTCCACCGGGTGTTGCGAGGCCTCCACGTACCCCCGGCCCTTGTTCACGTGCAGCTCGCCGCTGATGTCGCGGTCTTCCTGCAGGGTGAACAGCACGTAGTCCGGCTGGAGGATCTTGACCGAGCCGTGAGGCTCGATGTCGCGGGCCCGCACCGGGCCCGCCTTGCCGGCCTTGAGGTGCAGCACCGCTTCATCCACGTCTTCCGCCAGCACCAGCGTCAGCCCCTTGAGGCGGGCGATGATCTGGTGGATGTCCTCGACCACGCCGGGCACGGTCTGATGCTCGTGCACCACGCCATCCAGCCGGAAGGCCCAGACGGCTCCACCCCGCAGCGAGGAGAGCAGCATCCGCCGGAGCGCGTTGCCGAGCGTATAGCCGTAGCCCCGCTCCAGCGGCTGAAGGCGAAACTCGGCGGCGAAGGGGTTGTCCTCCCGCTTGGTCATCTCGACCAGGTGGGGGCGCACCAGTCCAGTCAAATCAATGGGCATAGGCTACTTGGAGTACAGTTCGACAATCAACTGTTCCTGCGCCGCGACCGGGATCGCGTCGCGCGTGGGCCGCTCGGTGATCTTGCCCGTCGCCTTCTCCGTGTCCACCGCGATCCAGGACACCGGCGCGGCGCGGGACAGCGCGGCGAGCGAGGACTGCACGCTGGCCAGCTCCCGGCTGGCCGGCGCCACACGGACCTCGTCGCCCGGACGCAGCCGGAACGACGGGATATCCACGGTCCGGCCGTTGACCTGCACGTGCCGGTGCCGGGCCAGCTGGCGCGCGGCCTGGCGGCTGGGCGCGAAGCCCATGCGATGGACCACGTTGTCCAGCCGCAGCTCCAGCTCGATCAGCAGGTTCTCGCCGGTCACGCCGGGCTCGCGCGCGACCCGCTCGAACACGTTGCGGAACTGTTGCTCGGTGAGCCCGTAGATGCGTTTGACCTTCTGCTTCTCGCGCAGCTGCTTGGCGTAGTCGGACTGCTTGCGCCGCCGTCCCGACGACTGCCCGTGCTGGCCGGGCGCGTAGGCGCGCCGGTCCACCGCGCACTTCTCCGTGAGGCAGCGCGAGCCCTTGAGGAACAGCTTGGTTCCCTCGCGCCGACACAGCTTGCAAACCGGCCCGGTGTACCGCGCCATCGCCCTAGACCCGCCGCTTCTTGGGCGGACGACACCCGTTGTGGGGAATGGGGGTGACGTCCTTGATGGAGAGAATGTGCAACCCGGCCGTCGCCAGCGCCTGAATGGCGGACTCCCGCCCGGCGCCCGGACCCTGCACCCGGACATGCACCCGCCGGACGCCCAGGTTGAGCGCCTCGCGCGCGCAGTTCTCCGCCGCCACGGTGGCGGCGAAGGAGGTGGACTTCTTGGAACCCTTGAACCCTGACTTCCCGGCTGACCCCCACACGATCGCGTTGCCCTTGCTGTCCGTGATGGTCACCAGGGTGTTGTTGAACGTGGCCGTGATGTGCACGATGCCCTCGGCCTCGACCACGCGCTTGACGCGCTTGGCCGCGGGCGCCGGGGCTGGCACCTTCGATTCGGGCGTGGGTTCCGGAGCCTGTGGTTGGGTCATGGGTTACTTCTTGGCGATCACTTTCTTCTTCCCGGCGATGGCCCGGCGCGGCCCCTTCTTGGTCCGCGCGTTGGTATGGGTGCGTTGCCCCCGCACCGGCAGCCCACGCTTGTGGCGGGTGCCCCGGTAGCTGCCAATGTCCATCAGGCGCTTGATGTTCATCGCCACCTCGGTGCGGAGGGCGCCCTCGACTTTGACTTCGCGCTCGATCACTTGCCGCAAGCGCGCGACTTCCGCGTCCGACAGGTCCCGCACCCGGGTGTCCGGATTGACGCCGGTCTTGTCCAGCATTCGCTGCGAGGTCGGCACGCCGACCCCGTAGATATAGGTCAGGGCGATCTCGACCCGCTTCTCCCGCGGGAGGTCAACGCCGGCGATACGGGCCACGTGCGCTCAGCCTTGCCGCTGCTTGTGCTTGGGGTTCCGCTTGCAGATGACGCGAGTAACGCCGCGACGACGGACGACCTTACAATGCTCGCAGATGACGCGAACGCTGGAACGGACTTTCAAACCGGCGGCCTCCCCGCATCGGTGGATTTCCGATTAAGCTTGTTAATTTAGAGGACTGCTAACTTCGCCGCAAGTGAGCGCTCGGAAGCGGTACTCGGTTCACCCACTACCGTGAGGAACCTTGTCCCTTATCCGTGGCGCCCCAGCCTTCGGCACGCAGATATGGCGGCGGTTCCGACGGACAAGGCATGACGGAGAACGGACCACGGTTACGGAACGATCCGTACCTCCCGCAACCGCCACGTACCCCCGACCAGCCTGAACCCTACGTACACCGTCTCCTCCCGCTCCTCCGTGGTCCCCTGCACCACGTATCGGCGCCCACCCTCCGCGTATCCATGGTCCGCCGCCGCCAGCCGCACGCCCCGCACCTCGAACGCGATTTCCCGGGCCGACTCCAGGTAGCGATCCAGCAGGCGCGCCGCCTGGGCCGGGCCCAGGGCCGACGAGAACCCGGCACCGGGGAGCTGCAGTCGGATGGTGTCGCTGCCGGTCACGAGACCGGAGACGTCGTGCGTCATCCACAACCGCCTCACCCGCTCCGCGGCCTCCTCCAGCGTGGTCTGTGCTGGTAGGTGTCCCGCGAGCAGCATCAACCCGAGAAGCGCCCGCCCCACCGACGTGGCTAACCGATGGCCTCGCATATGCTCTGATACACCTCACGGGGGTCCCGTGCCCCAGTGATGGGCCGCCCCACGACCAGGTGCGTGGCCCCGGCTGCCACCGCCGCGCGGGGCTCCGCGGTCCGCGACTGGTCGTGCGGCTCGCTGCCGGCGGGCCGGATCCCCGGCACGACGATCCAGCAATCCGCACCGGCAACTGCTCGTACCGTGGCAATCTCGTGCGGCGACGTCACCACCGCATCTACTCCAGCATCCACCAGAAGCCGAGCCAACCGCTCCACCTCAGCCGCCAGGTCGGGGCGCGGCTGGCCAACCACCCGGCCAAAACTCTCCGGGGTGTGCGAGGTCAGGACCGAGACGCCCGCCACCCGCATGTGGCCCCGCGCCTCGACCGCGGCCCGGACCATCTCTTCACCACCGAGCGCGTGCACGGTGGCCAGGTCCACCCCCAACGCGGACGCCGCACGCACCGCACCGGCCACCGCGTGGGGAATATCGTGCCATTTGAGGTCCAGGAATACGTGCGCCTCGCGCGCCCGGCATTCCCGCACGAATTCCGGCCCTCCGGCCACGAACAACATCGGCCCGATCTTGACCCAGCGAACCCCGGGGAGCCGGTCCAGCAGCCGTCGGGCGGGGTCCACGGACTGGCAGTCCAGCGCGACGATCAGCTCCGCCACCACCGGCTCCACCACGCCGCCAGTCGTTCGGGCACCCGGGGGTCAGCCAGGGCCGCGGTGCCGACGGCTACCAGCACGGCTCCGGCGTCCAGGTACTGCTCCACATCCTCCGGAGCGCGGATCCCCCCCACCCCGATCACGGGTTTGCCGGTCCGCTCGTGCACCCGGCGCGTCGCCAGCACGCCCACCGGCAGAAGCGCCGGCCCGCTCACACCGCCCTGCCCGTAGCCCAACCGGGGCACCCGACCCCCGTCGACCAAGCGCGACAGCGTGCCGGGGATGGTGTTAACCACGGTGAAGCCATCTGCCCCCGCCTGCCCCGCCGCCCACGCGGTCCGCGCGATGTCGGGCAGCGTGGGCGCCAGCTTCGCGATCAGAGGCTTGGGCGTCGCCTCGCGACAGCGCCGCACCAGGTCGGCGAGGACCGCGTCGTCCGCCCCGAACTCCTCGCCCCCCCGCGCCGTGTTGGGGCAGGAGACGTTGAGCTCGAAGGCGGTGACGATGGGCACGGTCGAGAGGCGACTCACCACCGTCACGTAGTCTTCCACCACGGCGCCCACCACGTTCACGATGACGCGGGCCCGGGAGAGGTGGCCAGCCAGCCACGGCAGCTCCACCGCCAGCACCGCGTCCAGCCCGGGGTTGGCCAGTCCCACCGCGTTGAGCATTCCCCCGTCGAACTCCGCCAGGCGTGGCCCCGGGTGTCCGGGTCTGGGCTCGGGGCTCACGGCCTTGGTCACCAGCCCGCCCAGGGCTTCGAGGGCGATCACACCAGCCACCTCGCGACCGAAGCCCGCGGTGCCCGATGCCAGCAGAACGGGATTCTGAAACGTGGTGCCGAAGGCAGCGATGGGCGACGGGGTGCTGCCCTCGGTCACTGGGGGCTGGGGACGTCGATCTTGCGCTCGTACTGCACCAGGTAGTCCACGATGCCCTCCGCGATCGCTTGGGCCAGCCGGCGCCGGCCGTCCGCCGCGGTGAGGAATCGGGCGTCCGCCGGGTTGGTGCTGAAGCCGGCCTCGACCAGGATGGCAGGACGCCGAGCGGTACTGAGCACGATGAACCGCGCCTGGGACACACCGCGGTTCGCCCCCGGATGGACCCGCGCCCCTCGCTGCTGCACCGCCTCGGCCAGGGCCGCAGATTCCCGAAGGTACTCGTTGGTCTGGAGATCCTTGAGGATGAACGCGAACTGGTTGTCCCGGCCGGCATCGTAGCCGGTGTCGTAGCGCAGGGCGTCGTTCTCCATGGCCGCCACCCGCTGCGCCTCGGCGGTGCGCGCCTCGTCCAGGAAGTACGTCTCGAAGCCGTTCACCTGCTGATAGCCGGGGCGCCGGGGAACGCTGTTGACATGGACGCTCACGAACAGGTCGCACTCCCCGGAGCACACCCGCGCGCGCTCCTGCAGGTCGATCAGGAGGTCGGCGGTGCGGGTGAGCAGCACTCGGATGCCGCGCCGCTCCAGCTCGTTCTTGAGCGCCTTGCTGAGGGCGAGTGTCACGTCCTTCTCCCGCACTCCTCTGGGAAACGCCAGGCCAGGATTGCCGTTATCCCGCCCCCCGTGGCCCGGGTCAATCACCACGGTATGCGACGCCCGCAACGGACTGCCCGGCGGCGGCTTCGGCCCGGGGATGGCCCGGGGCGCCGGGGTGGTCCGGGGTATCGGAGGAGCGGTGGGAGCCGCCGGTTGGGCGGCAGTTCGGATCACGGGGGCCAGCTGCATCTCCTCGAAGCGGAACGCCAACGGATCGTACCGGTACGCCTCGCTGAACACCCGCGGCACATGATCGGTAAGCCACTGGAGGGGCAGGAACACCGTATCTCCGCTCAGGTAGGCCCCACCCACCAGGGGAACCGCCCGCTGGCCGTCCAGGAACAGCGCCGCATCCAGCAGGAACTGGAAGGGATGCCCGCCAAAGGTCACTTCCACCCACTGGGCGTCCACCTGCCAGCGAAGCGGCAACACCTGTTCCAGGCGCGAGGCCGCGAGCGCGGGATGCCCGCGATCCGTTCGCACCGGTATTACGGCCTCGCCCCGGGCGGTCGCGACGGTCAGGGCGGACGGAGCACTCCCGGTGGACGGCGCGGACAGGGCAGCATCCCCGCGCGCGCCGTGAGCGCTGGCCAAGGCAAGCAGCAAGAGATGCGGCTTCATCGGCGAGGGCTCAGCGCGCGCGCCAGCTCCCGCTCGGCGTCTCTCGCTTTGAGGTCCTGGCGCCGGTCGTGGAACTTCTTGCCCCGCGCCAGCGCCAAGGTGACCTTGGCCCGCCCGTCCGACAGGTGGAGATCCAGAGGAATCAGCGTGAGGCCTTTTTGTTCGACGGCACCGATCAGACGGCGAATCTCCCGCCGGTGCAGCAGCAGTTTGCGGCGTCGCACAGGGTCATCTCTGACGTACCCGGCGGATTGGTAGGGCGTCACGTGCATGCTCTCGAGCCATACCTCACCGTTGCGAACTGTTCCGTAGGCCTCTTTCAAGCTCACCTTGCGATCCCGGATGGACTTGATCTCGCTCCCGGTCAACACGATGCCGGCCTCCCACGTTTCCAGAATGTGGTAGTCATGGCGGGCCTTCGGGTTCCGGGCCAGGACCGTGCCGGAAGCTCCCGGCTGTTGCTGGGCAGACACGAGCTAAGTCCAAGATAGGAAACCGCTTCCGGGCGGTCAAGGAACAGGGTTGACTCGCCGTTGGGGGGGTGCGAGTATTCCGGGCCGGCATGGGTCGGGCACGCAAGCCGAAGTGGTGGAACTGGTAGACGCGCTGCGTTCAGGGCGCAGTGGGCAAATGCCCGTGGGGGTTCGAATCCCCCCTTCGGCACTGCAAACGGCGGTGAGGGGGAACTGCAGATTGCGTGAGAGGTGAGGGGCGGCGCGGCCCCCTCACCTCCCTACGCAGCTCAAACCCGGCGGTTCAGTACCGCCCCATGGCAGGGTCTATTTCCGTCGCCCACGCGTCCACCCCGCCTTTCAGGCTTCGCACCTTCCCGAAGCCGGCTCCGTTCAGGATGTCGCGGGCTCGGAGCGAGCGGTTACCCCGGTGACACACGGTCACGATTTCTCGGCCGGGGTCCAACTCGCGCAGCCGGCGGGGTAACTGACGGAGCGGGATGTGGACGGCCCCCTCAAGCCGGCAAATGTCGAGCTCGAACGGCTCCCGTACGTCCACCATCACGATGCCGTCGTTGGAGCCTAGTCGCCGCGCGAGTTCCCGCGGCGTGATCTCAGCCTCGTTCACCAGTTCTCCTCCGGTAATCCCGCAGAAGGCTTCGTAGTCGATGAGTTCCGTCACGGTGGGGTGATCACCGCACACCGGACACGCCGGATCTTTCCGCAGCGACAGCTCCCGGAAACGCAGGGTGAGCCCATCGATCAGGACCAGCCGGCCCACCAGCGACTCGCCGACACCCAGGATCCACTTGAGCGCCTCCAGCGCCTGGAGCGAGCCCACGATGCCCGGGAGCACTCCCAGGACCCCACCCTCGGCGCAGGACGGCACCAACCCCGGCGGCGGCGGCTCGGGGTAGAGGCAGCGGTAGCATGGGCCCCGAGTCGCGTCGAACACGGAGGCTTGACCCTCGAACCGGAACACCGCGCCGTAGACATCGGGCTTGCCCAGCAGCACGCAGGCGTCGTTGACCAGGTAGCGGGTGGGGAAGTTGTCGCTCCCGTCCAGGATCACGTCGAAGCCCCCCAGGATCTCGAACGCATTGGCCGAGGTGAGCCGAGCCTCGAAGGGCTCCACCTGCACGTGCGGGTTCAGGCGCTTCACGCGGGCGGCGGCGGATTCCAGCTTGGAGTGCCCCACGGCCGGGGTGTCGTGGAGGATCTGGCGCTGGAGGTTGCTGAGATCCACAGCCTCCGAATCGAGCAGCCCCAGTGTTCCCACCCCGGCGGCGGCGAGGTAGAGCGCCGCGGGCGAGCCCAGCCCGCCGGCGCCGACGATCAAGACCCGCGCCGCCCGCAAGCGCGCCTGGCCGTCGGGTCCGACTTCGGGCAGCAGCAGATGCCGCGAGTACCGAACGGCCTCCTCGTGAGTGAGGTCGGCCGCTGGATCTCCGAGTGTGTTGTTCGTCATTAGGCCCGGGCCAACTCGGCGCCGCGATCGGCGCCGGGATCAGACGGATTGGCTCACTAGCTCTTCGACCGCCGCCTCACCGCGCGACAAGTCGGCCAGCGTGACGCTGTCCAGCAGCTGATCGATGCGCGATTGCAGCGCTCGCCACACCGGACGGATGGCGCAGTCCGCCCCGGGGCCGCAGCGCCGGGGGTGGACCTGACGAGTGTCGCAGTTGACCTGGAACGTTCGGTGCTCGGCGGCCTCGATGACGTCGCGCACCGACACCCGCTCCGGTGATCGAGCCAGGGCGTAGCCACCCCGCGCCCCGCGCGCACTGCGAACGATGCCAGCCCGACGCAGCTTGAGGAGGATCTGCTCCACGTAATCCGCCGGCAACCCCTCCTCACCGGCCAACTCGCGCGCCGGCATCGGCGCTTCCGAACCGCGCCGCGCCAGATGCGCCGCGACGATCAACCCGTATTCTGCCCAAGTGGTTACCCGCACCAAGCCCTCCCGTTTGGCAGAATATCCCCGCCGCCCCTCACGAAATCAAGCACGCCGCGCGCCGGGCACGCCGAGCTCGGTCATGGCCGCGAGATCCAATACTTCTTCCAGCTCTTTTCCTCTTAAGATCCCTTTATCGATCACCAGCTGGCGCACGGTGACGTCCTGCGCCACCGCCTCCTTCGCGAGCTTCGCGGCCTCGGCGTACCCGATCTTGGGCGCCAGCGCGGTCACCAGCGCGGGACTGCGCTCCAGCCAGTGGGCGCACTGCTCGGCATTCGCCTGAATCCCTTCCACGCACCGCTCCGCCAGGGTGCGGCTGGCGTTCGCCAGAATCTGCATGCTGAAGAGCAGGTTGTGCGCGATCACCGGCATCATCACGTTGAGCTCCAGTTGACCGGCCTCTGCCGCGGTCGCGACGGTCAAGTCGTTTCCGATGACCTGATAGCAGACCATGTTGACCATCTCGGCAATGCTCGGGTTCACCTTTCCGGGCATGATGCTCGAGCCCGGCTGCACCGCAGGCAGCAGAATCTCGTTCAACCCTGTCCGGGGGCCGGAGGCCAACAGCCGGAGATCGTTGGCGATCTTGTTGAGATCCAGAGCATAGGTGCGGAGCGCGGCGCTGAACGCGGCCGCGTCTCCCATGGACTGCATCAGCTGCACGCGGTCGGCGCCCACCCGGAGCCGGAACCCGGTCATGGCGTTCAGGTGCTTGACCATCAGCTCCGGGTACCGCGGCTCGGCGTTGAGCCCGGTGCCGACCGCGGTCCCACCGATCCCGAGGTCCCTGAGGTCGTCCGCGGCGCGCCGAATCCGCTCCAGGTTGCGCTCGACGGTGCGGCCGTAAGCGGCGAACTCTTGACCCAGGCGGATCGGGGTGGCGTCCTGGAGGTGGGTGCGTCCCGACTTCACGATCGCATCGAACGCCTTCGCCTTGGCCAGGAACGCCGCGGCGAGCCGAGTCAGTGCGGCCTCGACCTGGGGCAGCATGGCGAGCGCCGCCAGGCGGATGGCGGTAGGGATGGTGTCGTTGGTGCTCTGCGCCATGTTGACGTGATCGTTGGGATGCACCGGCCGGTAGTCGCCCCGCTTCCCGCCGAGCAGCTCGTTGGCACGGTTGGCGAGCACCTCGTTGGCGTTCATGTTGTGGCTGGTGCCGGCGCCGGCTTGATAAGGGTCCACCACGAACTGGTCCCGGTGCTGACCTTGCAGAACCTCGTCGGCGGCGCGGATGATGGCGTCGGCTGGCGCGGCCTCGAGCCGCTTGGTTTCCTTGTGGGTGAGCGCCGCCGCCTTCTTAATCCACACCATGGCATCCACGAACGCGGGAAGTGGCGCGAGGCCTGAAATGGGGAAGTTCTGGCGTGCCCGCTCCGTCTGGACGCCGTACAGCGCCCGGGCCGGCACCGCGAGCTCACCTAAGGGATCGCGTTCGCTACGGGTCTCCGACATGGGGTCTACCCATCCTTCGAGTGGTCCGTTGGTTTCGATCCAGGAATCCAGCATCGTGGTACACCATCAGTCCGCGCAGTCGCCCAGCGGATAGATCGTTCCGCAGTTTGGGCAGGGGTTCTTGCAGCCCCAGGGCTTGGGCCGAACGGGGAAGCCGCAACGCTGGCAGGATGCCGTCGCTTCGTCCTGATCGGCGAGTGGTACACGGGGAGCGGGGAGCGGAGGCGGCACGGGCGACTCGCGCCGCTTCGAAGCCGCCGCTGTGCGCTTGCGCTTTCGCTCACCGCTCACCGCTTCAGCCTCACCCCATGAGGCGCACCGCTCCGGTCAGGAACGGGTTGGTCAGCCGTTCCCGACCGATGGTGGTCTCCGGCCCGTGGCCGGGGTAGACCATGGTCTCGTCCGGCAGCGAGAGCAGCTGTTCGCGGATGCTGGTGAGCAGGGTCTCGGTGTCTCCCCCGGGTAGATCGGTGCGGCCGATAGACCCCGCGAAGACGGCGTCCCCCACGACGGCCACGCCGTGCCCGACGAAGGCCACGTGCCCCGGGCTGTGCCCCGGCACGTGGCGCACCTCGAAGGTGAGACCGCCGACGTCGAGGCGCATGCCGTGGGCGAGGCGATGGTCCGGAGCCGGCGGCACGGCGGGGTCGAGGCCGAGCCAGGCACTCTGGTGGGGCAGCGCGTCGTACAGGGGCCGGTCATCCGGGTGAAGGTAGATGGGCACGCCGGTCGCGTCCCGCACCCGAGCGACCCCAAGGATGTGATCCGCGTGGCTGTGGGTAAGCCAGATGGCCTTCAGCGCCACGCGTTCCGTCGCCAGGCGCCGGAGGAAGAGATCGGCTTCCTCGCCGGGATCCACGATGACCGCATCGCGGACGTCGCGGTCCACCAGGATGTAACAGTTCTCGGCGAACGCGCCATTGGTGAGGGTCAGGACGTCAAGACGCGCCAACGGCCGCCTGCTCCCGGCGCTCCGCCAGGTACTTCTCGACCGCGATCGCGGCGGTCGTGGCGTCGCCCACCGCCGTCGTAATCTGGCGCGTGAGCTGCACCCGAACGTCTCCTGCCGCGAACAGGCCCGGAATCGAGGTCATCATGTTGCTATCAGTCACCAGGTACCCCTGCGCGTCGTGCTCGGCGTGGTCCTTGATGATCCCCGTATTGGGCCGGAACCCAATGAAAATGAACACGCCGCCCACCGGCAGGTGGGAGACCGCCCCGGTGACCGTGTCACGGAGGCGCAAGCGGGTGACGCCTCGAGCCTCGCCTTCGATCTCCTCCACCACCTTGTTCCAGACGAACTCGATCTTGGGATTGTCGCGGGCCCGCTGCTGGAGGATGGCCGAGGCCCGGAGCTGGTCGCGGCGGTGCACGACGTAGACCTTGGAGGCGTACCGGGTGAGATAGCCCGCCTCCTCCACGGCCGCGTCTCCGCCGCCGATCACCGCCAGCCTCTCGCCCTTGAAGAAGGCGCCGTCGCACACGGCGCAGTAGGACACGCCCCGTCCGGCGTACTCCTTCTCGCCGGGCACGTTGAGCTTAGTGGGGGTCCCGCCCGCCGTCACGATGACCGCCGGCGCGCGGTAGGTCTTGTCGAGCTCGGTGCGCACCACGAAGCCGCCGTCGGGCTCGCGTTCCACCGTGGCCACCGTGTCGGTCACGAACTCGGCGCCGAACTTCTGGGCGTGCTTGGTCATCTTCTCGGCCAGCTCTCGCCCCAGGATGCGTTCGAAGCCGATGTAATCCTCGATCATCTCGGTGTTCAGCAGCTCGCCGCCGGGCAACCCCCGCTCGATGAGCAGCGTCTTCAGCATCCCCCGCCCGGCGTACAGCGCGGCGCACAGGCCGGCGGGCCCGCCGCCCACGATGATCACGTCGTATCGGTCGTTGGTCTCAGCCATGGGTCATTCCTGGCGGCTCATGCGCCGCAGCCGCAAACGCGGCGCCGGACCTCCCCGGTGGAGCGCCTCGTCCAGGGCCACGCGAAGACCTTCGGTGTCGAACTCCACCACCGGATGTTGCGGCCCGGCGAGCTTGTCCAGCGCCGCCTGACCAACAACCCGCACCCCGTGCCGGTTCCCGCGCTCCCGGTGCAATAAGGCGGCGGCCGCCTGAATTAATCCTTGAAGCACTTTCGCTTCGTCTTCATCCGCCACCGACCGCCAGATTCGCTCCAGCGCCTCGTGCGCCTCCCAGAAGGCCCCGCGATTGAACTCGGCCACCGCTCGCCGCGCCCAGGCCACTCGATCAATCGGCTCGGGCCGAAACCGCCGCGCGGGCCGCTTCGCCGGCCTATGGAACATAACCAGCGGCACTCACAACCCTGCCAGACTTTCGTCGGGTCCGGGGGCGCCGGGCTTGGCAAATCGCACCCGTCCGTCCTGCCCCACCAGAACCACGCTGCGCCGCACTGCCAGGCCGCCGGCCTTGACTGCGCCGTAGGCCCTCGCCACCCGCCGCCCCTGGTCCACCAGCAGCGGGAAGGGGAACCGGAACTTCTCGGCGTACTTGCGGTGGCTTTCGACGCCGGCCGGGTTGATCCCGAACGGCTGGACGTTGGCTTTGCGGTACTGCTCGATCTCGTCGCGCACGGCGGAGAGTTGTTTGTTTCAGCCCGGGGTGTTGTCCCCGGGGTAGAACACCAGCAACGCCAGATGCCGTTGCAGCACCTCGTGCAGCCGATAGGTCGTGCCGTCCGACGCCGCAAGCTCGAAGTCGGGCGCCTCCGCGCCCAGCGCAATCAATCCCTTCACCGAGCCATCTCCAGGCCCGCGGTGCGGGCCTCGTGTACCGCGCGCAGGGCTTCCTCCCAGGCGGCCGGAATGGTGAGGCTGCCCAGTCCCGCGCGGTGTGGATCCACGCGCGTCTCTCCGTGCCAGTCGGATCCTCCGCTCACCAGCAGCCCCGCCCGGCGGGCGTGCTGCTCCATCCGGCGGGCCGTGGCAGGATCGTGGGACGGATGTACCACCTCGACGGCGTCCACCCCAGTCCGCTTGAGCCGTTCCAGGCTCTGCGGGTCGGCCCGGTCCTTGAGATGCGCGGCCGAGGTGACGCCGCCGACGGCGCGCACCAGCTCCACGACCGTGGCGATCGAGGGCAGGCGCTTGGGCACGTAGGCCGGACGCCCGGCGGCGAGGTAGCGGTCGAACGCGTCTTGCACGTCCCGCACCAGCTCCAACGTGACCATCGCTCGCGCGACATGCGGTCTGCCCACGGCGGCGGCGCCCGCGGCCACCTGCACATCCCCATCGGACACGTCGAGGCCCAGCCGGTGGAGCCGGCGGACGATCTCCCGGCCTCGTGCCACGCGCTCGGCGCGCTGGCGTTCCAGGAAGCCCTCCAGCTCGGCGTGGCCCGCCGGGAGGTAGTAGGCCAGCAGGTGCATCTCACCCCAGTCGGCGGCGACGCTGAACTCGCAGCCCGGGATCACGGTGAGGCCGAACTCTTCGCCGGCCTGCTCGGCCGCCGCCACGCCCGCCAGCGTGTCGTGGTCGGTGAGGGCCACCACGTCGAGTCCCGCAGCGCGCGCGTACCGCGACAGGTCCGCCGGCGGGCACTCGCCGTCCGAGGCGGAGGAGTGGAGGTGCAGGTCGACACCGCCCATGGGTCAGCCTGGGCGGCGGTCGTAGTGAGCTTCGGGGCTGGTCCAGGCGGGCTGTGACTGTCGAAACAGGGCGGCGAGCTCCCGCTCGGAGAGCTCGGCCAGGGCCACGTCCCAACGTCGGGCGCCGAGCGGCGCGAAGCGGCTCACCCGGCGGACGCGGTCCGGGCCGTCGCCGTTCTCGAACAGCAGGCCGAACTCGTCCCGGTCGTACACGGTGACCCGGCCCGAGGGGTAGACGTGCCACTGCTCGCCGTCCACTTGGATGGTGCGCCGCGCCACGGTCAGGCCGCCGCCTCGGGGAAGTTCTCCAGGTCCCGCTTGACGTCCGCCATGAAGCGGTCCGCATCCGCGCCGTCCACCACCCGGTGATCGTACGAGAGCGACAGCAGGCCCAGCGTACGAATCGCGATCACGTCCTCGCCGTCGTCCAGGGTGAGGACCTTGGGCCGCTTCTCGATGGCGCCCACCCCGAGAATGGCCACCTGGGGCTGGTTGATGATGGGCGCGCCGATGTAGGACCCGAAGACGCCGGAATTGGTGATCGAGAACGTGCCACGCTGCACTTCGTCCGGCTGCAACCGTTTGGTCCGCGCCCGCTCCGCCAGGTCCGCCATCTGCCGCGCGAGACCGATCAGCGAGAGCTCGTCCGCGTTCTTGATGACGGGCACGATGAGGCCCCAATCCAGCGCCACGGCGATCCCGATGTTGACGGGCTGGCGATAGATGATGGTATCGCCGCTCACCGACGCGTTCAGCACCGGGTGCCGCCGCAGGTTGTCGGCAATCACTTTGGTCACGAAGGCCAGGAAGGTGAGCTTCGCGCCGCGCTCCTCATACGCTCGCTTCTTGTCCTGCCGGATCCTGGCGATACGACTGAAGTCCACTTCGTAGTAGCTGGTGACATGGGCCGAGACCCGCCGTGACATCACCATGTGATCCGCGGTGAGCTTGCGGATCCGGCTCATGGGCTCTACCCGGTCGCCGGGCCAGGCTTCTACTGTGGGGTGGACTACTGCCGCACCCCCTACCGCCGCCCCAGCCCGGGGGGCCGCAGCGGCCGCAGGGGCCGCAGGGCGCGCCGCGGCGCCGCTCTCGATGAACGAGAGGATGTCTTGCTTGGTGACCCGGCCGGCCACGCCGGTTCCCGGGATCCGGCTGATGTCCACCTGGTGCTCGGCGGCGATCTTGCGGACCAGCGGCGTGGAGCGGCGGCGGAGGCGTTCTTCGGCGGTCTCGACGCCGCCGCCGTCTGCCCTGCTGGGGGCCGGAGGGGCCGCAGAGGCGGCAGGGACACCAGCGGGAGGAGGCGCGGCGGGCCTCAATGGGGCGGTTGCCACTCTCGCAGCCGTTGCAGGTGGGGCGGGCGCGGGTGTCGCAGCCTCCGCTGCCGCCACTGCGGCCGCTCCAGCCCCCGCGGCGGCCCCTGCCGTCCCTGCGGCCCCTCCGGCCCCAACCGCCGCCTCCGTCTCAATGACCGCGATCACGGTCTGCACCGCGACCGTCTTGCCCTCACCCACCTTGATCTCGCTCAAGACCCCGCTGGCGGGAGCGGGGATCTCCGCGTCCACCTTGTCGGTGGAGATCTCGAGAATGGCTTCGTCCCGCTTGACCGGATCGCCGGGCTTCTTGAGCCACTTCGAGATGGTGCCCTCGGCGATGGACTCACCCATCTGGGGCATGATGACGTCCACACGGGCCATGCAGCACTCCTCGCCGCGCCCTCCCCGGCGCGCGGTGTTCGACTCATCCGCGAGTCTTCGCTTGACGGCTGATCGTCGGTTAAGATAGCCGCCGCTGCTCGGTTGTGCGAGCGCCGCGCGCGGGAGTGATGCCCTGCCGCGGTCGTACGCCGTGGGTCCCGGAGCGTGCGTCAGGTCCCGCAGGTAGACCTGGATCGCCGCAGGCGCGGGGACCGACAGCACGCCGAGGGACTCACGGCGGGCGACTGCCGCAGCGGTTGCCTAGTAGGCCAGCAGCCGCCGCGCCGCAGTCACGATGTCAGCCGTTTGCGGCAAGACGAAATCCTCGAGCGGGGGCGAGTACGGGAGCGGCACGTCGTGTGCGGTGATCCGGAGAATCGGCCCGTCCAGCCACTCGAAGGCCTGCTCGTTGATGCGCGCGGCGATCTCGCCGGCCACGCCGCCGGTCCGTGTGTCTTCGTGCACGATGAGCACTTTGTTGGTCTTCTTCACGGACTCGATGATGGCCGCGTCATCCAGCGGCACCAGGGAACGGAGATCAATCACTTCCACCGACGCTCCGTCCTTGGCCGCCAGCTCGTCCGCCGCCTCCAGCGCCTTCCACACCGTGGCGGAATAGGTCACGATAGAGAGGTCGGTTCCTTCGCGTGCCAGCCGAGCCTTGCCGATCGGGGTCAGCAGGTCCCCATCCCCCGGCAGGTTCTCCTTGATGCGGCGGTACAGGTACTTGTGCTCCAAGTACAGCACCGGGTCGTCGTCCCGGATGGCGGCCTTGATCAGGCCTTTGGCATCTCTGGCCGTCGCGGGACACACGATCTTGAGGCCGGGCGTATGGAAGAACGCGGCCTCGGGCATCTGGGAGTGGAACGGCCCGCCGCGCACGTAGCCGCCGGAGGGGCCGCGCACCACCAACGGAGTCGCCACGCCGGTCCGGTAGCGCGCCGTGGCGACGTAATTGGTCAGCATGTCATAGGCGCACGAGATGAAGTCGATGAACTGCATCTCCGCCACCGGCCGTAAGCCCATGTGGGCCGCCCCCGCGGCGGCCCCCACGATGGCTGCCTCGCTGATCGGCGTGTCGATCACCCGGGAGGCCCCGAACCGGTCGAGGAACCCCTCGGTGACCTTGAACGCGCCGCCGTAGATGCCAATGTCCTCGCCCAGGATGAACACCCGCTCATCCCGCTCCATCTCTTCCCACAGGCCCTGCCGCAGGGCTTCGAGGTACGTGACTTCCGGCATCACTGCCTCCGGTACCAGAGGCGCTCGGCCTCCGGCGGATCGGCCAGGACACCGCTCAGCGCGCTATCGCCGTGGGGCAGCGGCTCGTGTTCCGCCGCGGCTACGGCGGCGTCGAGCTCGGTGGCCACCCGCTCGTCCAGCGCTCGGACCTCGGCTTCGTCAGCCCACCCTTCGGCCACCAGGCGATGCAGGTAACGGTCGAGCGGGTCCTGCCGGGCCCAGTGCTGCCGCTCTTCCTGAGGCTGGTAACGCTGGTCGTCGTGCTCGGCGTGCCCCTTCCGGCGGTAGGTGACGACCTCGATCAGCGTCACGCCCTCGCCGCGGCGCGCGCGCTCGACGGCCCGCTTGGTGGATTCGTACACGGCGAACACGTCGTTGCCGTCCACGGTCTCGGCTGGCACGCCATAGGCTTTGGCCTTCTCCGCCAGTCGTTTCACGGCGGTCTGGCGGAACGTCGGCGTGGAATACGCGTAGCCATTGTTCTCGATGATCACGATCAGCGGGACCCGCTGAACGGCCGCGAAGTTCACCCCCTCGTGAAAGGCGCCGGTGCTGGTGGCACCGTCGCCCACATGCACCAGTCCCACCCGCCGCTCGCCGCGCATCCGAAAGCTGAGCGCGATCCCGGCCATGACCGGAACCATGTCGCCCAGGTGGGAGATGTTGCCCAGGTACCCTTTGGCCAGGTCGGCGAAATGCACGTTGGTATCTCGTCCGTGGGTGGGTCCGGTGCCTTTGGCCATGTACTGCCGGAACAGGTCCACCGGGGTGGTTCCCATCACCAACATGGAGCCCAGGTTGCGAATCAGCGGGGAAAGGATGTCACCGGGCTGAAGGGCGTACGCGGAGCCCACGCTCTGCCCTTCCTGGCCCAGCGAGCAGTACAGCCCCCCGATCACTTTGCCCTGACGGTAGAGGTTGACCAGCCGCTCCTCCAGCGACCGGGTGAGCCTCAGGTAGTAGTAGATCTCGAGGAGGGCGTCGGCGGATAGCCCCGCGGGAATGGGCGTCCGCCGCGTCGCGGGGGCCGCCATGCGTCAGGCGCTCACCTTGGCGTCGTAGCCCGCGGCTTTGACCGCGGCTACCAGCGCTTCGGGAGCGGTCTTCCCATCGAAGTCCACTTCCGCCGTGCCGCCGTCCAAATCCACCGCCACGCCGTAGACGCCCGCGACTTTCTGGAGCGCCTGCTCTACCTTGACCCGGCAGTGGCTGCAATGCATGCCGCTGATTTTGAGCGAGATGGCTGCCATGTCTTGTTCTCCAGCGGGAGCAGCGGCAGGAGCGGCCGAGGAAATGCCCCTGTTCGATCCCCGCCGCTCTCAGTATGCTCCCCGAACGACGTGGCTCGGCTCGAGCTGCTGGTGCACCACGGCGAGGAAACGCTTGGCCAGCTTATCGGCCTCGCTCTCTCCCACCTGGTCAGTCTGCACCGTGACCAAGGTGTAATGGCCACCCTCGGCCGCAACCTGAATCGTAATCCGGCCGATGGGGCCGCTGAAGGCTCGGCTCCGCTCGCCGGAGCCAGCCGGGCTCAGGCGGCCGCCGAAGAAACCGTCGGCCTGTTTGAGAACGGCGTCCGGTGCGATGGCCGTTCGGTGGAAATAGCGCATGCTTACGCTCCAAAGGACGGCTGGAATCCCCGCAGCCGGAGGCTGTTGCCCACGACACTCAGGCTGGAGAGCGCCATCGCGCCGCCGGCCACGACAGGGCTCAACAGTAGCCCGGTCCATGGATACAACACTCCGGCCGCCAGCGGAATCCCCAGGACGTTATAGATGAACGCGAAGAACAGGTTGGTACGGATCGTGCCCATGGTGCGACGGGCCAGCTCGAATCCGGTCACCACCGCCCGGAGATCGCCCCGGATCAAGGTGACGTCGGAGGCTTCCACGGCCACGTCCGTTCCGGTGCCGATGGCTACGCCCACATCGGCCTGGGCCAGGGCCGGCGCGTCGTTCAGTCCGTCGCCGACCATCGCCACGCGGCGTCCATCTGCCTGAAGACGCTTGATCTCATCCACCTTGTCGCCAGGGGCCACCTCCGCGATGACCCGGTCGATCCCGACGTCCCGGGCCACCAGGTTGGCGGCCGGCTTGGTGTCGCCCGAGAGGAGATACAGCCGGAAGCCCAGCTCCTTCAAGCGAGCCAGCGCATCCTTGGCCCCCGGCTTGATCTGGTCCGCGACGACGATGAGCCCCTGGACGGTGTCGTTCACGACCACCACCACGTGCGAGCGCCCCTGCAGGGTGTGCTTGTCCGCCTCGGCGGCGAGGGTGCCCAGTTCCAGGTTCCGCTCGCGGGCGTGCTTCACGCTGATGACCTCGACCAGGCATCGACCCACGATGCCGCGGGCCCCGCGGCCCGGCATCGCCACGAACCGCTCCACGGCGGGGAGCACGATGCCTTTGGTCTTGGCGGCGTCCGCGATGGCCGCGGCCAGCGGATGCTCCGAGCGCGTCTCCACCGCCGCCGCCAGCTTGAGCAGCTCGGCTGGGCTCACCACGGAGCCGTCGGAACGTCGGGCGCCCAGCACGTGGGTGACGCTGGGTTTTCCCACGGTGATGGTGCCGGTCTTGTCGAACACCACCGTGTCCACGTGCCGCAGCGCTTCCAGCGCCTCCCCGCCCCGAATCAGAATCCCGTGTTGCGCGCCGCGGCCCGTTCCCACCATGATGGCGGTGGGCGTGGCGAGGCCGAGCGCACAGGGGCAGGCGATCACCAGCACAGTGACCAGCGCGACCGTGGCGTAGATCATCCTGGGTTCCGGTCCCACCACGAACCACACCACGAACGCCGCGACGGCGATGGCGATGACGATGGGCACGAACACGCCGGCCACGCGGTCGGCCAGCCGCTGAATGGGGGCCTTGGTCCCCTGCGCTTCCTCCACCAGCCGGACGATCTGCGCCAGCGCCGTGTCCTTGCCCACGGCCTGCGTTTCGAGCACGAGCGAGCCGGCCCCGTTCACCGTGCCACCGATGAGCCGAGCCCCCGGCTGCTTCTCGACCGGCAGGGGCTCACCCGTGAGCATGGCTTCGTCCACCGCCGACATGCCCTCGAGCACCACGCCGTCCACCGGGATGGTCTCGCCCGGTCGGACGATCACGCGGTCGCCCACCACAACTTCCTCGATGGCGATATCCCGGTCTTGTCCCTCGCGCTGAACCCGCGCCGTCTTAGGTCTCAGGGCCAACAGCTTCCGAATAGCCCCCGAGGTCTCGGCCTTGGCACGGGCTTCGAGCAGGCGACCGAGCAGGATCAGGGCGATGATGCCGTTCACCGCCTCGAAGTAGACATCCGCCTGGAGCCCGGCGCCGGTGAAGCGGCTGGGGGCGATCGAGGCGGCGGCCGAATACAGAAACGCGGCGCCGGTCCCCACGGCGATGAGCGTGTTCATGTCGGCGGCGCGATGCTGGAACGCCCGCCAAGCGCCCACGAAGAACTGCCGGCCGCTCCAGATCACCACCGGGAGTGTCAGCCCCAGCATCGCGAGCTTGAGGAGCCCGGGTGAGGTTTGCGCCAACCGGTAAAGCGGCGGGAGCGCGTCGGCCACGAGATCGTTGAGGGCACCCATGACCAGGCTGAGCAGGTCCCGAGCGTGGTGCCCCCCGCCCATCAACGGCATGGAGCCGACCATAGTCGCCGCGGTCGCGACCGCCGCGACGGCGAACTTGGCCCCGAGGACACGGATCTCGCGGCGCCGGCGCAGGCGCTCCCGTTCCACTGGGTCCTCGGAGGGCACCGGCTCCGCCAGGCTGAAGCCGGCGCGGGTCACGGCAGCCTCCAGGTCCGCCGGTGACGCGATCCCGGGCACGTATTCCACGGCGACGCGTTCCGTCGCTTGATTCGCCGCGGCGGCGAGGACGCCGGAGACGCCCAGCAGTTCCTGCTCCAATCGCGCCGTGCCGGAGGCGTAGTGCAATCCCTCCACGGCGAGCTGGACCGCCACTTTGCCGGAATCGTAGCCCACCTCGCGAATGGCCTTCACCAGGTCGGCCACCTTCACGCGCTCATCTTCGATGGTCAGCGTGGCCTTGCCGGTGGCATAGTTCACCGCCGCTTCAGTGACTCCCGGCTCGGCGGCCAGCCGCTTCTGCACGGTGACGGCGCAGGCGCCGCAGGTCATGCCCTCCACGGGGAAGGTGAGGCGGGTCCTACCCATGCTTATGATGGCCCTTCCCCAGGTTGGCCCGGGCGCCATCGCGACCCACCTGGGCCACCACCCGGCCGTGCAGCATGTTCATGTGACAGCGGAACGGGTAGTCCCCCGGCTGGGCGGGCGTGAACTCGATGGGCGTGGTCTGAAACGCCGGGAGCTCCCGGTCAATCGCCAGCCGGTCGAACACGACCCGCGAGCTACACTCGGCGCTCTCGTCCCGATAGAACAGAAGGCGGACCGGCCGGCCCGCCTCGACGAAGATGGTGTCCGGGTCGTAGCCCCCCCGCACCACGATCCGGAGCTCCTGCGGCCTGCCCGGCGCCGGCGCTGGTCCCTCCGGTCGGGGCCGCGGACCCAGGAAATACCACAGCTCGCCGGCGATCAGCCCGGCGCCCGCCAGGATCACCAGGCCGTCAGCGACACTCACGCCTTCTCGTAGTAGTCGTAGTACTCGACGCCCAGGTGCGTGATCTGCTCTTCGCCCATGAGCCAGCGCAGCGTGTTCTTGAGCTTGGTGTGCTGGATGAAGAGATCGTGCTCGGGGGTGAGGCCCGAAGCCGCCATGGGACTCTTGAAGTAGAACGACAGCCACTCCTGAATGCCGCCCAGCCTGGCTCGCTGCGCCAGGTCCATGAACAGCGCGAGGTCGAGCACGATGGGCGCCGCCAGGATCGAGTCCCGGCACAGGAAGTCCACCTTAATCTGCATCGGGTAGCCCAGCCACCCGAAGATGTCGATGTTGTCCCACCCCTCCTTGTTGTCGCCCCGGGGCGGGTAGTAGTTGATGCGGACCTTGTGGTAGACGTTGCCGTACAGCTCGGGGTAGAGCGACGGCTGGAGGATGTGCTCCAGGACGCCAAGCTTGGATTCCTCCTTAGTCTTGAAGGACTCGGGATCGTCCAGGACCTCGCCGTCGCGGTTGCCCAGGATGTTGGTGGAATACCAGCCCGAGAGCCCCAGCATCCGCGCCTTGAGCATGGGCGAGATGACCGTCTTCATCAGGGTCTGGCCCGTCTTGAAGTCCTTGCCGGCGATGGGCACGTGGCGTTCCCGCGCCAGCTCCTGGAGCGCGGCTGTGTCCACCGTGAGATTGGGCGCGCCGTTGGCAAAGGGGACGTTCTCCATCAGGGCCGCCCACGCATACAACATGGAGGGAGCGATGGCCGGATCGTTCTGACCCATGGCGCGCTCGAAGGCCTTGAGGGTCCTGTGCGCGGGTCCGGGGGCGAGAAACACCTCGGTGGAGGCGCACCAGATCATGACCAGGCGGTCGCACTTGGCGCGCTCCTTGAAAGCCCGAATGTCCTCACGCAGCTGCTCCGCCAGCTCCCGCTTGGTAGCACCCTGTTTGACATTGCTCCCGTGCAGCCGCTTCACGTACTGCTGGTCGAAGACGGCCGGCAGGGGCACGATGCCCTTCAAGAAATCGGCGATGGGCTCGAGGTGCTGCTGCTCGAGCACGCCCGCCACCTTGGCCGACTGGTAGGCGTCGTCGGGAATGGGATCCCACGCCGCGAACACCAGATCATCGAGCTTGGCGAGGGGCACGAACTTGCGGAGACGAGGCGCGCGGCCCTCCGTGCGCCGTCCCAGCCGAATGGTGCCCAGCTCGCACAGGGAGCCAATGGGTCTCCCGTTTCGCCGCCGCACGTTCTCCACGCCGGCGATGAAGGTGGTGGCCACCGCGCCCAGGCCCACGAGCATCACGCCGAGCTTCCCGCCGGCCGGCGCCACGGCGCGCGTGGCCGGCGTCACGGTCGCCGGTCGCTTGCCCTTGGCGTTCTGGACGCCCCGCCGGGCCGCAGCCCGCTTGTTAACTGCCACGTCGCCCCTTTCCCACCGGCTCGGCGAGGGCCGGGGTGGCGCGCCGGGACGCTTCCCCAGCGGCCTGTCGCGTGATCCGGTACACGTGCACCATCCGTTGAACCACGGTAAGCACGTTCAGCAGCGCCAGCGCGCTCACCAGGGTCAGCAACAGGTACCCCCGAGGTCCGGCGCCGAAGAAGAGCGTGGGCGCGCCGAGCCCCACGATGCGCTCGGCACGCTGGGCGATCCCCACCTGGCACTCGAGTCCCAGGCCCTCAGCTCGGGCCCGGGCATACGACACGATGATGCCGGCGCCGGCGGCGACGAACGTCATGGCCATGGCCCATGGCGCCAGCCCGGGCGCGACGCCGCCGGAGACGAAGTACCAGGCGATCCCCAGGAACAACGCCGCTTCGCCGATCCGGTCAAGGGTGGAGTCGTAAAAGGCGCCGAACTTGGTCACCAGCCCGTTGGTGCGCGCCACTCTCCCGTCCAGCATGTCGCACACGCCGCTCAGCAGCAGTAACAGCGCGCCCAGCCGGACGCTGCCCGCGCCGAAGAAGACGCCGGCTCCCATCAGCACCAGCGTTCCCACGGTCGTAATGGTGTTGGGACTCACACCGCTGGTGCCCAGCGAGCGCGCCAGCGGGGCGAGGACGGCATCGAGCGGCCGTTGCATCCAGTGCGGGAAGAGGGTCATACCGTCGGCCCTTGAAGGCGTCTAAGAATAGCGGGCATCGCGGGTTGCGGCAAACTGCTCTGGAAGCCTCGCGGGCGGCCTACCGCCAGCTGGCCTACGGGTACAGCAGGTACGGCTCGCGCTGCCGCTTGAATTCAGCGACGCCAGGCTGCCAGCTCTGCCAAGTCTGCTCACCCGACTCGCCTCGCAGCACGGCCAGCCGCCAGCGATCGCTGCCCGCCAGCCGATCAAACGCTGCAGCGTTGAACCAGAGGCGATCCGGGTGCACGTCCCGTATGGCCGCGAGCAGCTTTGCCGCGAGCAGCGTGGGATCGTACACGGCCCGGTCCGTCGCGCGGAATCTGAGAGCCGGCAGCCGCTCGTCAGGGTATTTCCCGTCGGCTGGCGCCACGGGCGTGAACGTCGTATCCGCGACCACCACCCCCGGGATGTCGCCCAGCGTCGCCCTCACTTTGGTCGGATCCATCCACGGGGCACCGACCACTTGGAACGCGATGGGAGTGCCCCGACCCACCGAGAGATTGGTGCCCTCGAACACCACCGTTCCCGGGTAGTGCGTCGCGCTCTCGAGGTCCGGCATGCTGGGTGATGGCCGCACCCACGGGAGCCCGGCCTGGTCGAACCACTGGGCGCGAGCCCATCCGCCAGTTGGCACCACCCGGAGGCTGCCGGAAAGACCCAGCCGAGCCGCGCCCAGCCGGGCCAACTCGCCCATGGTCATCCCGTGTCGGAGCGGCACCGGCAGCATCCCGACGAACGACGCGAAGGCGGTATCCAGCAGCGGGCCCTGGACCGCCACACCGCCGATCGGATCCGGCCGGTCCAGCACCACCAGAGTCCGCTGCTGCTGGGACACGGCCTCCAGCGTGAGCAGGATCGTCGAGATGTAGGTGTACGTCCGCGCTCCGATGTCCTGGAGATCCGCCAGCACCACGTCCACGTTCCGCAGCATCTCCGGGGTGGGCGCGCGCACGGTGCCGTAGAGACTGTACACGGGCAACCCAGTGGCGGAATCCACCCCGTGTCTGATATTCTGTTGGTTCGACGCGCCGCGGAATCCGTGCTCGGGACTGAACAGGGCAATGAGATTGACCCCGGCACCGAGCAGCCGGTCCACATCGCTCACCCCCTCCCGATCCACTCCGGTCTGGTTCGTGAGGAGGGCGACGCGGCGACGCTGGATCAGGTGGAGGGAATCCGTGAGCAAGACATCGATGCCGGGACGCACGGCTGGCCTCTGCGCCCCGTTAGCCGCACACCCGGCCAACACCAGCGCCGCCCCCACGGGCGTCGCCCAGCGCCTCAAGGGACCGGGCGTCACCACCCCGGCGGACGGCGCCTGCAACCAGGCAGGTACCCGCTGACAACTCACTGGCGCTGGCTCCTTGTCGTGGTGCTCGCGGCCGACGGCTGCGCCCGAGCCCGGGCTGGAGCGCCGGGACCGCCGATGGTGCCCGACCCCAGGGCCAACCTGCCAGAATTGGCGGTCCCCGCCGAGGCGCTGGTCGGACCGCCCAGGGCCGACAGCATTCTGGCGACGTTGTCCCCGGAAGAAAAGGTGGGGCAGGTCTTGATGCCCTGGCTCCCCGGCGACTACTCGGCGTTCGACACCGACGCGTTCGGCCGAGCGCTCGCCTGGGTGGATTCGGCCCAGGTGGGGGGGCTGGTCATCTCTTTCGCGGCCAGCGCATCTCCGCTGGACGCGGGGCTCAAGCTCAACGCGCTCCAGCGGCGCTCACGCTTGCCACTGTTGGTGGCGGCGGACCTGGAGTTCGGCGTCGGGATGCGCCTGGCGGGAGCCACCGCCTTCCCCATGGCCATGGCCATCGGCGCCACCGGCAGCGAGCTGGACGCCTACGAGCTGGGCCGGGTGACGGCCATCGAAGCGCGAGCCGTCGGCATCCACTGGACCTTCTCGCCGGTAGGAGACCTCAACAGCAACCCGCTCAACCCCATCATCAACACCCGGTCCTTTGGAGAGGACCCGGAAGACGTCTCAAGGCTAATCCGCGCCTATGTGCGCGGCGCGAGCGAACACGGCCTCTACACCACGGCCAAGCATTTCCCCGGACACGGCGACACCGGGACCGACTCCCACCTGGCCCTCCCGGTCCTCCCGGGCTGCTGGGACCGACTGGACCGGCTGGAGCTGGTCCCGTTCCGCGCCGCCATCAAGGCCGGCGCCACGGCCGTGATGGTGGCTCACGTCGTCTACGCCTGTGGTGCGGGAGGCGACTCCCTGCCGGCCACGCTGTCCCCCTCCGTCACAACCGGATTCCTGAGGGACTCGCTGGGCTTCCGGGGATTGGTGGTGACCGATGCGCTGAGCATGGGAGCCATCGTCAGTCGATTCGGCCCAGGAGAGAGCGCCGTGCAGGCGTTTCTGGCGGGCAGCGACATGCTGCTCATGCCCGCCGACTTGAGTTGGGCGCGCGCCGCGATGCTGGCGGCTGTGGATTCCGGACGGATCAGCCCCCAGCGGCTGGATGCCTCGGTACGCCGGATCCTCGAGCTCAAGATCGGGGCCGGGCTGTTCAGCCGCCGGACGGCGTCGGTAGACAGCATTCCCATGGTGGTCGGCCAGAAGGCGTTCCAGAACCTGGCCGACGACATCGCGCAGCGCTCGCTCACGCTGGTCACGCGCGGGCCCATTGACCAGTACCGCGCCCGGCGGGGCCGGGTGGCGCTCATTACGTATGCTGAAGAGACCAACCTCACCATGGGCGGGACGCTGGTCTCCGAGCTCCGGACGCGGGGGGACACAGTGACGGCCTTCCGGATCTACCCACAATCGGGGGCATGGTCCTATGACTCAGCCCGCGTGCTGATTCGGAACCACCCTCGGGTGATCTTCGCCAGCAGTGTTCGGCCCATCGCCTGGCGCGGCCACGTGGCGTTACCGGACTCGCTGGCCCGGCTGATTCAGACCACGGCGGCCGAGAAGTCCACCGTCCTCGCATCGTTCGGGAGCCCTTACCTGCTGAACCAGATCCCCGACTTCCAGGGAACGTACCTCCTGGCCTGGAGCGACGCGGTCGCGACCGAACGGGCCGTGGCCAGGGCGCTCACGGGGGAAGCGCCGATCCGCGGCAAGTCACCGGTTCAGCTCTCGCCCTCACTGCCGCGAGGAACCGGCATCATGATTCCGGACCGATGACGCTCTCCGTCCTCGACTGGACCATCATCGCGGCGTACTTCGCCTTGAGCGCCGGGATCGGACTGGCCTTTGCGGGTCGCGCCCGCCGATCGCTGGCGGACTACTTCGTGTCGGGCCGCTCGCTGCCCTGGTGGCTCGCCGGCACGTCCATGGTCGCCACCACCTTCGCCGCTGACACGCCGCTGGCCGTGAGCGGCATGGTGGCTCGCCACGGAGTGGCCGGCAACTGGCTGTGGTGGAACCTGGCCCTGAGCGGGATGTTGACGGTGTTCTTTTTCTCCCGCCTGTGGCGCCGCGCGGGCGTGGTGACCGACGTGGAGTTCACCGAACTCCGGTACTCGGGCAAGCCCGCCGCCGTGCTTCGGGCCACGCGCGCTCTGTACCTGGCCCTGCCGATCAACCTCATCATCATGGGCTGGGTGACGCGCGCCATGGTGACCATCATCGAGGTGTCCCTGGGGTGGAGCGGGTGGGCCGCGGCGCTCACCTTGTTCGTGATCACCGCCGTGTACTCGACCGTGGCCGGCCTTTGGGCGGTCGTGGTGACCGACTTCGTCCAGTTCCTCATCGCCATGACCGGCTGCATCGTGCTGGCAGTCGTGGCGGTGAACGCGGTGGGCGGTCTCGACCAGCTGACGGCCGCTACCAGCCAGCATTTCGGAAGCCGCGACGCGGCGCTGAGCCTGTTCCCGCCCCTGGACTCGCCCTGGCTCCCCCTCTCCACGCTGTTGGTGTATCTGGCCGTGCAGTGGTGGGCCGTATGGTACCCGGGTGCCGAGCCCGGCGGCGGCGGCTACGTGGCGCAACGCATGCTGTCATCCCGGGACGAGCGCCACAGCCTGCTGGCGACCTTGTGGTTCAACGTGGCGCACTACGCCATTCGCCCCTGGCCCTGGATCATCGTGGGACTGGTGACGGTGGTCCGCTACCCGGGCCTCGCCAATCCCGAAGAGGGCTACGTTCGCACCATGGTGGACCTGCTCCCGACCGGGCTCAAGGGCCTGATGCTGGCCGCCTTCGCCGCCGCTTACATGAGCACCATCGCCACCCATCTCAACTGGGGCGCTTCGTACCTGGTCAACGACGTATATCTCCGCTTCGTGCGCCCCCGCGCGGCGGACCGCGAGCAGGTGCTCGTGGGGAGGATCGCCACCGGCGCGCTGATGGTCTTCGCCTTCGTGGTGATGCAGTTTTTGGGCTCGGTCGAAGCGGGCTGGAGGATCTTGCTGGCCCTGGGTGCCGGAACGGGATTGGTCCTGATCCTGCGATGGTACTGGTGGCGGATCAACGCGTGGTCGGAGCTGGCGGCCATGGCGGCCTCCTTCGTGACCTCGATCACGGTACAGGCGGTGGGAGGCTACGATGCCGCGGACCCGAGCGGGGCGGGCTTCGCGGTGGTGATGCTCTGGACCGTGGGAGTCACGACCGTCGTGTGGGTAGGCGTCACCCTGCTCACCCCACCCGAATCGGCCGCCACGCTGGAGGGGTTCTATCGCCGGGTGCGGCCGGGGGGCCCCGGCTGGCGAGCGGTCGCCTCCCGTCTCGGGTTCGGGGATGATCGCATCCCGGGAGGAGCCCTCTCGTGGGTCAACTGGATCGCCGGGTTAGGGGCGGTCTTCAGCACCCTGGCGGCCACGGGAGAATTGTTGTTGGGGAACGCCGCAACCGGAGCCGTATCAGTGGCCGTGGCGGCCGTCTGTTTGGGCGTCGTTGCGCGTAATTTGCGGTCCGAGACGACGTTCGCCACATCCGGCGTTGACAGGGCTCCCGGGCCTTCCTAATTTGCGGGCCTTACAGAGGAGCCTTCATGAGCACGACGCAGCGACCCCAGGCTACGGTATCGATTCGCATCACCGAGCGCGCCAACGAGCAGGTGAAGCGCTTCCTCGAGCAGGAGCAAGTTCCGCTGGAGACGGCCGGCCTGCGGGTGGCGGTTCTACCCGGAGGGTGCTCGGGATTCAAGTACGGGCTCAACGTGGAGGAACGCCCGCTGGACGACGACATGATCCTCGAGAGTCAAGGACTGCGGGTGTTCGTGGATGCCTTCAGCGCCCAGTATTTGGACGGTGTCACCATCGACTACGTCACCACGCTCCAGGGCGCCGGGTTCACCTTCGACAACCCCAACAGCACGGGCGGGTGCGGCTGCGGGAGCTCGTTCACGGTCTGAGCCCGTTGCGTCGGGCGCCGAGGGATGTACGGGGGGCCTGCACCGGATGCAGGCCCCCCGTTTCACGTTGGTCCCCGGAATGACCCCGCTGGACTGGATGGTGATGGCCGTTTACGGCGTCGCCATCCTGGGCGTCGGCTGGTACTTCGCGGGGCGGCAGCGGGATGCGTCGGACTACTTCCTGGGGAAGCACGACTTGCCCTGGTGGGCGGTCATGCTCTCGATCGTGGCAACCGAGACCTCGGCGCTCTCGGTGATCTCGGTGCCCGGCATCGCGGCCCGAACCGACCTCACGTTTCTCCAGCTCCCCATTGGCTATCTCCTGGGCCGGATCGGCGTGGCGCTGTGGCTCCTGCCGGGCTACTTCACCGGTCAACAAGAAACCGCCTACGCCCGGCTCGAGGCCCGGTTCGGCAAAGCGACCCGGCGCCTGGCTTCCGGTGTGTTTCTTTCGATTCGCGCGCTGGGTGACAGCGTCCGGGTGTTCGCCACCGCGATTCCGCTGGCCATCGTGACGGGCTGGAGCCTTCCGGTGAGCGTGGCGGCCGTCGTCCTGGTCACGGTGATCTACACCTGGGCGGGCGGGCTCAAGGCCGTGGTGTGGGTGGACCTGCTGCAACTCGGCGTGTACCTCTTCGGCGCGGTGGCGACGCTGTGGGTCGCGAGCCAACTGGCCGGGGGCTTGGGCGCGAGCCTGTCGCGCGCGTCCGCGGCCGGGAAGCTGCACGCGATTGACTGGAGGGTTTCGCTCACGACTCCCTACAGTCTGCTCGGGGGAGTGATCGGCGGCGCGTTGCTGTCCGCGGCGTCCCACGGCACCGATCACATGATGGTACAACGCCTGCTCGCGACGCCAAGCCTGCGGGATGCCCGCCGGGCGATCGTGGGCTCCGGCGTGGTGGTGATCGCCCAGTTCGCAGTCTTCCTGCTGGTGGGTACGCTGCTATGGGCGGCGGGGGCGGACCAGGGCGTCAGTTCCGGCGACGAGATCTACCCGCGTTTCATGGTGAACGCGCTGCCTGCGGGGATAGCGGGATTGGCTGTGGCCGGCCTGCTGGCCGCCGCCATGAGTACGGTGAGCTCCTCCCTCAATTCGCTGGCCTCCGCCTCGACGCACGACTTCTACGCCCCGTTTACGGGCCGCCGGGAGCCGCGCCACCTGCTCACGGTGGGCCGCTGGCTCACGCTGGTTTGGGCCATGGTGTTGATGGGCGGCGCGCTTTCGTTCGGGGGGAACAGCCAGCCGGTGGTCGAGGTCGCGCTGTCCATCGCTTCGATCACCTACGGTGGGCTGCTGGGCACGTTCATCCTGGGAGGGGTCAGCGCCCGGGTGCGGCAGCGTGACGTGATCGCCGCCATCCTGGTGGCCAGCGCGACGATGGCGGTCGTGGTGCTGGTCAAGCCGGGGTCCTTCCGGGCGCTCGCGTGGCCGTGGTACGTGCCCCTGGGGACGGCGATCACGCTCGCCGTGGGCTGGGGCTCGAGCCGGGTTCCGGGGCCTGGGCTCCGGGGACCGGGGGCGGGGTCGCCCCCGTCGGACACCGGACCGCCGTTCCCTAACGCCGGCCGCCAATGACCCTGTTCGCGGGGGTGGACGCCGGCGCCTCCCAGAGCACAGCGTTCGTGGCGGACGAAACGCTACGGGTGCAGGGGCGCGCGTCGGGCGCCGCCGGCGCGGTCCGACCGGGCGCAGTGCAGGAAGCCAGCGAAGCGATCCTGGAGACGGTGCGGCGTGCTCTGAGTAGCGCCAGTGCGAAACGCGTCCGCGCGCTCGTCGTCGGGGCCGCCGGGGCCGGACGCGAGCCGGAGCGAAGGGAGCTCGAGCGGGCCCTGCGCGCCGCCGGCATCGCGGAGGCTGTGCGCGTGACCACGGACCTGGAGATAGCCCTGGTGGCCGGCCTGGGCGATGGTCCCGGCATCGTGTTGCTGGCAGGGACGGGCTCCGGCGCGTATGCGCGGCTCCCCTCCGGCGAGACCCGGCGAGCCGGCGGACACGGCTGGCAGTTCGGCGACGAAGGGAGCGGCTACTGGCTGGCGCGCGCCGCGTTGAGCGCCGTGGCCCAGGCCAGCGACGGGAGGGCCCCTCCGACGGCGCTCACCGGCGCGCTAGAGCAGGTAGCGGCCGTCGAGGGCGAGAACGCGCTACTCCAGTGGGCCCGCCAGGCGTCGCGCGAGGTGGTCGCCGATCTGGCGCGGGTGGTCCAGGCCGCAGCGGCACGGGGAGACGACGTGGCCCAGCGGCTGGTGGGTCAGGCGGCGGAGGCCCTGGCGGCTCACGTGCGCGCGCTCCGACCCCACTTCCCCGATGACGCGCCGGTCACGGTGGCCTTGGCGGGAGGCCTGCTTCGACCCGACTCCCCGGTGCGAGCCGCCACCGTCCGGCTGCTCCAAGGCGACGTGCCGCCGATCATCATCTCGCCGACATTGGTGGAGCCGCCTCAGGGCGCGCTCCGACTGGCGCTCAAACTGGCGACCTGACTCTGCTTCAGGCCGGCATCCCGAGGTCAGGCAGACAACCAGCGCTAGAACACTCACGGCGAGATTTCACCGAGCGTGCTCGATTTCGCGCACGCGCCTCAGTGCTGGCCACCTGGGGCTCGGCCCGTCCGCAGGCGGCTGTTCCAGAACCCGTACGAGAAGTAGAACAGCAGCCCCAGCGCCAGCCAGACGCCGAAGCGAATCCACGTCACCGTCGGCAGCTCGATCATCAGGTACCCGCAGGTGACGATCGAGGCGATCGGCACCCACGGCACCAGCGGTGTCTTGAACGGGCGAGGGCGATCCGGGTCCTTCACCCGCAAGATCAGGATCCCGGCGGAGACCAGCACGAAGGCGAACAGGGTCCCGATGTTGGTCAGGTTCACCACCTCGTCGATATTGGCGAAGGCGGCGAAGAAGGCGACGAACGCCCCGGTGAGGATGGTGGTGACGTGCGGGGTACGGAACCGTGGATGCACCTTCGCGGCCCAGGGGGGAAGCAGCCCGTCCCGGGCCATGGAAAAGAAGATCCGCGGCTGGCCCAATTGGAACACCAGGAGCACCGTGGTCATCGCCAGGACCGCGCCCAGCGCCACGATGAAGTGGGACACCGCGAGGAGCCGGGGGTTGCCGCTCGCGAGGTTGAGCGCCGTCAGCATGGGCTCCGCGGTCCCGAGTTGCCGCCAGGGGGCCATACCGGTCATCACCAGCGCCACCAGGACGTAGATCGCCGTACAGACGATGAGACTCATAATGATCCCGAACGGCATGTCGCGGCCCGGATCCCTGGTTTCCTCGGCGGCGGTGGAGACGGCGTCGAAGCCGATATAGGCGAAGAAGATGACGGCCGCGGCGGCGCTGATGCCCTTGAACCCATTGGGCGCGAACCCGCCGTGGGCGGTGTAGTGACCGGGATCGATGAACAAGGTGCCGACCGCCACGAAAAACAGCACGATGCCGATCTTCAGCAACACCATCACCGAGTTGGAAACGGCGGACTCCCTGATGCCGTACACCAGGAGCGCCGTGATCCCGACCACGATGAGCACCGCCGGGATATTCAGAATGACGGGGATCCCCATCAGGCGCGGCGCGGTGCTCACGGCGCTGGCAAGGAGCTGCGTGGTGGCATCGGTGGCGCCGGACGCCACCGCTGCCACGGCCTGGTGGGCGGTGCGATAGTCCACCGTGATCCATGCCGGGAGATTGAGCCCGAACTGCGCCAGTAACTCGCGCAGGTAGCCGGCCCAGGAGATGGCTACCGCCACGTTGCCGACGGCATACTCGATGATCAGGTCCCAGCCGATGATCCAGGCCACGAACTCGCCCAGCGAGGCGTACGCGTAGGTGTACGCGGACCCCGAGACCGGCACCATGGCGGCGAACTCGGCGTAGCAAAGGGCCGCGAATCCGCAGGCCACGGCCACCAGGACAAACGAAAGCACGATGGCCGGCCCGGCGCCGTACCGCACGACCTGGCCCGAGGCCTCGGTGAGTCCCACGATCGCCGTCCCGGTGCTCGCGAAGATGCCGGCGCCGATAATGGCGCCCACGCCCAGCGCCGTGAGCTGCCACTTGCCGAGCACTCTCCTGAGCCCCCGCTCACCGGGGGCAGCTTCCGAGGTAAGCTCGGCGACGGACTTCCGGGCGAAGAGCTGGGACATGGGCGAGGACCTCAGTTCGGGTGGCGGGCAGATGGACAGACAGGGCCCTTGGAGGGAATGAGCGGCCCTGCCTCTCACAGCGTAATCACCAGCACCGTCTCACCAGCCACGGGCGTCCCGTCCGGCCGCATCGCGGGGGTAAACGTGTACTCGTACATGAGCTGAACGAACCGTTTCCGATAGTCCCCATCCGGAATCGGTGGGCTCACGTCTACCCGGGTCACGCGGCCGGTCGGACTCACCCAGAAGTGCACGCGGAAGCTCTTCCCGCGCATGGAGGCCGGCTTGGGAAGCGGCGGTAAGATTGTGTGCAAGGCCTGCGGCGGGAAGACCTCGCCGGCACCGCCGCCCCGGCCGACCCCGGATCCCGTTCCCGGTCCACGCCCCACGCCCACGCCGCCACCAGAGCCGGCGCCGGCACCGGCGCCGACGGCGCCCGGCGGCGCGGCAAGAGAAACGACAGCGGCCAAGGAGGTCGTGGGTGCGACGTCCCGCACCTCGGCCTGGATGATCGGTGGAGGCTGCGGTCGCTGCGGCCGGGTCTGGTCCGGCGGCGCCGGCGCACGGTAGGGAGGCAGGGCGAGATACTCCACCCGCCACCCACCACCTCCGCCCTCCCGCCCCGACGGTCCCGGTGGACCCGACGGGAATGACTCGGCCGGGCGGCCGGCTTCCCAGAGTAGCAGCAGGAGGACGGCCAGGTGGACCGCGGCTGAGACCGCGACGGGACGATGGAACGAACGCCCGGTCCGCGGCAGCCGGAGCGTGGGCGGCGCGGGGAGGCGCATCGGCTCAATATACACCACGGGCCTGGAGAGCCTTCCCGGCCCCCCAAGCCCGCGGCGGAACGAAAGCGTCCTGCGTCTTAGTCTTGTGCGGCGGTCTCCTGCGGCGGGGTGAGCCCGATCACCTGCACTCCCGCCCCGCGCGCGATGTCCATGGCCTCGATCAGGTCCTGATACCGCCGGGACCCGCCCACTTTCACGAACAACAGCTTGGCCGGGCGGTTGTCGTAGATCTCGTGAAACCTGGCATCGAGATCGGACTTGGCCACGTGTTGATTGTTGATGGCGTAGGTGCCGTCGTCCCTGAGCTCGAGCACGATCTGGTCGCTCTGCTCGGCGACCTCGCGCTCCACCTGCTGCTCGGGCGGCACCTGCACGTGCATCACCTTCCGCTGGAGCGGGATCTGCATCATGAAGATGATGAGCAGCACCAGGAGGATATCGATCATCGGGACGACATTGGGTTCTTTCTTGAACCCGGCGGTTCCCATGTCCATGCCAGCCATATCGCGCTACCTCCGGATGAAGCCAGTGCGCGACGGGTCGCGCTTCTCTTCGGTAATGGCCGCGACCACGCGGACACCGGACTTCCGGGCGATCTGAATCGCCCCTTCCACCTTGGAGTACTCCAGGTTCTGATCGGCCTTGAAGTAGAGGATCTTGTCCTTGACCCGGTTCTCGTACACCTGGGTGAGGAGCTCCCCCAGCCGATCGCGCTCGACGCACCCCGTCGCGCGCAACCCGCAGACCGGTCGGACCTCCCCGGTTCCCGCATCCAGGAAGTACTTCCCGTCCTTATCGACGCCCAAGGTGATGTCGCCTTCCTGCTCTTCCTGGCCGGTGATGTTCTTGCCCTGCGGCATCTGCGCCTGAAAGCCGGCCGTGATCACCGGGGTCACGATCATGAAGATGATCAGCAACACCAGCATGATGTCGATCATCGGCACGACGTTGGGCTCGTGCTTGGGGCCCTCGCCGGCATCAATCGCCATACCCATATGCCACTCTCCTCCTTACCGGGGCCGGCCGATGGTCACTGCGAAATCGGCTTGCCGCTGGCGGCCTTCTGGGTCTGGAACTCCTTGGTGAAGATCGACCGGCCGAACTCGGAGCCGACGCTCTTGATCAGGTAGTCGATCAGCTCCTTGGCGGTGTAGGTCATTTCCACCGTGATGGCCTCGATCCGGGTCTGGAAGTAGTTGTAGAACCACACCGCCGGGATCGCCACCAGCAGACCGAAGGCCGTGGTGATGAGCGCTTCGGCGATACCGGCCGAAATCGCGGCCAGACCGCCGGACCCGGTGACGGCCATACCGGTGAAGGCGTTCACGATGCCCATGGTGGTGCCGAGCAGGCCCACGAACGGCGCGGTCGCACCCACCGTCGCGAGAACGGCCAACCCCTTCTTGAGCTCGGCCAACAGGATCATCATCTGCCGCTCCGTGGCCCGCTCCGCGGCGTTGATGTCGGCCACGGTCACCGCGGCCCGGTCGCGCAGCAGGGGCTTCACCTCGGCCAGCGCCTCGCCGAGCACCCGCGCCACGTGCGAGACCTTCTGCTTCTCGGCCAGCGTGATGGCCGCGTCCAGCTGGTCTTCCTGGAGGAATCGACCGAACTCGGGGGCGAACTTGGCGGTCTCCCGCGTGCTCCGGCGCATCCGCCACCACTTGGCGATCGCGACCCCGATGGACATGACCGACATGAACGCCAGGATCACGATGATGCCCCTGGCGAAGCCGCCGGCGTCATTCCACAGTACCAGTAGCGAGACGTTCATTGCAGCACAGCCTCCGTTCCGTGCAAATGAGTGATTCTAATGAGTGGTTCTAGGGACTACCCGTGCCAATCCTCGGTCTTCCGCGGTTTATCCCGCCGGTCACTTCGGGATCACGAAGCGCAGCGGCAAGTGCACCAGCACGCGCACCGGCTGCCCCCGCACCCGACCGGGCCGGAACAGCGCCTTGCGCAGGGCGTCCTTGGCCGGGGCCTCGAAGGCCCGGTTGGTCGAGCTCACGACCTTGATGGACGGCGGCTCGGCGTGGCCCGCGGTGTCGATGACGGCTTCCAGCACCACCTGACCCTCGATTCGGGCCTCCAGCAGCATCCGGGGATACTCCGGCTGCGGGAACGCGATCCGCTCCGGCGGCTCGTCCACCACCGCCTCGATGAACACCTGAGTGAGATCCACCGGGCCCGTGTCCACGCCCTTCGCGATGCCCAGCTCGACGCCGACGCCGGTGAAGTTCCGCGGATCGAACGTCTCGTTCAGGTTGATCGGCGGAATCGAGGTCGGAATGCTGACCGGCGCCAAGAGGGTCTGGAACCCCTTGGGCGGAGGCGGCGGGGCTTCGGGCTCCGGCGGCTTCTCCTCCTGCTTCTCCTCGATGTACACCATGGTGGTGTCAATGGTGGAGCTGGAGTTCTCCAAGCCGGCGCCGATCGTGGCCTGAACGGCCAGCCAGATCAGGACCACATGGGTGACCACGGAGAACGTCGAGCCACCCAGCTTCTGCTTGAAGGTGCCCTTCTTTTGCGGCTTAGACACGATCAAGGTGTCGAACACGGCTTCCCTCCACCTCGTGTGGTCTTGGCGCTAACCGGTTTTCTTACGCTGCATAAAGATACCCCCCACGTAGTAGCCCCGCCTGGCAGGAGGCTGTTCGAAGCATTACAAAACGATGACAGGCGGGTTACGGTATGGCAACATCCGGCCGGCTAGGCTATGTGCCCCCCCTACCGCTCGCCGGTTGCGCCGATGGGCAAGGTGACGGTGAAGGTGGTCCCCCGACCCGGCCGGCTTTCCACCGCGATAGTCCCGCCGTGGGCTTCCACGATCCATTTGGAGATGGCCAGGCCCAGGCCCACGCCCGGGCGGCCGCCGCTGCGGCGCCGCGCCTGGTCGGCGCGCCAAAAGCGGTCGAAGATGTGGGGGAGATCACCCGGCGCGATCCCCACACCGGTATCGCGAACGCTAAGCACCACGTTCCCGTCTACCTGCTCCCAGTCTATCCTCACTTCCCCACCCTGCGGCGTGTAC
>Ga0209172_10001143_pt1 | contig 60660 bp, 65 predicted proteins | sample LarsenN4metaG_FD_184113 | JGI IMG/M metagenome (GOLD analysis project Ga0209172, IMG submission 184113) | Hot spring sediment bacterial and archeal communities from British Columbia, Canada, to study Microbial Dark Matter (Phase II) - Larsen... ...
AAGTAAGTCCGACTTACACAAGTCAAAGATGTTCACGTTGTGGTTGGGTTCGCAAGGGAAACAGGAAGGCGAAGTGGTTTAAGTGTGATAAATGCTCATTTGAGTGTGATGCGGATTTAAATGCTTCGACTAACTTATCCCTTCCGTTGATGCCTATCGGCAAGCAACAGCGATTGAGTAAAATCAATAGAACTGGTTTTTATTGGTTATGCTCAGGTCAGGAGTCTATAGTCCCTGATACCCATAAAACTGGTTAAGTGGAATGATTTTCCATAAAATTAGTAACTATCAATTCCACCAAGGCGAACCTCAACCTTGTAAAAGATATTGAATCCCAAGTCCAATGTCATTTCAACCGTGTCACCATCAACAACCCTGTCAAGGGCTGCTACATTGTAGATAAATGTTCGCTTCGTTGATTCGACAGCGGTTGCTTTAGCCATGAACGCCCCTAATAGTAAAATGATAAGAATGAATTTCATAGACGGTATTTCTCCGCTACCTTGTCCCACGGATCACCCATAGCCTTGCAGAGCATGCCGAAGAATTCCGCCAGGGCGGTGTTCTTCTTGAGACGAGCCATCTGCTCATCACACTTGCCGTCGAGGATGTCGTTTGGAAAGCCGACAACGATTCCCATAATTCCGTGAATGTGGAGAACCTTGTCAATCATCTGTTGACGCCACTCTGCGGACGCTACATTGGTGACTGCATGCATCTTCTTCTCAAGAACCTTGGTAGCCAGAGCCTTGAAGTCGTTGGGGAATGTGTCAGTCCCCTTGAAACGCTCATTGAAGTCGGTTGTTGAGTCTGCGGGTGTGGCTGTTGCCGAATACTTGGTGAGCGGGATAAGCTGAATCTTATCATCAATCTTCACCTTCTTGCAGAGTTCTCCACGCTCATTGATGAAGACATCAAGCAGAGTTTCGTTTCCTTGGGTAGCAGTCATATAGTTTCCTTTTTCACTAAGGAGTAATATAAGGCTTCTTAGCAGTTATTCAATACTTATCATATTTCTATAATACCTGGGAACCTGTCACCATCTTTAAGACATACCAACCACGCTGATACAACAGGTATATTCATATCTTTCCACCATTGGGAGGGGAAGTGCGTCTCACATCTAAACTTCATAAATCTAACAGATGTATTTCGTATGTAGCGAGCCTGCTCTTTCTTATAATAGTATAAGAAGCTGTTCTCATTCCAATAAGAGACATGTGTTGGATCTTGGAAAGCCCCTCTACCATCAGTTGAAGGAACTTCTATAAAAGCCCACCCACCATGATGTAATACTCTATGTATCTCACTTATAGACTTGAGAGGATCTTTCAAATGTTCCAGAACATGTGAGGCGTTTATAACACCAACGGAATTATCGGGTAAAGGTATTCCTTGATTTAGATCATGTTTTATATCCCCACCCTCTATATCAATACTCGTATATCCTGGGCGCTTATTTATTCCGCCTCCAATATCAATAAGCAGCTTACCATTGAGGATGGCGTCTCTTTCAGCCAGTTTTTGAGCATTTTTATAGCCCATTCTTACAGTCTCAGTCTGTATCTTCTGATTACGCTCCAACCAAGTATTATCACCAGTTATACGGTAAATGTAAAGAGGTTTATCAATATGAAACATCTTAGTAAACAAATAGGTTCTCTGAATCAAATCTTGATCATCCAATACATCAAGATTTATATCATGCCCCCCAAGCGACTTATAAACACTCGTTCTCCAACATCTCACATGATCGGGCATAAACCAAATATAAGTCATTGAATGGCTTGTAGGTTTGAAAGTTATTGGAGAGGCGAGTAGCTTCCTTTCTTCACCAATTTTAATATCTAAATAATTATGTCTCCACCCGTAGTTTTCGTTATATGGTGTAAACTTTCCGTCCATTGGTAACTTCATATTGTCGCTATAAACAAACCCAACATCAATGTCGGAAAATGCTTTTACAACTTCTGTAAGACACTCATTAATTAAAATATCATCATGATCCGCCTCAAGAAGAATATCACCAACTCCAGCGTTAAAAGCGTGATGTTTATGATATCCTACATTTGGACTTCTAGAAGAATCTGTAAGTATTCTAACCCTATCATCTTTTATGAAAGAAAGATGATCCAGCGTAGCATTCCCATTAACCCAAATAACCCATTCCCAATTCTCGTAAGTTTGATTGAGTATAGATTGATATAGCTCCTTTATGTAAGGAGTATTCTTATGGGTTGGCGTTATTATGGATACTTTCATATAGCCATGTCAGCCTTAATAGTGGCATGACTCTTATAGTTTATAAGCTCCAAGTCCTCAAGCGAAAGATTCTCTATGTCTTCAAGAGTCTTTATATCTTTCTTTATGTTGAGAGTTGGGAAGGCGTGAGGTATTCTTGAAATCTGCTCTTTACACTGTTCTATATGGTTGAGGTATATATGTGTGTCACCACCTGAAAAAGTCAGCTTTCCGGGGGTTAGTCCAGTTATCTTAGCCAACAGGCATGTCAAGAGAGCATAGCTTGAGATGTTGAAAGGCAATCCAAGGAAAGAGTCTACGCTGCGCTGATACCACTGGCAGTTCAGTTTCCCATCAGTGACATCAAATTGATAGAGAAGGTGGCACGGTGGTAGCGCCATCTTGTCAATCTCAGCCACATTCCAAGCAGACACAATCATACGACGATCATTTGGATTCGTCTTGAGAGTGTTGATGACATTGGCGAGTTGATCCACACCAGTATTTTTATATATCTCTAAATGTTTTTTATTTTCAATAGTATATTGATTATATTCAGCACCCCAACTTCTCCATTGCACACCATAGCCCAATCCAATTGACTTCTCTGGAAACGCAGTCATACCTTTTTTATCAAGAAACTCCCTTGTAGTATTCCCAACCCAAATCTTGACACCCTTTTCTTCAAGTTTAGATGAATCATGTTCACCACGAATAAACCACAACAGTTCCTCCACAACACCTTTCCAAAATACCTTCTTGGTTGTCAGAATGGGAAATGAGTTTGAAAGATCAAATGAAAGTTGCGTTCCAAATATGCTTTTAGTCCCCGTACCAGTCCTATCGCCTTTGACAACACCTTCATCTAAAATCCTTTCGAGTAAGTGGAGATACTTGTATTCCTCATGAGACTTCTCCAATCGAAAGCGTGTAATCAGCTTCTCTTCTTCTTCGTTTTTTGTCACGCTGTTATTCATTTTCGTTTCTCCTGCTCTGTTCAAGAGCATATCGTCTTTCAGCCTCAAGAGCGTATGCTACTGATGTGTATGCTGCTTCAAGCCCCTGCCTGTTTCCTGTAATAGTAGTATAAGGAATATTGTTGTTATTCAATAGACGGACTACTTTCTTATCTATTTCAATAGCTTCGTCCTCTGTTTGATTCCGTCCAGATGGATTGTATTCCTTGGTTCTGTCTATGAAGTATGTCAGGTTGTTTTGAGCCTTGAACGACTCAACGATATAGTCGTGGAAAGCTTTATGTATTTTGATATTCGGCTCGTTGTAATACAGCAAGCCAATAAGAATTGGTGAGTCGGTGATGATGGCTTCCACTTGTCCAAGCAGCATATTCTGTGTATAGTTACTAATTTTTAAAATTAGTAACTATATGTGGTTCTTATGATCAAGGCTGGAGTATTTTGGAAAATATATTCAAGGATAACGATGTTGATTATAAGATACAAAGAAGAAAACACAAGACTGGAATGTTTTCCACAATAAGAGTTTGGAATAAGAAGTCTTTATTGAATATATCAAAAATCCTATATCATCGTCGATGGTATAGGATTGAAGAGAAAATACGATAAGTGCCAAGAAATTACAAATCAACTATCAAAGTAGACTTGAATTCCTTGTTCTCATCTTTGTAGCCGCGGGGGTTACATACACATCTCGTGGTGTTTACCATGAAATCACAGCTAGAATGTGTATGTCCGAAAATCCAGAGCGGAACATCCTCAGTCATCAGATTCTCGCAGTTGCAAGTGAAGTACGGGTTGAGCGCACTCCCCTTATACTGCTCATGAATCGACTTCTCCGAAGGGCAGAAGTGAGTGACAACGATGTTTTTCTTTCCAGGCTTGACAGAGTTCTTGATAAATCCCCGTGCAGCGAGGTTCTTACCAATCATCTTGTCAACCGTGAAAGGCTTCACAATCCCGTTATCATCCTTTTCCATGATAAGCTTGAAGTCGTTGATGCCCCACTCGACAATAGACTTTATCCGAAGTTCGTCCTTCGTAGGAGTAATGTCGAGGTTGCTCCACAGGGTTGAGCCGATGAACCGATACTCGCCTGTGTCATACACCTGATCATCAAGGAAGTGAAAGTGCTTGTAAGTAGCCTCAAGGCTCCGTAGCTCATTATCAACATCCTGCATGATAGCCAGATATGATTCGTGGTTCCCCTTGATGTAAACGATTGGCTTGTCAATCGACTCAATGAGCCGAACGAACCGTCCAAAATACCGTGGCTCACAGGGAACAATATCTCCCGCAAGAATCAAAATGTCCTCGTCACTCTTCTTATAGGTGAAGGGAGCGACATCAAGGTGAAGATCTGATAGGATGCGTATTTTCATGCCTCTATTGTAGAGGCTGGCTATAAAAGCCAATACTTATATTTTTAGACGCAGGCTTCAAGTGCTTGAAGCTGTAATGCCTCTTTACGATATTCAAAGCACAGGTAGTAGTCGCTACGAGGGGTAAATCGGTGGGCAAGAGTCGCTTCTACAACGCCTTGCCAGCCTTCCTTTTCTTCAACAACAAACTCGCATAAGCTTGGTGTCTTGAAGTAGGATTCGTCTTGCTTGTAGACATTGACAACAACTGTTCCCATCGCTGCCCCCTTTGGATATGTATGTCTATTTATCTTCCTCTAGTTTACCAGTCCACACAAGTATTTCAACCTGTTTCTTGAGAAGAAATATGTTGACTTTATCATTGAATTCAGAGGTAATGAGAATGAATCTCTTTTAGAGTCTCCCCATTTTCGTTTGTTATTACGGCTAGGTAAGCCCCATTCTTCATGCGGCTTACTTTTACGCGGTAGTTTATTCCGCTTCCCATGGGAAAACCAACCACCCTTCCGGCTTATCTTCACAATAGAAGTCTGGTACAAGTCCAGCTTCATTGTCTTTCTTGTTGAATAGAACGGCTATGTAGAAGTCTTCGCCTTGCTTGAGGTTATACTTCTCTATAAGATACTTTATAGTCCCACCACTGTCAATCAAGTCATCAGTAAGCAGGAAAGGCTTCTCGGTTATGTCAAAATCAAACAAGTCAACGAGAGGTTCTTTTCTTTTCTTATCCCCATCGTAGCAGGATACTTTGATGCTGCGGTGTTTGACTTTCAGGTTGTCAGCCAATGGAAGCGACAGATTCAATCCGCCGCGCTGAATACCAACAACTGACTTGAACGATATTCCACTTGAATAAGCTCTATTACAGATATCCAAAATCATACTATCTAACTTGCTATGAGTTAGGATTATCTTTTCCGTCATGGAAGCGGCTCCGTGTAGATATACTTGAGGTTGTATTCAGTGACTAGATTCTTTTCGTCAACTGCTCCCTCACCGCATGGAGCGAATCGCAAGCCACCGGCGTCAGCGAGTTGAGCTACAGCGTTTCCCCTGCCGCCATCTTGAGTTCCCACCTGTGGATACTTTTGAGCGTCAAATGGTTGTGCAAGGGCAAACTGACGCATGAAGAAGGATACTTCTGCCGTAAGCTCTCCTGTCTCTTCTATTTGAGCGGTGCCTTTGACGAGCATCCCGACTGCTCTTGACATATCAACATCTGGTGTCACCCCAACCCTGTTTACAATAAACACGGGTTCTGTATTACTGTTTATTCGAAAGAGTATTTCTTCACATATTGCCCGTGGAAACACTCTTCCGGATTCTTTACTTGGCTTATCAGCGACAATCTTTAAGCTGATTCTCATCGTCTTCCTTTTTTTCTTTGGTTGCTTTAGCGGCTATTTCATCAAGAGCGTTGATAGCCGAAGAATCAACTTTTACGACTGGAGGAATACCACGGATACACCAAATAGTATTGTTGTATGATTCCTTGATAGCTGTAATCGCATGTGCAGTCAGTCCAGTCAATAAAAGCAGAACGAAGAAGGATAGCCACGGGTTGGCAGCCATAAAAGTGAGAAGTTCCATATTTTGGTCCCTTTGGGATTGAGTATACGGATAAAGGTAAGTTATACAATATGATAATCAAACCATATCGTCGTCGTCTAACACTACAATGAAATTATTACTATTGTTTAGCCACTTCGGGACGAAAGTTGGGATCATTCGACGCTCCCTCCACAGGACGCCCAGCTTCATCAAACTGAATACCATATACATCTTCTTGAAGTGTCATGACTGCTGACTTGAGCATGCCCATGCGCTTCTCAGATTGTTCTTTGATGGCGTTTATAGCCTCAAGAGCATCGTTTAGCTGCTCTTTGAGGGTGGTAATCTGATCTTGAAGGGCTTGGACTTCACTGGAGGAAACTTTCAATTCCCGGGCTTCTGTTTGAATCTTTTCAAGCTTGTGTTGAAGCTGGAATAACGACGATACGGCTCCACCTTTAGCGGTTACGGGCGTCTTGTCATCAACTCTTTCTAAGAATACATACTTGAGTTCTCTATCAGACTCAATAACATCTCCCGGGACGAGCATAATGCGCTTGCCCCCAACCATGAGTGATTGTCTGAAGTCTGAATTATTCTTATACTTCATTTGAGCGGTATCCTGTAGTTATTAGTATTTATCCATTCCTGTGTTCGAGCCATTGACGATGGAATACCCATGTCGCTCCAATAGCCGTCTATAATGGTTGATGTCATTGACTGATTCTGAACATAGAATTCGTTGACATCCGATACCTCTAACTCGCCTCTACCAGATGGTTTCAGCCCACGAATAATGCTGAACACATGCGGAGTGTAAAGATACAATCCAGTGACAGCGTAGTTGCTTTCGGGGTTCTTCGGCTTCTCCACAATACCAGTTACGATTCCGTCTTTCAATGAAGCTACTCCGAATCTTTCAGGATCGCCAACTGGCTTGAGGAATATGTGGGCGAAGGAATCGGTTCCTTCATTTAGCCTTTGCGAAACTGGACAATCAATAGCTTTTCTAAACTTATTTTCAAACTCTTTGAAAGCTTCCTTGAAGGAGTCTTGATAAAAGTTATCGCCAAGTATAACTGCAAAAGATTCATCGCCAACCCAGCCTTCTATAAGCTTCATGGCGGAAGCGATTCCAACTGGGCGGGATGCATCGTTATGATCCTGAATCTTATATGTCAAGTCAACGCCAAAGCGATGTCCGTCACCAAGAAACTCTATGATGTCACCACAATGCTCTTGCGATGATATGATGAGTATTTCTTTGGAGCCTGACTGAATAAGCGTATTGAGCGGATACCAAATCATCGGTATGGCTCCTTGCAGTGTATACACCGGAAGCAAATGCTTATTTGTTACCTCGGTTTGAGGTAACATTCTCGTTCCCCGTCCACCACATAAGCATACCGATTTCATATTATACCTCTCAGAGATTTGTATAGAAGTTGTTTTATAGACTCTTTATCATTATAGTTACTAATTTTGAAAATCATTCCACTTAACCAGTTTTATGGGTATCGGGGACTATAGACTCCTGACCTGAGCATAACCAATAAAGACCAGTTCTATTGACTTTACTCAATCGCAGTTGCTTGCCGATAGGTAATGCCGATAGGCATTTGGTAATTTACCAGATTTATACCAATTCCATGCCGTTCTATAAGTTACACCAACTTGATTAGCATATTCGGATAATTTCATAAAGTTATACCTTTACTACATTATACCATACTTTTATTATTACTATGTTATACTATAACCTACTACTAAAAATGAATTAGTATTCAATACTCCTAAATAGTATTTTTATCCACCTTACAGGATTACAACATTTATTTACAGTTGACTCTTGAGGTTATTCAAATACTCAACATGCCAGCGCATGTAGTCATCGGACTTGCTCACAGAATATGAAGTTGTAGTACGAGCATTCGCTATACGAACTCGCCCATTAGTCCTACCATAGCTTTTCACTATGTTACCCTCAATTCTCATAATCTCATCCATCAACTGATCAATACCACTACGAGCGGTAGGCATATCATATCCTTTCATATTTTCTTTATTATACAAACTTCAAATAATAATCAAGGGGTATCAGTACCACGCAACATGTCAGTTGGTTGTGGGTTGAATATCTGATTCACTAGCTCAAAGCCATACTTACCCATAATATCGGTAACGGCTTGGGCGTGTTCTTTTGGAGTTACTACAACGGTTCTTGAGGACATTGGATCAGCGTCTATCCAGCGGACACCAATCTTGAGACATTCTTCTTTAGCAGCGGCGAGCTTATGATTGAACAAAGCGGTGTCGGTATCTCTACCCCAACTGAATTCCAATACACCACGGGTAAAGTCTTCTCCATAGAGCTTTGCTTCAATTCGTTCTCTTATAGTGTCAATATTCATGGTTCTCTTCTCTTATTCTAATTGGATCCGATGTAACTATATTTATGGTTCTTGAGGGATCATAGCCCGCGCCAAGGAATTGTATGGCGCAATGTATTATCCATGTGGTTGCCGAATAAAATGCTCCGTTGAGTGGATTCCACCAAGGGAAAGGACCATACGCCAATCCAAGCCCCAAGCCTATCCAGAAGCCTATACACATTGGACATGTGATAAGCTTATAGAAGAAGTCGGTGTTCAACTCTAGCCAATCGCGCAGCCATTGAAATATAGAGCCTTTACCAAGTATGTTGGCTATTCCAAAGGCTGCTACGATTGCTATGAGAGTTTCCATTATCCGACTCTTCTCCAACTGTTCGCTACTGAATAAAATTGCAGTAAAATTGGTATCGGATGATTACCAGCGGTTGTCACCATGAGCGGAACCACGTAAAATGGATTACCTAATATAGAATACCCATTACCATCGACTACATATCCACTTGTGAGAGATGTGGCTTCAACATATACAAATAACATTTGCCCATTATAAGGTGCCGATGGTAAATAAATGGTTAAATTATTTACAGAGACGCCACACACTAATGTAACAGTTGATATGTCATTAGGAATGTTGTAAGTCGAGGTAACTGCTGATACCGATCCATATACAGTGTTTCTGATGCTGAATCTGTCACAAGACAAAGCTCCCAATGCTCTTACATAACCGGTGTCAAACTCACCATATATAAGGGCTTGATCACTGGTACCATCATCATTGGCTATATACAGCTTATTAGATCCAGTCTCGCTATAACCGGCTTTGAATCCTATAGCCACATTGTTTGATCCGACATTATTGTAAAGAGCCTGTGAACCGACAGCAGTATTATTATCACCATCTAAGCTTACAAACAGAGAGGCATATCCAACCGCTACATTGTTATCTCCACTGACACACTGATTCATTGCTGAATATCCTGCGCCAGTGTTGAAGTTTCCTATCTTATTGTTTCTTACCGAGTTTCCACCAACTCCAGTGTTGAAGTTTCCGGTAGTATTTTCATACATGCATGTTATTCCAACCGCTGTATTACCATTACCATCTATATTGTTGTATAGTGAATAAGCTCCGATACCAGTATTTTCAACACCATTATCGTTATTGTAAAGTCCGTAGTAACCAACAGAGACATTTAAACTACCACCGATATTGAAACGCATTGCATTTCTACCGACAGCGACATTATTATATCCAGTGGTGTTGCTATATAAAGCTGCTCTACCAACCGCAACATTTTCATATCCAGATACATTTTCATTGAGGGCGTTTACACCGACTGCCGTATTACTGGAACCGTCAATGTTATTGGTGAGTGCGTTTACTCCAATAGCAATATTATCGTCACCGGATATGTTTTGTGTGAGAGCGTTTAATCCGACAGCGACATTGTTATTTCCTATAGTATTATATTTCAACGCAAAATTTCCGAGGGAAATGTTATTATTTCCAATCTCGTTGCTATAAAGCGAGTCATATCCAATAGCAACATTTGAATGACCTGTTGTAGTGGAAGCCAAAGTGTTTACACCGACTGCTGTATTTCTGTAGCCAGTTGTAACAGAAGTCAAAGAATTCTTACCGAACGCTTCGTTGTTTTGAGTGCTGTAGCTATCTCCCTTTGGACTTGTCAATTCACCAGTTACTATTTCGCTTCCATAAACTTGGACGGTGTGCCCATCATCATCCTTACTTTCAACAGTATTACCAAACAAAACATGTCCACCCTTTCTCCAAGAAACATGGGTTACTTGTGAAGCATTATCAAACAATCTCATCTGGTTTAGACCGTTATCAACACCTGAAATAGAATATACATCCATCTGCCAGTCAGCCAATTCAGGATTGGAGTTAGCCATGTTACCACTCAAAGCGGAAATCTCATCAACATCGAATCTGAATACGAGGTTGTTTCCATCTATGATAGTATCTGTTAGAACATGCTGTCCTATTATAAGGCATTGTCCTGATATCTGAACATCGGCAGCATACACATCGTTTATTTGAAAGTCTGCTAAACAACCAGTATCGTCAATTATGTAAACTCGGTTGTTCTTGAGGCTGTACATGGCGAGATGATCAGCAGTTGCAACCGGATAGCTTGTTTCTCTTCTACGAATCTCATGTGCAAATTCTTTGAATCCTGCCATAGTATACTCCTAAAGTTATATTATATCGTCTGTAATCAAATTATTGGTTGTTTATCAAATAATCAGAAACATCTGGAACCTCCCAGCCTTCGGGGCGCATAGGGACATTTACAGTCAAAAATATATCCGTAAACGAAACCGGGGGTGCACCATGCATATCATATGCTAATGATACTGTGTTACCTGAAAGTATGGCTGGCTTCTTTATCATAAGATACTCAAACATTATCTTCGACTTCCATATCTCAACCGACAATATAAGAGGTATGGATTCCTCAAGTCCAGTTATTCCAAGGTTCCTATCAACACTACGCTGCGCCTGTACCTTCCAATCAAGTAGCTGAGTGAAGGCTGGGGGGTCAAAATACCTATTAACGTAAACCCAAGCGGCGGCGAGGGCTTCATCAACTCTCTGCTGTTTATAATCTATTTCTCTTGACATATGTTGTTCCTTACCATGGTCTTCTGAAGACGAAGTTTTGTGTGTTGCCTATATCTTTGTTTCTAACGATGTTTAGACGCTCCCCACCGTTTGCGTTTACATCCTGGATAATGTGGTTAGGTCTAAATACATATCTTCCGTAAACCTTGACATTCAAATCATTTGTAAGATTAGGTATGTCTGTATTATTTAGATATGTTCCAGATATCTCCACAACGTTGATATATGTAATGGAGCTATCAACCTTTATATCCATGTTTTTCTGTATGTAGAGATTGTTGAGCTTCAGAGCGTCAAGGTATCCAGAACCTTGCCACCATGCGCTACCATAATCCCATATTCCTCCATTAAACTCAAGAGTGTCTATGGTTGGCGCTCTGTCGTATGTGTATGGATTAGTTATAGTGCAGTAACCAGTAACATCAGCATCCTTGACATACTTGACTTCCATGAATGCGCCCGGAGCGGAAACATAGGTGTAGTTGAAGTAGGAAGAGTATGTTCCTATACCTACCCAATAGGTTCTTGTTTCAGGAAATATAAACTTTGATGTGGATTCTGTGTAGCTACCGTTATAGTAATCATCGTAATCCGATATCAAATGCTGGAAATTCTTATCGTCATATATTTGGATATATGAATCAACAGAACCAGATATAATAGCAGTTACAATAGCATCACCAGCAACAGCATCAACTTGATAGTAACGAAATCCGTCTCCCTGTGGAGTATTTGCGCCAAGAGGGAATGATTCTACATATTCTCCAGTTATTACTTTTGGTATTGCCTTTGTCCAGATTCCTGTTGGCGAAACCTTACTTGCGTAAGGATATGCCTTCTCATGGAGAGGAACGCCAAACCCTATATGGTTATATGTTACGGGACTGCTTCCGTTGTTATATGCTGAGTTTTCACCATGTCTTAGTTTATACTCAACATTTCCACCGTATGCGAATGTTTGGAGGTTATTAGACGGAACCGTGTCAAAGAGTGTAAAACCATTCTGAATATCAGCACCGGAATTATATGAATATATTCTTGAATCCCCAGAAGCGTGAAGGTTCCACTTGTTGTTTCTTGCTCCGCTGTAGAAAGCGTCGAAACTTCCAGTCTGAATCGTGGAGTTATTCAATGTAAGATTATGTTGTGTGTTTGATTTGTTTTCTCCGATTACACTGAAGTTATAATCACCACAACCAAATGTAGAGTTTTCCAAAATAACATTTAGAGCACCGGATGTTGGTGATACTGATAAATAGTTTGGATTGATGTTCATACCATGACATGAAAAGCTACCAAGGAACGTGACTGTGAGATTATCTCTGTTGTTTCTTATGTAAACTGGACCATCGTTCATCTGTCCGTCAGGTATGGTGTATGCTGATGAACCCGTTATGGAGTTTATCATCGTGTTGTTATAGGCATCCCTACCATATAAGAACAATCCACCCCTAAGCCCAAATCGCACCGTCTCTGCGGCTGGAAGTCCACCACTACGACCGAACCATGAGCAGGTTCCAGATCCGTATATCCATGAGTTTCCAGTTATACTATTGGTTATAACCGGACTATCCGCCATGAATCCCATTGGATGAGTAGTTCTTAGACTCTTGCCATTCATCTCCATCGAATTGAAATACAACTGAGAGTTACCACTACCGGAGCCAGTATGAGCAACTGTTAAGTTTCTGTTGAGGAATATAGGAGAGTTTACAGAAGAGAGAGCGAACTTTCCGTTTCCGTTTATTCCCATGGTATTACAGTCGAGGAAGATTGAATCCGCGCTTATTTGCTGCGTCAGTGTGCTTCCTGAGTTCGGAAACATATAGAAAGTAGATCCACCTGTTACTGTAAACGATGAAAATAGAATGCTGTCGTCGCCGGGATATCCGAATGTAAGAGAGGGAGTCTTCACACCATCAGTTGAAATAAATCTTATATTACCATACTTGAAACTTCCGGAAATATCTGGTATTGGAGATGAAGCAATTCTGAAGTCACAATTTATAACATCTATATCATTTGGAATAATATTGTTAGAGAAGTAAGAGAATCTTCTATTTCCAAAGTCCGACGATAATATCCACTTATGTAATGGATATCCCGATATAGGAGGCGGTGGTAATGAAATATAGGCATTTAGTCCATTGAAATCACAATTATTTGTTATTTCTATAGTGTCAACGCCTTCGTCCGGATATATTATTCCATCAATCCAGAAGTGACCACCATTTGCACCACCAGTTCTTATTATCTTATTTGGAACTGGTGGATCACTTCTGAGACGAATACGGTATTTGTTAGGAATATTATAATTTACACATAACATGGACTGTAAGAAACCAGAATCAGCATTTATTGTTAATTTTCCGGAAATATTTACATTTCCCATTTGAGCCATTCTAGCAACTGTTCTAACTCCGGTATTATATCCAGATATGTCAATTGGAGCGAACATTATGATACTGTCTCTAAAATTTGAACCACCAGATATATTAAGTGCGGAAAAATCAAATGACGCGTCGTTATAAATATGTATGTAGCCTGTATCAGGACTATCACCGCCGGATATTACGGCGTAGATATATCTATCGGCGTTATTACTGCCAAAATTGGGGCTGAAATTATACTTTCCACCGTAGACATATATGTTCTTAGCGTTCCAATGTTCTTTGAAATTGAACTGAGAATTAGAAGCCGTAAATGTGTGATTTACAGTTCCCCTACTTCCATCTTTATTGACATGGAAATCTTTTCCACTCCACTGAGTCGGAGCAAAGTTCCATGTAAGAGTTGCACCAGTTCCAACATCGACATAGAATGGATCTTCGAAGAACAATCTAGATGCAGAAGATACTGATATATCTCTTCCAACACGCAACCTTCCCCCAGGCTGAGGGAATACCAATGTTCCCATATTGGAAAGTAATGTTTCTTCACCAAATACGACAGCATTTGCTGTTATAGACTGAGTTCCGAATGACACATTAGAAGCAAAGTTGTATCCGCTTATACTATCAACATGAGTTGGTTGTGTGAATGTAGCTGGGCGAATACCTTGATCAAAGAGTCCTATAGAAGCATTTGCATGCCTCTTGACTGTATTATCAGTCAATGGAATGTTGTAAATAGTCAACTCATCAACTCTACCATTGAAATAGCTACCATTTGAAATGAATCCAAGTGGGACTCTTGTTGTACCGGCTACTGCTCCAACTCCACCGCTTGCGGGGGTTGCTAAAAGATTAGTAACGGACGCTGGAATATCTGAGAGATTGGTTTGCTGCTTTGCAACATCTCCATTTACAAAGAGCTTGTGAACTGCGCCTTGTCCATCATAGACGGTGGAAACATAATATGTTGAACCAGTTATAATATCTTCATCGGTGTGTATGTAAGAATACTTGGAAGTGTTTCCGTCCCAAATTCCGCTGCATAGCTTTCCACCACTTATATACATTGAAAAACCAGAGAAGAAGTCACCCTGCTCGTAAAGGTAATTCTTTCCAGAGTAGTTCAAGCTATCAGCGTTGAACATCATCTCTATAGTTTTTGCTCTAAACTCACCATAATTTATCAGATTGTTATTTGGTACGAGTATTCTTCCAGTTGTTCCATTCAACTTGACACTTGTTCCGTTATTGAAACCACCTGAGATAAGTGCGGGTTGACTATAGGTTATTCCACTGGTACTGTAGTTTCCATTAGCATCGGGACCAGCCGAACCGAAGTTTGTGCAGATTGTTCCACCTGTTTCATTGAATCTATACCACAAGACAGGAGCATCGAGACTGATAACATCTTCGAATATACCGGAAGGAGAGAATGTATCCGATGGTGTGAATACAAGACTGTCATCCGGTAACAAAGATGAACCAGTTGCCGCTTCAGTACCACTCTGAGAAGTAGTATAGTTACTTCTCTCATTGGCGTTCTGATTGTTATTTAAGTTTCTCCAATAAATGATTGGCATTTATCTTTTCCTAGTTACCATGTCAGTTTGAGTGATATTATTGAAGCGTCTCCGAGGAGAGAACCACCCACTCTTCTTATACTTATTATCACCAAATCACCCTGCTTTATATCGTGATGGGTTGGACTTAGTAAAGTTACAACTTCATCATCGACAACATTTGCAGAAGTAAATGTATGTGTAAACGATATTGTATTGTGTCCAGAAGAGGTTGTCCAGTTATCAGTATCAGACAAGTCTTCAACTGTTAGCTGGAAATCAGCGGTTCCAGTCAATGGGGCTGTCATCTTCATCTTGACATAGACGGTGCTTCCGAAGTTGAAGTTTTCAGACATCGGGAAGTTGAAGTATGCTACTTCAGAGCTTGATGCGAAGTCAACCGAGTCGAATATCATTCCACTAGCAGTTATCTTGCTGGACAAATCTGCACCCGAAATGGCTGGAAGAAGAGCCGATGCTATAGGAATAAGTTTTTCCGTAACATCCGGTCCAGCGCCTATATCAGCCGATATAGAAACTGTGAACGTATTCATAGGCGATTCAACGACAGTTATCAAACCGACACCTGTTACATTTATAGAATCTATTTTAGAATCAAGTCCACCCGAAATAGCAGCTACTTCAGCCCAGGTTATATCACCGATACCGCTGCCGCTTCCAGAGGTTTCCATGAGATAGTTTACATCAGATACTAAGTCGGAAAGAACTACTCCTGAATACTTTATCTTCTGAGCCTGTGACGAAGCATTAGGATCGACAATGATTATCTCACCCTCATGCGAGTCAACGATATTGACCGGCTTTGGTGTATCTAGAAGCTCTGCAAAGGTATCAACGGCGCCGGAGATGCTATTGACAGCAGTTAAAAGATAGTTGACATCGCCAACAAGCTGCGAGCCACCGGAAGTCTGTGATATGTCTATATAGGGGGCTGGATTGGTGAATACAACATCTCCACCCACAACCATCAATCCATCGCCTTCACCGCCTATCGCGGTTGGGAACGAATACTGTGAGCCGCTGACAGCAGCACCAACGGTAAGAATACCATAGACATCAAGATTTCCGTTGTGTTTAGACATTTCTGTTTTCCTTATTATACATTATTATAATATCACTTGTTATCTTCCTAACAAGTTCTTCCCTTGCAGTCATGTCCGTGCCGAAGAATCCGGCATCAACATCGGTATTTGGATTATTAGGTTTAGAAGGATCCTCACCATATTTATCAATAAGTAGGCGTCTGAAAGCCTTCATCGCATACTGCCCTTCTGGAGAAGCTACGAAATCGTTGATATTCTTATTTTCATGGTATCCGAAGTGTCTTGCAAGTTTCTGTAGGACTTCAGCTTGCACATGCATGTAGTTCTTCATAACGAAAAGCTCATATAGCTTCGCCACTGAGCGCATTTTCTTCCGTAGTGTCTCTTGCAATGGTACAGGCATATCAAATCCTCTACCATATTTATATAAAATAACAAATCCCAGGTTTTTAGCCTGGGGTGGTTTTCAACTATTTATTCGTATCAGTTTATTGCTATCAACTCACATGATAGGAGAGCGGATAAATCCTTTCCTCCAGCATATGATATACTCGAACGCAAATCTTCCTGTAGCTCGACAAGCAGATTGCTCATATCACCCTTGTAGTCTTGGAACAGCTTCTTACCCTCGACATGGGTATACTTGCCCTTATTATGCTCAGAAGCGGAGCCGTAGTATATACTCTTCTTATGTCCGTCAATTTCTATTATTTCACCACCGCTCTGATCGTATCCATTGAAGAGACTTCCAGCCATAACCATAGTAGCCCCACATGCAATGGCTTTGGCTATATCACCATGCTCACGAACGCCACCATCGGCTATAACAGGCTTCTTTGCAGCCGCTACACACTCTTGGAGGCAGGATATGGTTGGGCGGGTAAAGCCCGTCTTGAGCTTCGTAGTGCAGGCTAATCCAGGTCCAATGAAGAGCTTGCAGCAGTCAGCGCCCCACGATTCAATTTCTTCGACAGCTTCGGCTACAGCCATGTTTCCAACGATGAGGAACGAGTCGGGAAGTTTGTCCTTGATATACTTTATCATCTTCTCAGCCTTTGGTGCCCAGGCTGAAGCTATATCAAGTGTTATGTAGTCGGGCTTGAGTCTGGAGGCTACAATCGAATCAATCTGCTTGTAGGATTCGTCGTTGACTCCCATGCTTATTGATGTGAAGTATCCGTATGACTCCATATCCAAAATAAACTTGACGGGATCGACACCGAAACGATGCATGACGTAGAACCAGCCCTTAGAAGCCAAGAACTTACAAGTGTCAACACTAACTACGGACTTCATATTAGCTGGACACACAGGCATCTTGAAGCGTCTACGCCCGAATTCTACAGAGGTATCACATTGACTTCGACTTCCAACTACCGCCTTCTTTCTTGAAAGAAGGAAGACATCTCCGTAGTTATATTCTCTGCGTGGTTGCATATCCAAACTCCTTTTCCTTATTCTAAGGAGTTTGGGCAGTTATTCAATACACTCGTATTTCGTCTACGAATGAAGATCCGTCAGTATCTTGAGGGTTGCCGTAACAGGTTTTAGCCGCCCCATTACCACCAATTATCATAAATCCAATAGCGTCAATACTCCCAGCCGGACCAGTTATAGAATATTGTGTTGTTGTCTCCACCAATCCACCGCTCCAGAATCTTTCCGAGCGGAAGTTACCTATTCTAGAATATGTGCCACCGACAGCGGTTGCTTGTTCCGCTACAGAATACCATTTGTTATTAGCATGTGCAGATGCAAATATGTTTGCAAATGTTATGGTTGAAACAGATGTTGTACCACCTTGTATTTGTGCGGTTTCAAGCATATACCAACCATTGGTTACACCTGAAACACCGGAAACCTTGACAACCACGGTTATCGGCATTGTTGGTGACAACGCACACGCATTGTTAATAGCTTCTTGCTGCAACTCTGTCTTATATAAAAGAGATACGCTTGTCACACCGCTCAAAGAATATGATCCGGTTGGATCGGTATCCCCCGACTTCTGTATATCATATGCAAATACAATTTCGTGTTTACGGGGGGACCAGAATATTACACTGTCCGAACCCTGGGAACCAAAACCTCCACCGGAAATACACTGAACTAAACACCCCGCATCACCAATGTAAGCAGGTGGAGAGCCATTTGCGGCACCAAGCCATCTTTGTTTACTTGACTGTAATACTCTAATATACTGGTTTCCCGTTCCGCCTCTACTCATATAAACCTCCAAACCTTATTTATAAATTTGGAGTTTAGTCCAGCCCCTTCTATCCTGCTCATTCTTGGTGACGGGGTGTAGCGACGAAACAAACCTATTCTTACCGCCATCCACATTATGAATTATCTGTATTATCATCTTATCCATTGGAATAGTTGCGATACTAAAAGGTATCTCTACGGATACAACATTTTCGTTTATACTCACATCTATTTCTTCTACGCCATTCCATTTGACTTCCCACTGTGAATCTTTCTTTATGACGGTATATCCTTCTGAATTCTTGTCTGTCCAATTACCACCCTCATACTTGAGATATGTGACATTACCACTGAAAGGAATGATTATCTGATAAAATGTATTTGGACTGTCGGCATTTGAAATGTATACTTCAACACTATCACGCTCCCATGGGCGAACACCAACCGCCTTAGTGTCGAACATTCCACTTTGGAATACAAACTTTATGTATTCGTCATTGTGGACTGACCATGCGTATAAGTCGCTCTCACCGACACTCTTTCCCAAAGGTTGTAGCTTGGGGAAAGAGTAGCAGTCACCGACATTCAAAAATCTACTATACTGTGAGGTAGCCACGGTTCTCCTTTCGCTCTTACCCGTTGTAGGTGATAGTATCCAGGCTACTGTTAGCGATAGTAGAGCTAAAGCTATAAGAATAACAGCAGAGAATTTTGTCTTGAAATTCATTGTTATTCCTTCGGAAGAGACTGAATTTTCTTATGGATTTCTTCGCACTTCTTTTTTATCTCATCGTTCAGGGAGTTCACCTTCTCAGCAGTCTTTATATAAGTCTTATCTTGGGACATAGGCTTCAAAGCGCCCATAATGGACTTTCTTGCATTCCATAGAACCTTTCCTGGCACTCCCTTCTCTTCACCGACACGTGCGCGCTCGTTTCTAACTACCTGAACTCCATCCGGTCCCTCCCATGCCACTAACACAGCCTGCTCGGCATCTGCAAGTTGAATCTTCAATTCGGTGTTATTACTATCCGCTTTGAGTAATTCCAATATTTCCTTCACTTTCACTTTAGCCTTGTTATAGACACCCCAACGGCGAGCCTCAAGCGCACCCAATTCCTTCAAGCGAGCGTCATATTTCTCGGACTGCCGTTTATCCACAGCAGCCATCCTCGAATTTATCTGACTTTCTATTTCCCTTATAGTAGAATTTAAATCTCTAGTATTTCCTTCAATAAAGGCAGAATGCGATATACCTCTTCTCTTTTCCGATAGTGTCTTGAGGGAAGATAATTCAGCCAATAGCAATTCATATTCACGGCGAGTCTTCAAGCCCTCTTCTTTCTTCTTGAGAGTATTGAATTGGACAACCGTATCAAGGTATTGCTTTTCAACTGCAACGAGTATAGGAGCATATATGGCTTCGTCAAGCTGCCTCACCCTTCCTATAAGGAGTGCCTGCCCAACTTCCGTTCCAAGCTCTTCATCGCTAGTATTATCTAATATTTCTTTCACTTTTTGAACCAGTGTAGCAGGAGTTATAAGCGAAATGTTGTCGAGATTGAAATCACCGTTTATAAAAGCTGGAGCCTGCTCTTCGGAAACCTTTGCAGGTTCCTGCGGTGGTGTTATAGTAGGAGTCGCGGTAGGAGTCGGTTGGACGGCTACTGGAGTGTCCACCTTTTGTGGGACTGGCTGCGTTGCTGTTGGTAATGGATTCTTATCACCGCTTGTGATGTAGTATCCATATCCACCGACACCTACGGCAGAAACGAGTAGTAGAGTAGCCACAACATTCTTGAACTTCATAAAGTCTCCTTTGGATGACTTTATTCTACTCAACCCTAAAATTTGTCAATCACAGAAGTATTATTATAAGCAGTACTTGAAGTATACCAATAATTAGCCCAAGATAGAATCCCATGTTTATTATGGATTTCATCTCCTTCTTAGCCACATCATTTACCATCTTCTCAAGCTTTATCACATCAAAGTTTTCAATCTTCTCCCTAACCATATTATAAATGAAGTCGTTTGTCGAGGCTTTCATTTCAGAATCATCGGCAAGCCCATCTTTCAGAGTTTCAGAAACCATCTCTGTTAGAAACTCACCTATGATGCCTCCAATAAAAGATTTCTTATTACCAAGCATTGAATTGACTGTATTACCTATGACACCATTCAATCCACTAGAGCCACCTATCTTATCCTTTATGGAGTCAAAATTGACTAGCTCTTTAGATACTACTTCTGCTATCTTATGAGCCAACTCCTTTTGCTTCTTAGGTATCAACCCCTGAAATCCTAGAATTGGTTTCCTGGGATAGAAAAGCATCTTGACAGCCAGCCAGTTAGTAGCCCAGCTATGAAAAGCAGCTACAAGAGCGATAGAGGCGTACTTGAGATAGAGAATGTCTATCATATAGTCATCTGCTCTCTGATAGTATTCCTATGAAGGTTGGTTGAGTTTATGTCTTCAATGATTTGCTTATACAGATACTCTTCGAATGTATTGAGCAAGTCTTCAAAGTCTTTTATGTAAGCCGTGGCACGGATGCGTGTCTCTGAAGACTTAGACTTGGTGAGTATCAATAGACTCTCAACGAATCTCACAAAGGCTCCATCCATGAAGATGAAGTTGTTTATTGGCTTGTCATCTTTCTTGTTGTCTTGCATAGCAGCCGAAATAACCATCTTATATCTTTCGATAATGAAAAACCATCTTTCAACTGTTGGCTTATGCTCCCCCGGTATTGGACATCCTATAAATATCTCTACAGATGCTATGTCTTTGAATCTGGTATCGTCATGCACTTTCTGTGCATCGCTGCTGAAGGCAGTCTTGAAAGCGTCTTCAAGATAACCCGACCATCTTACAAGGGGATTGCGCTCTTCAGTCGTCATGCTTCTTTTCCTTCAGCGTATCAATATATGTCTTCATAGCAAGATAGCGAGCATCGCTTTTATTGCTCAACGGCAAGTTAGCATGTTCTATATCGGCTGAAGTCTCCAGTATCATGATACGAAGCTGTCTAAGCTGTTCTTTCTGCTCTTCCAACTTTATCTTGGCTACATTGTAGTCTTCTTCTATCTTGCTCTTTGTAGCATCGAGGAATTTTATGTCTTCCTCTTTTATACCATTCCTCGAAAGTCTTTCCTTTTCGACATCACACTCAACCATCATGGCTTTGTATGAAGATATGACTTTTATAAGTTTCTCTACAGAGCGTTCTGTCTTCACCTTTTCAAATTCTAATTCAGCCTTTGAGTTTGATGTCCCGATATACTTCTTGCTACGCAAAAACTTCTCTCTAACCCAAAATAAACCATCGTCTATTTTCTCCTTGTTATTCTTGTATAGCTTCTGTGGTATACCAAGAACGACACCAGCCAAACCCAAAAGTGTAACGGATATGAGGGTGAACATTACTTTCCTTTTTGCTCCTTGAACTTACGATACTTTTCCTTCATCTCAAATCTCTTGACGATGTTATCGTTGACGGAGTATTCGCTATGTCCAGTGTAACGGGATATGACTTCATTTGTCATGGTGCCGTATCCCATAACGGCAACCTTATCCAATCTTTTTTGCGATTCTTCTATTTCGTTCTTGTGCTTGAAGACAACTTGGGCTATCTGAGCTTGAGCCAGTCTTTCCTTTAGAACAGTTTTCTCATACGCCTTCAAAGATTCTTCACGGCTCTTTATGAGGGCTTCCTTCTGAGATATACCCTGAAGGGTTACATCTCTCTGTGTCTTCTTGACACCGAATTCATGCTTATAAGAATCTCTCTCATCCTGTGACAAGTCAGCATCATCTTTAGCGAATTCAAGAAACTCAATTTCTTCTTCAAGCCTCTTGAGTAGAGACTTGTCAACCGCAAGCTCGGCTTTATCGTTTCTGAGGGATTCCTTCTCAGCCTCATACTCAAGCTTTATATTTTCTTCAGCGTTTCCAAGTATCATACCCTGTCCAAACTTGGTGCGCATGAAACGCTTCTTCACAACACCGACAACGGCTCTAGCGGGGGCAGTATTTCGAGCAAACCAAGCAGCCAAAGCACCGCCTCCAACTATCAATGACTCAAATAACATTGTGTATCTCCTTGTCTATGTCTTTGCTGTATGTATCTATAATAGTTTGCAATTCCATGTCAGACATATCTTTTATATTATAGCATGAATGATATGAATTACTTTTACTTATTTTCTCACCGTCAATCTTTATATTCTTGAAATTTGTAACTGTATAGTTAGAATTCAAGGAATTGAGAATAAGTATTTGCATTTTACTCATTTCTCTATATTCACCACTATCAATATTCCATTCATCTCCCCTAAGTATATGAGAATGATTCCAGAATGCGTCTTCTACAAGGAATAGAGGCATATGTGAATAAAATGAATTTCCAAAAAGCTTATCTATAGCGTCTTTCTTGTCCGACAAACGATATACATCATCGACATCCAATCCGGTTCTCATAATCTGCTCAACCGTTTTACGCATAAATTCATCGGTTAGAGATTTGGGTCTTGTTATCTCGTAAAGTCCCTTTCCGGGTAAATGAGCGGTTGAATCCGCCTCCCATCTCGGATCCTTCTTCGGATAGTCATTGAATGTTGAGGCAAACTTTACATAGGAATCATCAAATCGTATATGAAACTTGGTTTTATTCTTCTTAGCATAGGCATGTGAATAAACTAAACCATACAGGTGTCCAATATGCATCTCACCCACAGGATTCACCGATATGGCGAATCTGGTTCTATTATGTTCAAACAATATAGTCATGCTTCTTTCTTTGGTAATATGTTTGTCCACATTTTAGATATCATTTCCTCAGACACCAACCAATCAAGTCCGTTGAATCTTTCAATATACTGACGATCATTGCGAAACTTTGTTACCACATCGGCTAAGAAAGAATACTGCTTATAACATATAGCATTGAAGAAGCTAGGAGTCTTGGAGTTTTTTATGAACCAACCAATGGAATCTTTGAAGAATACTATGTCATTGAATATGGAGTAGTGTTCGACTGTTATAACATGGCTCTTCATGGATGCACCACGGTGTAAGAGTCTTCCGTCAAAGTCAATACTCAGGACATTGGTTGGATTAAGAACTGCCCAATGGGCAAAGTTTCCCAAGCCGCTGTCTACCTTGTGAACTCCATCTTTTGCTTTAGCGTCCATCTCTTCATCAACCAGTCTTCCACCTGTGAAGGTTTCTTTATCTTTTATATTATAGATGTAGTTGCATAGGAATAGATTCATGAGGAATAGGTGGTTGTTTCCACTGTAGAAATCATAAGAGGTTTCAGCATCACCGTCAACGCGCTTTTTCCAAGCATTCACTACCATGTAAGCAGATGGATTACTGTCCATTGTAGTAAGCATATCATCTAATATGTTACTCTCAACGAAGCAGTCCGTATGGAGATAGAAAGCTTTATAAGTGGTATTATCCAAAAGCTTTCCGAATACATATGCCTGCTGGGATGCTTCGTCTGGTTCTTTACTTCCAATGACATACAAATCAAACTTATCACTAACCATTTCCGCGAGTGATGTAAAAAATTCATCTTCTTTGAAGTCGTATTTTAGAACATCGTTTACCGATACTATGACACATTGTATATTGTTGTTGTTCTTGTATAGGTTATGAATACATCTTAGTAAAAATAGCTGAGTACCCTCAACATAATTTATTAGAACGGCGTTGTCATAACCTTTTTTCAGTATAAGATCAGTTTGCATGTTTCACCATTCCTTTTATTATATCAATTTCTTCTTTTAGTTGCTTCCATGTTGGGTGGCGATTATTCATGAAATGATGTTCATCGGAAACCAGTCCGTCATATCCACGGTTTAGTAGTTTTCTCCCATTCTTATTGAGAATACCAACCGCACCTTCTGTTCCACCTAAAACCGGAATGCCGTATTTCTTCATACCTATAAACCAGTTATCAGTATCGTACATAGCATTCATAGATATCAAGCCAACCTTATATCTTTCAACCATTTTCTCAATATAAGGTATCATTCCCCTATTGGCTATATCGAAAGTATCGTTTCTTCTAAATGTTATTGGTAATAGGCATTTGTTCGGAACGCTTTCAAGTATATGATTGAATCGTTTAAGATAGTTTCCGATTATGAAAGGTTTGGCGATTTTCCAAGACTCCTTATCTTTATCATTTTTGAAGTCAATATATTTGTTTATTGATATGTTATTATCTTTCAACAACGATTGACTATGCTCATCACAAAAAGGAGATGGGTGCATAACCGAGTCAACCATACATGTTTCATGGTGTATCATGAGATACCAGGGCATATCCGTCACAACCCATTTATCTATCAATGTATTAGCTGCAATTTCTTCAGCCGCTTTCTTAGCCCACTCATCAGCAGCTTGAAAATTGTTTTGTTTCAAAGCAATTCCACTTGCACTTACGAATGGTGATATTGGCTTTTCCTTCCTCAATACACTTGGAAGTAAAGATATGATAGTGAAACCTTTATCTTTAGCCTTGTTTATAAATTCTATGTCAACTGATTCCCATATTGATATGGTGTCTATACCAAGAAACTTCAGCTTTTCTAAAAAGTCATCAGACTTTTCTTTATAGTATTCCTTGGATAGTTTCTTCCAGATGTGAACACATAGCATATATCAGCATGGTCCTGGCGTCGATGACCAAGTAGAGATGCCCGAATTGCATCCACTCTCAGTCCAACAGGTATTATAAACGGAATTGTATATTGAGTATGGAGTTCCAGATTGTGGTCCTATACAGTTCAATCCGGTGCCAGATGGAGCGCCCCACCCAATATTGGAAGCTCCCGCAACAAAGAACAATGCTCCGTCAACCGGATCACATGGGTTTGGACCCGGATCAGAGCTACTGGAGCTTGAGCTTGAGCTAGATGAGCTAGAGGATGAGCTTGAGCTAGAGCTAGATGAGCTAGAAGAGCTAGAGGATGAGCTTGAGCTAGATGAGCTACTGGAGCTTGAGCTTGAGCTAGATGAGCTAGAGGATGAGCTTGAGCTAGAGCTAGATGAGCTACTGGAGCTTGAGCTTGAGCTAGATGAGCTAGAGGATGAGCTTGAGCTAGAGCTAGATGAGCTAGAAGAGCTAGAGGATGAGCTTGAGCTAGATGAGCTACTGGAGCTTGAGCTTGAGCTAGATGAGCTAGAGGATGAGCTTGAGCTAGAGCTAGATGAGCTACTGGAGCTTGAGCTTGAGCTAGATGAGCTACTGGAGCTAGAGGATGAGCTTGAGCTAGATGAGCTACTGGAGCTTGAGCTTGAGCTTGAGCTTGAGCTAGATGAGCTACTGGAGCTAGAAGAACTTGATGATGGGAAGCAGCATATACAACAATCGTCAAGATTATCGAATACTATGTTTCCAGAAGTGTTTACATATATGTCGAAACACTTTCCAGGCTCAATATTTTTTATGAAATGAGTATAGAGAGCTTTTCCGTATACCTTATTGTAGTAATTTGTAGTTGTCCTCGAATACCATCCAATATCCTTGAAGTCTGGATGATCGACGAAGTAGCTTGTATTCTTATAATAATCGTTATACAAAGCTCCACTTATCTCACCGACATAAGCGGCGCCGGATGTGTATTCACTCAAAACATCAGTTGGTAAGTGGACTTTCCATTTCTCGTCGCCAACTGGAATAATCTCAGTTTCCCATGTTAGGATGTTGTCGGGATTGTAGATGTCAAGTGGATCCCTGATATTGTCGATCGGAAACTTCCACGCTATCAGTTTGATATCTTCGGTATACTCAGCCTTTATCTCTTTACCTTCTTTGACATCATCCGGAATACTGGCTTGAGGATAGTAAAGGTTTCCATCTATAGAGTGGCTTCGAACATTACAATTCTTGTATGTTCCGTCCAAGTTTCTATCAATTCTCGTTGACAGGTTGTATGAGAACCAAATGGTTCCGAAAGACCATGTATAACGCTCGCCCAAATCCCAGGTTTGCTTTGTGTCGTTTAGATATCCTACACCTACATTGTTTCCAATGTTGTAGTTGTTGAACTTTCCGTTATACCATGTATCAATCTTCAAGTCCTCGGAGTGAAGAACTGGAACCCCGTTCCCGGCAGTCTTCATCATAAGGTTCAATCCGTTTATCGTAACAAACTTATCGTCAAGATAATCTTGATCTACGAATACGATTTGATATTTGCTATTTGTATCGTTTGGTAGTTTTGGCGGATTTGGACCATACGGAACTCTTTCCGCTATTGGAGATTTAGTCTTGAATCCTGAAGCTTCTCTACGCTTGGTTACAATGTTTGCAAAAAGAAATACCTTAGCACAATCTTTTATCTCTTCAGGATAAAAGTCCTTATTATCAAATATGTAAGGATTCGAATATATGAACTCTTGTGTTGGATTGCCTGGATTACCAAGAAATAGGGGAATGATAACCCCCGTAGCCATCGTTGGATGGTCGGATACAGGGAGTGGGCTAAGAGTCGCTTCATCAATTCCAGAAGCTATTACAGGAGTGTCACTGGTATTGGCTATAGCGTTTTTAAACTCTAGCTCTTTTTCAGGATACGGAGAAGTAGTACGAATGGGAACGCTGTTCGCTCCATTCTTACCGAAGTTGCCTACTATTACCGGCTTTCGAGATCCTCTACTTCTCAGTGACATTTAGTTCCTCATTGTGGCGGCGGCTCCGCGGGCGCAGCAGTCCGCCGTAATAGGTGTTCCTCCGCCTTTTCCTTTGGTATATTTATCTTGAAGAAGAAGGGAATTTCTTCGAGGTTCGACAAGTCAAGTCCCAAGTCAACGCTAACGATTTCATCGTCACCGAGACGCTGCTTGACAAGATCGGTAACCTTCACACGAAGATAGTGCATGGAATCGGCTGTAAACTGCTTGGTTTGCTGAACATACTCAGTCAACACTTCCTGAATGCAGCGTTCGACTATCTTCTTTGTAACGGGATTGAGAGCCGTAGCTGGGGTTGGTGCCATCTGTCCCTGACTGATGGTTGGTGGTGTTTGATTTTCACTCATTGTAGATTCTCCTGTGGACTATATTATACTTTGTTTTTATTATAGTCCACCGCCCAAGTCCATCTCTTCTCCACCAGCATCGCCGCCTTCAGCACCGGCATCTGCTCCAGCATCTCCTTCAGTCCCAGCGTCACCGCCTTCATCTCCACCTTCATCTCCCACATCACCGTCAGCGCCAGCTTCATCTTCAAAAGCGGCTTCTATATCCGTGATGACAGGATAAACAGATATTCTGGACGAGCCTTCTCCCTGCTTGCCAGTGTAATCGTTTATGAACGTGCGGAACAATGGACTCTTCTTATATTCTTGAGATTTGATATTGTCCTTGATAAACTTATCAATTGACGGAGGTATGTCAGCATATAGCTTATTAAATGCTATAACGCCACGCTCGCCTTGTGGTTGGAAGTATGATATTGGTATCAAATTTGGACGAATCTTCTTCTCTTCTGAGAAGTTTATCTTGACTCCGAGAAGGAATTTGATAGCCTTCTTATTATCTACCCAATCCTCGCCAAAGGACTTATTCATAAACTTCTCTATCTTTTCTATAGCACTTGCTAAATCCTTCTTATGAGATATAACTCTTGGAACACCATTTTCATCGTTATAGAATATAGGTATATTTGAGTTATAGATGATTACTCGACGCTCACGCTCTGCTATCTGAGGGAATTCCTTACGAAGCTCCTTATTCTTCTGCATGTAAAGTTGATACTGATCTGGAGTCAATCTGGACTCTAATTCGTCCGCTCTAACGCCAACTCTCTTTTCATCGTCGGACATAAGCGACATTGGATCAATGCCTGCATACTTGAACTTGAAGCGAGCGAGACGAATGTTAGCATCTGAGGTTAGTGCATAGTCAACTTTTGGATCACCAGAGTCAGTGAATAGCTCCTGTATCTTGGCTTGATCGGACTGCGTTGCTCCAGCGCCCTCTGCGCCCGTTTCCTGCCCTTCTGGCGGGGTTTCTTCCCCGGCGGTGTCTCCACCCCCATCACCGCCCGTTTCGCCCGCCATGCTCTCTGCGGCAGCATCTACATCGTCTTGGCTAAACAAGTCTTCCCCACCGGCAGCTTCGGCATCTCCACCAGCATCGGCTTCAGCGTCATCAGCACCTTCATCTTCAGGAGCTTCAGTAAGAAGTCCGAGACGGTACTTGAGGCTAGTTTCAATATACTTAGTTATTTCATCCATATTGCTTTCCCAAGATAAAGGTTTCCCCTTTATTTATAAGAAAGCTTAGATGCGCTTTATTACCTTATAATCGTCGCTTGGAGTATATGTTGAATATATCCAAGTAACAGGAATAATAACCTTTTGGGCATCTTGGTAGTTCAAATCAACCTGTCCCATGTTTTGTGGATGCAAGTCTCTAAACTCAAACTCAAGAACCTTCTCATGGTGATTGTTGAGAAGTATCAACTTACCAGAGATATAGAAATTCTTGTAGTAGTCCATTGTGGTGAGCTTGTTGAACTCTTCGGGGTTGCTTGCAGCGTAGAACCAATAGAGCAGCATGCGGTATATGAACCAATGTTCGTCACCCATGACATTCGTATTGAGAGTTCCAAACTCAAGCTTACCTGTAATAGCCTTGAGGGCTGCGAAAGTAGTGTCGATAGTTGATGTGAAGAGATTCAAGTCAGGTAAAGTAACCGACTGAAGGAAGAGAGCGAAGTTCTGAGTGTCTTGGTTAGACTCACGAATGTAGTCTATACCGCTCTTGCTTATAGAGCCGATGGTTCCGTCCAGCTTGAAGCTTTTATCATTTCCAAACTTAGACATGAGAAACGACGAAGGTATTCTCTCAAGAACAAATATGAAGTTGTTGTTGTGAGCTTCGTTGAGTAATATCTCGTTGTTATTAACAAGCTGACAGGACATGTTATCTCCTTGGGTTCACACGGAAGTAATAAACAGCGACATCGGTGCAGTCCATGGTTCCACCCGGAGCGCCGGATGTTCCGGATGTTCCGGAAGTTCCCGAAGTGCCAGGATCGCCCGACGCTCCTGTTGTAGCTGGTGACGAACAATCATCAACTGAAGTTGTCATGGTAATCTCCGTGCGGAAGACTCCCGTTCCACAATCGCAAGAAGTCTTATAGCGATATGAATACCAGCCAACCTTGTCGGCTATTGGACACATAGCAGCATCAACCTGAAGCTCATTCTTCTCGTTGTATATCTTGATGTTAGTTGTGTCAGCCCAGCGGTAATCGTTTACCTGGGATTGAACCGTCATATCTGTATAGGGACGATTGGAGGCTATAATAGTTGCTACATCCCCACAATAAAAATCTATTGGTGCTACGGCTGCCATATTATCCCTTTCTGAAAAAAACATCTATGGAAGTACATTTTGCAAACATCACTTCTTGTATATGAGGACAATACTTCGTCAAGTCAGGAGTTCCCGTTGGAGGAGGAGTTGGGCTTCCAGTTATCTCGACACACTCACCCCTATCATACTTGTTTCGCCAGTGATCAATGCGCTTGTATGCTTCCTCGTTCCAACCGTCCCAATCAAATATCTTACCGCTTGAATGTGCCATAATAGTGATTCCTATATATATTTAGCGTTTCTTAGGTGGTTGAAGGTGTGTCATAGTTGTCAAATCTGGATTAGTTGCAAGACTTTCGAAACCATCCTTTATGCAAACCACATAAGAACCGGCGGCTGCACCTATGGCTCCAAGCGAATCTATTTGTCCCCAAATGAGCCACTTACCCGACATCATTCTATCAACAGATGTATCTATGTTAGCCGACTTGAATACAATATCTGCAAGCTGTCCTGGCTTTCTCAATTCATTCATAGTCATGTCCAACATGCATGACATACTTGAATGAATAGTATTATACGCATGCTCATTTTGTTTCATAGTCAACAATCTTTTCGGATCGTTGAATGAATGATGTCTAAACTGCGACCATTGGTTTCCATAATTGGAAGCATGCAATGAATACTGCCCCAAACCACTATAGCTTTTCCGGAATGTATTGTAATCAGATGCTACATATTTGTTATCTCTAATATAATCAAATGTCGCAAAAGTTTCGCCGGATAGCTGTCCGAAAGAAGATTTCATTCTACTAAAGTAATTGAATCTGCGATTCTGTATAGTGTTTGAAATATCATACTTGTCTGTCTGTCCTTCATTTATGTCTCTAACAGGTTCCTTTTCACCCTGAGCGGCGCGATTTGTATGTTGAGCAAAATGGCTTGAGAATATGTGATAGTCTTTTTGCTTCATAAGAGTGTATATAGACTTACACCTAAGTATAGGCTTATTACCAAACTTAGCCGGTGGTTCCACGTAACAAACATAATAAGGCATGCCGTCTTTGTTTACAGCAAACTTTCTAAGATAGTTGAGAGTTTTCATCGGGGTCCAATTTGGAATGAAGAAGTTTATCTTATCATCATCCGTATCCGCTGTCTGTTCAATATCTATCTCGTACCAATTCCTTATATTTGGAATAGTGTTGATAGTATCATTCATTATGTCATATATTGTCTTAGCACGCTTAGGGTAAGATGATTTACTTCCACCATCCCAGCTATAAGATTTGTAAACAGAGTTACATGTTAGAAAAGAATGTATTGGTGCTTCTATCAAAGAGAATTCCAATAGATTACTTCCTCTGTCCCAATCCTGCGGATTCTGTATCTCTCTAACATCATTGATAAAGAAATGTATTATCTTCTCGGGAACCCCATCTGGATGTATTGAGTTTTTATACCTTATTGATACAACTTCATTTCCAGTTAGAGGCATATACTCTCTGGAAGCGAATCTATCATGACATATCATTTTAGCAGTTCTAAAATACATATCTAAGGAATCATGTATCTGGAAGTTTATTACATCTTCACCTTTTGTAGTTTTGAAAAAGTCAATACTCTCATAGCTCTGAGAAAAATCCGTAAGACGGATTATGCCCACCGCATATCCGCTATTATTGACTGCTTCAAAAGGAGAGACATTAGACATTATCACTCTCACTAAGTTTCAAATTCCTCTTATCATATACAGACTTATAGAACAACATGTCTTTCTTTATCTGAGGAAGGTACGAATCTTTTATTATCTTGATAGTTCTGTTTTTATCCGGACCCGGAGTAAAATCACCAGCCAAAACATCTTCTAAAAAAGTAAACGGATTTGTGTAATCATTTACCAGTGGCACTAACCACCATAACTCAATTGTCTTATAATAAGTGTTTGATATGGAATAAAGTGTATCTTTAGGAGTTACTATATGATACCTGTAGATGTTATTGACAGCATCTTCTGGAAATACAAATGCTCTGTAGTTATTCCAAATATCGAGTATTGGAGTTGATATCTCGTTCTTATCATAATATATCTTAGGAAAGAGATTTGTAAAGCTATTTGCTGATAGTATCTGTTCTTGTGGCATATTTTATTCCATTACTGAGTTGAAGGGTAATTTTCTTTCTCAGCTTTTTTTCTTGCAGCTACTTTATTAGCATTACCGCCGCCTTTTAGAACACTGACAATACCATTCTGCTTAACAGTTCCATTTGACGTTGTGTTTAGTAGTGGCGAGTTTTCAAACATAGATATCCAGTCATCAGCGTACATCTTTTCTATAACCTTTATCTCTAATTCACACTTGGCTACCATTGGAATCGTAACATCCAAAAGTTGCTTCTGCTGTTTAGTTATACTATCCTGATTGACAAGAGTATAAGCCTTGACCCACGGACCCTCAAACGAATAACTAAAATTTGTTATAGCGCATACATTGTATTGAAAGAATCCAGATGAGTGCGTTACTCTCACATAGCTTGGCGGCTCAGATATGGCTACTCTCATCCCCGGATATGATGAAAGGAATGACAAAGCGGGAGCCTCAATTCCACCACCCGTATCATTCTCCTTAGCTTGTTCGGCGGCTTTAGCATCAATATTAGCGCCGATAGAGTCTTCAACAGGCTTACCATCACTTCCCGTAATACCTGTTACTCTTTTTGGATGCGACCAAGCGGTTATAGTCAATAGTGGAGCATATACATCTCTCACCCAATTGTCTATTGGATTCTCACCGGCAGCGGCACCACCAGCACTAAAAAGTATGAATGGTATCTTGAAAGAAACTTTATCAGTTTTCTGGTAAGTATCCTGCTTGTCGAGAGTTACCTTTCTTCTAGGTTGCGGAGCATTGTTACCGGCTCCCGCTCCAACATTCTGAGCAGTATTAACTATACCACTTGCAGCGTCTACCAATCCAGATATAGTATCTAATATTCTAGACATTATACCGTCACCCTCACCCCATTCGTGTGAGAAGTTAAACTTTAGCCAATCGGTTGTTGATGGAGCTATTCTCATAGTGAACAATTCGTTCTCTATCTCTTTCTGCTCTATTTCCATCTTAACTATACCGTCAGCGCCCGGCTTTGGCTTTATAGAAACTGGTTTATTCCCTATAAATTCTAGAATAACTTCATCCATCGCATTTCTACTCTCACCACTCTCCGGATTCATGATAGCCACATTTTTAAATTGTGGACCCTTCATAAAAGAAAGTTTATCGTTTATTTTTTGTGATCCCGCTCTTTGGATTCCAAAGGCGGAACATGCTTCGACACTTGGAACGTATAAATCTACAGATTTACTCTTAGCCGCACTAAATGGATCAGCCATTATACTTTACCCCCATTGAAAGAGTTTCTACTCATGAGCTTAGATAACTCAAATTGAGTATCTTGTTGAGTTGTTTTCCAACCTTGTCCAACTGCCCCAACAATATTCTTTTCCATCTTTTCCAACTTTCCTGCGAGGGAGTCTATTCCTTCACCTATACTATCAATACCCTTTTGAATATTCTGAGCATATTTAGGAACTTCCATTGAATCCGATGCTCCAGTTATGAAGCTGTTTATCTTCATCATAGTATCCATACCCATTGGACGCTTCGAAGAATCAAATGTTGTTATCTCGGATTCATTTTTACCGATAAGTCCTAATACTGGTTTGTCTTCCACATCCCCACTTATTATACTCAATAGGAGCTTAGTATCTTCCAACTTTCCACCGACGCCGCCACCACTTTTAGGAGAAGCCATTCCAGAGAGCATATCAGCGAAGATTTCACCGCCAAGCCAGCCTGGAAGGTTAGCCAATCCAGATATTATGGAATATACTACTGAATATATAGCGTCAAGGACAGCCTGAAGAATAGGCATGTATGGCTTGAAGTTATCCCAAAGAAAATTTACCAACGGTTTGAAGAACGGGAGGAATGTGTCAAAGAAGTCGTTTAGTATTTTGAAGAAGCTGTTACCACTTGAGCCGCTAAGTGGAATGACTGCTTCCGGACCGGCTTCACCTATAACAGCTTTAGTAGGTCCGGTTACTATACCACCTTCAGCAAACCAGTTGAAAGGATTGAGGGCGTCACCTATTGAACCTATTATGCCCTTTACACCGTCCAGCATCTTACCGGGTAAGTCTGTTACGAATCCCCATATCTTTTGAATACTTCCCCATATCCAATCAATTACAGACTTTACACCTTCCCACGCCGACTTGAATACTCCTATTATCCAACCAGAAACGATATCCCAGACCTTCTTAAAGGTATTCCAAACCCATGAAAATGTCTTCTTTATAAAGCCCCAAATCTCTTTACGGAAATACCATACGAATCCAACAATAACAGCAACGGCAAGTGCTATAGCTGTAAGAGGAAGTAATGCTATTAGAACGGGAGCCATCGCGATAGAAAGTGCTATAACTCTCTGACTGGCGTTTAAGATCCACATACCCAAATCCCACGCCATTTTAGCCGCTTTCCAAGCCCAATCCTTTGCAGACATTATTCTTTGCCAAGCTTCAAACGCAGCCGCTCTAACCCAACCGGCTTTATTTATTTTTCCATCTATAGTCGTTTGAACTCTAAAAGCCGAATCCCACAAATCCTTAGCCCTCTGCCACACAGCCATAGCAGTCATCTTCATTCCCAAATAAGTCAACACACCAACTATAGTTCCCAATATAGGATGCTTGAATATGAATTCGCCAAACTTCATCAACATATTCCAAACTGAAGATGCGATATCAGCTACAATCTGTCCAATAGCTGCCCAATCACCATTGAATAGGGAGTCAATGAGCTTGAATGCACCGGATACTATATTCCAAACTACTTTTACCGCCGCCCAAACGACAGGAAGATAGTCCCATATAAATCCAGCAACGGTTTTAACTATCTCCCAAATAGTTGTTACAAGTCCCCATAAAACCTTCTTTATGAAGTTACCAGCAAACTTCCAAATCGAATATATTGCAAGTAGCGATAGAATGACAACAGCAAGAATCATCAAAGCCACTGGTAATACTACAGTGAATAGAGATATAGCTATCGACGCCATCGTTGGTATTATAGTTTTCCACATCAAACTAATAATATTTCCAACGGTACTGAATATTGGCTTTATGAAGCTGAGTGGACCTTTTATAGAGGATATCCACTTATCCCACTTCTTATTAATTTTATCAATAGACCATTCCATCTGTAGAATCTTACCGCCAAAAGGATAATCTTTTAGCTTTCTTCTTTTTTCCTCTATTTTTACAGCATCAACAACATGTGAAGGTAACTCTTCCATCCCCGTCAACATCTGCAATTCTTTATCATCAATACCAGCCAATCTATCGGCTAGTATGTAAGAATTATGCTCGTTATCTTTTGTTATGTTGATAAGATGATTGTTTAGATTCTTATTCATCGAAATGACTTCCGATATAGAATCTTTTGTTACAAACATATCAGTCTTCATAGACTTGAGGTAGTTTATAACATCCTTTATATCTTTGCTATTAGAAATTCCAGACTTACTGAGAGTAGCCGTCATAGCCAAGATAAGAGACTCTTCCATCCCCTTATCAAGCTCTTTATCATCCTCAACAGACTTACCAGTTTGCATCATCTTGACAAGAGCGGCAACGGTATCATCCGTCAACTCACCCATGTCATTCTTGATTTCAGCAATCAACTCGTCACTTAGATATTTCTTTAGTTCTTCAGAGCCACCCTCTTCGAAGAATTTATCGGATACGCCTTTTTCCGACATGTCCTTCTTAATAGACTCTATTGAATCCTGAATAGCTTTTATTTTAGCGTCATCTTTAGCTTCGGTGGCTTTATTCAGTTCTATTTGGAGACTCTTCAACTCTTTTAGACTCGACAACACTTCCTTAGCTAGAGGATCCTTTTCAGCCTCTACCTTCTTAGCATTGCTGCTATGAATCAACTTCATAGCTGTCGATATGTCTATTCCGTCCGGCATTCTTTTTTACTTCTTGCTATTGCTTGGTGAATTCAGTCCGCTCATACTCCCACCCCATACATTTGCTATTGTCTTGCAGATAATCTCTACTGCCTTCTTAGCAAACTCAAAGGTATTCTTGATGAACTCATTCTTGTTTTCAAGCTCTTTCTCAAACTTCTTTTTAAAGATGTCTTTGTAATACTCGAACTCAACACAAGATAGTTCCTCCGCCTCCCATATATTTATAGAAGGAGAGGAATATATCAATAGCTCGGCTATATCATTAAGCACCTGTTGATAGGCGCTCATCTGCATCAACTGATAAAAAAAACGGCTATATTAGCCTCTTCTTCTGAGGCATGCCCACACTTTTCACACTTGAAGGAGAATGGCAGCTTGACACCGAAATCGGTTCTCTTGATGTAGTCAGTAATCTTATCAAGATCACTAGCTCTAAGGTTTTCGAAGAATTCTATACGCTCTTCTATCTTCATAGGGACTTCGGCGGTTATATCATTCTGAGACATGATTATCTTATGGATATAACCAGTCATCATGACAAACTGACGCTCGGAAGTTAGTGTGATCTTCTTGTCAAAGATAATCTTTTCAAGCTTCTTCTCATCCTCACGGCGGATTGGACCTAGAATGAGCTTAATAGCGCCCCCAGCCACATCTATACTGCTTCCGCTCTTAGGTTCCTCGTAATTTGTGGTTACGATACTGTCCATATTGAATGGTATATCTTTGTTGATATGCTCACACTTAGGACATTGGTGTGCTAGTTTAGCAGTATCACCGGCTGCGGCTCTACGAATAGCTACGAGAACCTGATATCTTTCCTGAATAGTCAAGTCATCAGTGCTTCTGTTATCTTCAAGAGTGACATACTTTTCTATAATGTCATCGAAGTTCTTTTGGATGAGCTTTTCATCCTTAGATTCGATAGCCTTGAGGATGTCCTTCTTATCACGGACTTTCATAGGCTTTATAAAAGCCTTTCTACCACTAAAGCATAAATCAATGGCTAGTTCATCACCACTTGGAGTTGCGTAAAGCTTCTTCAAGTCTGTCACATTGAACGACGGCTTATCATCGGACATATTGTGTCTCCTATATATTGTTATTATAATATAAACTTAGTTTATTCACTTAGGCTTCTGTAAGCCTGTCCACGCATACGGATTTATATTAGGAACTCTAACAGAATCTATAGCTTTATTAATACCAGATGGTAAAAACTTTCTTATACGGAATCCCAACGGTGGGGAATATCTTAAAGGCATCCAGTTTGCATAATCAAGGAAAGTGGCAGGATCCGGTGTGTTTATATCACCTTTCCTTCCGAACGGATTGATGTTTTGGAGGAATGAAACCAATGCACCTTCTTTACTTCTTTTCTCACCCTTTGAATTATAATCAACTTCTTGGTTCCCACCGGCGTCAATGAGAAGTTGCTTATCATCAGAGGTATTGCTGATAGTTGCTTTATTAATTTTGAAATCAGATAACTTAGTATCCCAATCAGAGTTACCGTTAGCGGCTTGTTTAGCTACACCAGTATCGACGGTGATGTGAGCTTTATTAATTTTGAAATCAGATAACTTAGTATCCCAATCAGAGTTACCGTTAGCGGCTTGTTTAGCTACACCAGTATCGACGGTGATGTGAGCTTTATCTTTCTTTAGATGTGAAAAAGATTGACTATCATCAAACGGCTCATTGTTATGCTGTTTAATAGCATAATTTGGATCACTTATTCCGAAATTACTTGGAAGTGTATCATTATCTCCAACATTAGTATTTATTATATAATAATCATACGAGAATGTCACCGAAAAAGTTGATATTTCTCTGCTGGATTGATCTAAATTTACTTCACCGACTCTTGATGGATATAAACCAAAAAACTCATATCCAGAAACAACATCACCGTCTTTTGATAGCTGAAAAACTTTGACACCGCTTTTCTTATACGAACCTGCTGTAAAAGGTATCTGTCTTATAGGATCATATATTAGCGATTGCCACGCTAGGAAATTATGTCTTAGCTTTTGATACTCGTCACAAATGAAAGTCACAGTCCAATCATCAAATGTCATATGACCAGCCATCTTATATTTAGAACCTTGGAATTCAAAACCTTTATCTTCCAACGAACACGGCGGAAGTATAGTAGATTTAGCCAACATAGTCAATTGTTGAGAACTATCACTTACAGGCGGTATATCTATTTGAAAGAAGTAAGACCTAGCAGCATCACCTACGAGCGTGCGAAAGGTGTGCAGATTTATACTAGCCGCACCGGGCTTACCTCCAGTTGTACTAGACGGTGGAGAGTTATCCCCACCGCCAGTATATACCGCCTTAGATGTGCTTCCCAAGGCTAATAAAGGCATTATTTATCCTTATAATGGTCCACTCGTTGTAACACCAACAATAGCATTCGAACCCATGAATGGGATATCTGGACTGAATGCATCGGCTGGGAATGTTCCGGCAGCGACATCTGCTCCACCGCGGACGGCGAAGTAATCATACGAGAAAGTTACAGAGAACTTCTCCGGATCCTGAGCGCCGTGATCCAAGGTTATTTCTCCAACTGTCTTTGGGAATAAACCAACAAACTTATATATGAAGGTTCCCTGTCCTATACGATTCAACTGAGTAACAGTTACGTTGTCAGCCTTATAAAATAGTGGTGAACCTGCAACCTGACGCTCTGGATCGTATATTGATCCCATCCACTGTAAGAAGCGGAGGCGAATTTCGTGAGCATCGTCAACGAGGAATTCACAGTCCCAATCTCCACCCATTTCAGCGGAGGTTGCTACCTTATACTTCATTCCCTGGAAGTCGATATCGGCAGTTCCAATTGTATAGGCTGGGAGCTTTGTTGTTCTTGCGAACGCTGTCATTTCTATATCATCAGAACCAATTGCTGGAATACTGACCTGAAACAAGTGTGGTCTTGAGTGATCGCCAATAATGGTTCTGAAGTTATAAAGATTTCTATTTCCTGCTGGGAATGGCATATCTGCCTCCTGTTTCTCTTATTATTTATTAGACTCCCGATGATTTGCCGACAACCTCGGAGAAGCTTACGCCAGTCGATACTGCGGTGAATATCAACTTGATAAACTCTATTACACGATTTGGCTTGACGAGTATTTCAGCAATAAACTCGTTTCTATCAATCACTTCTGGTGTGTTGTTAGAGCTATCAGCCACAACGAGATAATCAGTTACGCCACGACGAGCCTTGATTTCGGCTAAGAATCCGTTGACGAGACTTGAGAATCTTGCTCTTGTAACATCGTCATTGAACTCGAAGAGGAAGTAGCGAGCCAACTTCTCAATCGAACGCTCCATGTGGAGGAAGAGTCTACGGACATTGATACGATCGAATGCCGAAGGCTTTGCCTGGAGTGTCTTCTGTCCCCATATAACGATTCCCTGTCCAACGAAGTTAGGAATTGGGTTGATACGGTTGTAGTAGAGAACATCTCTCTGAGCTTTGTTAGGATTGAGGGCTACTCTGTTGATACCAGAGATGATACCACGATTCAATCCTGCTGGTGCCCACCATGGGTCGTACTGGAAGTCTACGCGGGCGATGACTGCACCGACATAGCCGGTAACAGGAACCCAGCGGAACTTCTCATTGTAGAAATCGAATATCTCAAAGTATTGTCCGTATATAGCGGAGTAGGACGAATTGATATTCAACTCAGTGTTGACATAGGTTTCCATGTTTGTGTAAACTCTTGCAACTGGCTTTGCAGTTGAAGTGTTTATCATCTTTCCAACTGGCACATTGAGAAGTGCCATGCAATCCTTACGGACATTCTTGCAGATATCGTCAAGCGAACGCTTGAGGATAGTTGGATAGTCTGGATCAAGAAGGATGTCTACTTCGAGTTCTTCCTTGTTGCAGAAGTAGGTTCTCCATCCGAGTTCAATCTCACCAACGAGGTCGAAGAGATTGTCGGTAAGAGCATCTGCTCCACCAAGCGAGCGAAGTCCAGTCGAGAAGATATCATATCCAGCAGCCGAGTCTTCACTTGTTCCGATGAAGAAGTAGATGAAGTTCGAGTTGCCGTTGACAAGCTCTGGACCAAACATCTTGTTTCCAAGAGCGTCACGCTTTTCCTTCAACTTCGAGCAGAGGTACTTCTCCTGCAAGGTTCCAGCCGAGTATACCATGAGGACGAATTCATCCTGTTCAGCGGTAATCTCTGGACCGTATTCGAATGAAGTCCACTCTTCAAGCAATCCACCGACAACTTCCCATTCACCAGTCGATGTCTGAGAAGGAGTGAGGATAAGCTCATCACGGAGAATGCTGTTCGAGAGGTAATCTCCAGAATCTTCGAAGATTGGGCTTGAAGTTGATGGTGGTGTCAAACCGCCCCATACTTCATATCCAGGGTCGCCAGAAGTGGTGCCCGGAGCCGAGCCGTAGTAATACTTGTAGAGGATTGCCTGAGTTTCCTGAGAAGTAGCTGCCTGGGCAAGCTCATTCTTCAACTCGACAAGAACTGCATAGTCTTCAGCGTTAACGATGCTGACTTGAACGCCTTCGTAGAAGGGTCCAGCACCAACTGCCCAAAAGTGGAACGATTCGTTTGCGAGAGCATCGTTGTTGGTTGCTCCGAAGACAGGGTTTCCACCGTCGAATGCGAGTGGGGTAGTGTCTGGAACGTTGTCATAGGTTGCTGGGAAATACTTGGCTTCAAGTGGGGTTGCCCACTCACCAACAGTAGATCCAGACAAGCCAATTGTCAAACCAGCACAAAGGGTATCTTCATTCTCAACACGAAGAACCTGAAGCTGATTAGAACCTTCAAGGAATGCCTTAGCGGTGAAGAAGTGAGGATAGTTGACGTTATCGGGTTCGCCAAATGTATCAACATAGTCCTTTTCGGTGTTTATTAGAGTTCTTACGTTCAAGGGTCCACGACTAGATGCAACAACTATAGCACCGACAGAGGAAGTAACCGTAGGAATACGGAGCGATACATCGCGTTCGATAATGTCAACACTTGGAGAGAGATTTGCAGATCCAGCCATATTTTGCTCCTTAGTCTGTTCTATAGTATTTATAAAGGTTTACTCTTGCCTTCAAATCTATTTATTAGTTCCTAGTCAATGTTATTTATATAACTTCGAACGAGGACTTCAAGATATTACCCAATACCAAGCTGGTTTCGGAACCCCTCTAATTCTGGATCAAAATCAAAGTTTCTAGCACCCCCGGTTGCCTTCATAAAACTCTGCATAACCTCTTCATCACTCTGCTGTTCATCATTCATAGGAGCGGACTGGACATTCTTACTGAGCATAGAGTGTAAATGATCTTCCCAATATTTAGAACGGAGAGCGTATGCAGCCCAATATCCACTAGCTACAATATCATCATGGAAGCTTCTACCCTGGCGAGCCTGGAATACACCAGTCTTTACCTCTTCGAAATATGAAAGCTCAGTAACCATGTCGGAAGAGTTGATTATCATCTTCTTTTGCTCGACATCTTCCTTGAAATATGAGAGGGCTAGTGGCTTAGTCTTTACGGAAGCATTTACCCCATACTCACCCTTATCATAGTCATACCATGTATTATCGTAACCATCTTCAAAATACATGTTGTGGACTACAGTGTGTCCAAGGTGGTTGTTTTCGACTATGGCTACAGCGTTGTTATATTTCTTACATATCTCGATTATCTTGTCTTTGAAGTCAAATACAGATATATCATTACGACGGAACATGGCTACTTGTTCGTATGTTCCTTTTGTGTGCCAGTCCGTAGCATCAAATACATTAGCTACATGGAAGTCGGTGTTGGCTCCTTTAGCCACATCGCATGAAACAAGATATAGCCTATTATGGACTGGCTTCTTCCACATATAGAAACCTTCCTCTGGATAGAAAGGAGGTTCGACAGTCTTGAGCGATTCCAGCACTTCACCATCTATGAGAGTATAAGAAGAACCAGTAAAGGAGACATTGTATTCTTGTTGAAATTTAACTTTACCAATTGCCTGTATCTGAATTTCTTTCCATTTTTCATCCCTGTCAGGATGGGCGTGCCAAGGAATCTTCATGGTTTTCCACGCCGTATTTTTTGCGGATGTTGCACTCTTCCACAATTCATAGAATTTACCAGCGGTTCCGTTTGGAGTAGATACCACTATGATATTACCACCAGTGGAAAGAGTAGGATAGTTAGCAACCCAAAATTGCTCAGCTATGTTTTCAGCGACGAACGCAAACTCGTCGAGAAACAGTAATGATACCGAATCACCACGAATAGCGTCTTGTGAAGTGGCTCTTGCGAATATTCTACTTTCGTTTTCAAACTTCATTTCCAACTGATCATACTTTTTTACCCCAGGTTTCAACCACGCCGGAAGCATCTCATAGCCCTTTTTTATATCATCAACTATACCAATAGCTGTGGATTGTTTGTTAGCAAGTATTGCAATATTTTTTGATGGGTTGAAAATAGAAAACCAAAGAAGATAAATGGAGGCGCAAGTTGTCTTACCAAGCTGACGGGCTGCCATTATGAGATTCTGGCGATTATTACGCATGTTTTCCAGCATTTCACGCTGAAATGGAAATAGCTTGATAATTTCTTCTCCGCGTACAGGATGTATAATAGTATAATATTTCTCTGCGAAATACGTTATATCGCTTGCACATCTGGCAAGTTCTTGAAGCATATGAGCAGTAAACTCAATTTGCCTACCCGGTTTTACAATGTATCTATCATCATATTGAATTGGCATTTGGTTTCTCCCATATGTATCTTATTTTACCACAATCATATATTTTATAGTATTTCCCACATCTAAAAATGGCTTCTTCTTCTGTTTCGCCTTCATTTATCATATTCTTTTTTTGTAGCTCGGATTTACGGAAAGCAAAACGATGCCTCCGCATCAGATTGCATTTTTCAACATAAAAGTAACTCGGAGAAGAAATTCCATCATTTCTAAATCCTAATACCTCATACATATTACCGTTTGAAAAAGAGTTGTCCGCATAAGAGACGATGTTTGTAGGCAATTTATCCTTTATAAAATTACTGAGAAGTCTTGATGCTCCACCCACAACAACACTATTTAAAATAGTAGCATATCTGACCAATTCCCACTCGTATTTTTTACTTTTTGTTGCCTTTGAAAAAGACATCAAGGCAACCAGTGTTTTATTATAAAAAAGACCGTAAGAGATACTTGATGAACACCACCCTTGAATGTGGTTTTTATTATAAAATTGTTTTTGTAAATAAACGTCTCCAACTTCACCTATATCACATTTACGGGCAAATATTTTATTATCAGTTTTACCTAATATATTTTTTATTTTATCTTTTATAATGTCTTGTTTATGTATCCACTCATCTTCAAATATATGAAGGAGGCGTATACCATTTTCTTTGCATAAATTTGTTTTATTATAATGATATTTAGCGTTTTTATACTCTGATGAATGCCAGAATACTCCGTTAAATTCTATTGCTAACTTTTTATCCGGTAAGAATATATCTATTTCCCCATCTATAATATCTCTGTTATTTCTAATAACATCAGAATCATATATACTTCTAATGAAATTATATATTTCGGTTTCTTGTGAAGAAAACGGAGCCATTTTAGGTTTACAAATACTACACGGGCTACTATTTACAGCAAATCTACTGTATATGAATTTAGTAGATTGCCATTCTTGATTGCCACAAATATTACAAATGTAATTAGTTCCGCAATTTTTATGTTCAATAACTTTTAATTTATGTTTAGAAAACTCGTCTTTTATATATGCCGAGTATCTTTCTATTTGGGAATCTGATATTTTTTCAGAGTTAACATAATTAATATTGCCGTATTTAGAAAATTTTGTATTTCTGGATTTATCCAGTATTGCTAATTTCTCTTCCTTGGGTTTTTCACTCCAAGTCTTTTTGAATTTTTCTCTATTAGTAAAATTAGAGTCGCCATATTTTTCAATCTTTGTAAGTTTTGCTTTTTCTATATTTACAAAATTTTCATTTCCATATTTTTGTAATTTTGTTTCTTTTATAGTGTTTTTTATGCTTTCATCATTCATTCTACAGAATAGATTGTTGCAATACTTGTGATAACCTTTAGTTATGCTAATAAATCCTTTTTCATTTCCGCACTTCTTACATATGTTTTCTTTATTAACCATTAAGTAATTATCGTAATATTCTTTACCACTAATATTATGTATTTTTACCAAGTGGTTTGAAACAAAAACTTTATATCCAGTATATTTTGTCTTCTCACCACAGTGCTTACAAACTATACCCTTTTCTAAATGTTCCCTCTTCTTGTCCAAAAATTCATTATTTTTCTTAACTATTTCGTCAACGTCGGCAGAATTGAATAAAAACATTCTTCCTTTTTTTGTAAAAGGTAATTTTCCCACTTTTCTCCAATAGTCAACTGTCTGTGGTTTGACTTTGCATATTTTTGCAACATCACCTGTTGTAATAAGTTGTTTATCCATATACTTATTTATATCACAAACCAAAATTTTTCAATGATATTTTTTGGATTACTCAGTATCCTCTGAAAATGGTGTTCCTGGCGACTCTCTGTTCTTCTTTTCCTCTTCTACAATAGCGTCTACTTCTTTAGCATTGTCAAAGCCTTGATTTCTAATAGCCTTGAGAGCGTCTGTCATAGAACCTATAACCAATATATTACCACTACCATTTGCATTAGGAAGATTTGCAGTAGCCGACTTTTCCTTGATGTCTACTTTACGCTTTTCAAGCCCGAGTTTTATCTTATCATTCTCAACATCACCAAGCTGCTTGACGGCTGCCGTTACTGCGTTAGCCATAGCTGACATACATTCAACCGCTCTACCACTTGGATCTTGATTCATCTCATCCTGCATGGTTCTCAGCGCAGTCAATCCTATGGTTGTCAACTCCTTAAGAGTTTCCTTTATGAATTTCTCGTCGCCACCCTCTTTCAACTTCTCCAATCTGGCTACTATTTTGTCAGCCTCTTGCTTACGCTCCAGATAACGCTTGCGATTCTCTTCATCCTGCATACCCTTTTGCGTCTTGGGGGAAGGACCGGAATCAAAGTCTTTCATCTGATCAGAGATGTCGAGAATCTTATCTATTTTGTCTTTTGATATTTTACTCATAGGTGTCAACTATTATTATACTGATTATCTAAACCGTCCTGCACATCTTTATCTGGAACATTGTAAAGATAACCGTTTTGTGGTGTTTCATTTGGATTTGGTGGATTTGGATTGGTGCCAGTGAGAGGATTATCTGGATCCAATCCATCGTGATATGTCCAACCCATATAATCTTCCATGTTCTCGTCAAACTGAACTTTATAACTCCATATCTTCTTATCCATGTCGAGATAGTTGGGGGAACCCGAAACTTCTGGAATTGTGAATGCGGATATTTCCGTACCATCGACATTTGGATCGACTGGATTTCTTCTGGACATATCTGCACCGATACGAGTGGTGATGCGCTTGATTGGTTTACTAATTGGAAGCTGCGGCTTGTAGAAATTACACTCCATCTTGAATGTGAGGTTACACTGGAGAACTCGTCTGTCAGGATCGGCTAGTTCAACAACGAAGTTTGGGGCTACGGATTCAAGAACAACTTTTACCTGTCTTTCATTACCTATACCACGCTCATAGAGAGATACGGGAGCTTCAGGATTGAAGAATGGAAGTATGTTCTCAAGTATCTGAGCCATATCGTCCATATACTTAGTCCACACAGTTAGCTCAAAATTCAAGTCATATGGAACCGTCTGCATATCCATGATAGCTTGTGGATTTTCTTGATCCTCGTAATCTACAATTATTCTTCTTTTCTCTAACTGCCCACGCTGTCTTTCAGTGTTTCTTGACAATCCATTCCAAGCAATAGAGATGCGGGGAAGAAAGTTTGGTGGTGTCTTATCTGGAGTTGACGGATCGGCTATAAGTTCTGCTACGACTTTTTCTTTAGGAGCGAGTGTTACTGGAACAGGCTTCCAGCCAATAGCTTTACCATCTTTGTCGTAGTTTATTATAGACATCTCATTGAATATGTCGGAGAATGCACTAATATGCGTCCAGAGAACTTTATTGTAGAAAGTAATTGTACATAAAGTACTTACCCGCCTTTCAGAACATTATTAATTACGCTCTGTATTCTGTCCCACGAATACGAGTATGGTATTTCTACCAAGTTAATACCTACATCATTGCAATATTTTCTTAAAGAGTTGTCACGCTCAACTTGTTTTTCAAATCTAGTTTGTCCACCAAAATATTCAACTGGATGGTAGTGCTGCTTACCGTTATATTCTATGACGGTATTTTTTGTTACTAAATAAAAATCAACTATAAACTTTCTATTATTGGTTTTTATTTCTTTGTGGTACTCAAAATTTTCATTGTTTTTTTTTAATAAATTTAATATATCTTTCTCTCGTTTATATGTCTTTAGATTTGGATTTCCGTAACCTCTAAATATGTTGTTTGGTAGACATTTCCAAATATCTCCAGTTTCCAGACACACCCACTCTATCGGAGTATCTTTATCTATGTAATTACCTATTCTTTTTATTTTTCTATTTTTCATTCTCTCATCAATTACTTCATTTGTTATTTTAATATGATTATGTTTCCCGTTCTTTTTATAATTGGAAACCACATTTGCGGGAGTGTCCATCCAAACATACCCATTAGCGTCCATCCATTCAATTGAATGGTTGGCTGTAACATAATCTCCTATTCTAGTTATTCCGCTATTTTTCAATCTGCTATCAATTATACGATTGTCTAATCTTCTTTTTCTATTATTACACATTGGACAGATTTGTTTACTATTCTTTATTCTTTCAGTAATACTACATAGATATGTATAAAATTCCTCTTTACATTTATTACAATAGAATTTTATCTTACTAGCATTATTAGTATAATCACCAATTCTAACAACATCAAAATCCGATGTCAACATATCTATATATTCATTATCTCTTTTATTCATATATGTATTATTTATAGTGAATACTCCCACTCCCCTAAAGGGAGTGGGCTTCTAGGTGGAGTTTCAACCACCAAAGATTATATACCTAATCTTACCTGATTTGTTTTTGTTAAGTTTCTTTCTACATAAGTAGTTGTATATTATAGAGTTATAACTCATCTTACTTAAAGAAATATACAATATATTTTTTGTTCAACTGTATATAGTTTTACGAGTAGGACAGTCACTTCCTAACCGACGAGTAGGACAGTCACTTCCTAACCAGTTGTTGGACTTATTGACTTTGCCACTAACCTGTAGTATTGTTTCCTACTCAACCTGTCTATATTGCTTTTTTCAAAGAACTAAATATATTATATCACTTATTTTAGAAAGTTAAGTACCGAGTTACCCACCATTCATCCCATCGGCTAAAGCCAATGGGTTTTCTGGTGGAACGTTGATAAAGTTATTTGTCTTACCATTGTCCCCAATCTGGTTTATCTTTTCCACTCCTACTTATTATACCACGTCCTCCAGGCATAACTGGATTTCCATTCTCGTCAACACCATCGGCTATTTCTTGAATAGCTTTGTTGTCACCGTGATATGCACCACTCTTATTATCCTGAGTAAGCCCTGGAACCTTATACTTCTCTTTTATTTCACCATCAACATTTACCAAGTCTGCTGGAGCATTAGGCAAGATATTACCCTCACTATCTGTATGCCCGTAGCGTTCACCGTCACCAATTTCAGCAGGAGATATCTCACGCTCCTTGCAGATGACAGTATAAGTTGTTCTGTGTCCGAATATGTTTCCCTGAACACCGAGAGTTGATTCAGTCACATGCATAATCTCAAATACTTGAGTTGTCAAATCTTTGACGAATGTAAACTGATCAGAAGGTAATGGCTTTCTCCCAACAGTGTCTCTAAATGACTGTTGATGAAGATGCATAGTAAATTCAACCTTATTCATCATACCATACTGGTTGAATAATACATTTTCTTGGACGGTTCCACCTTCGATAATAGCAGTAATCATAACTTTGCGTGGATACTTCTTATTAGGGTCTTCGCCAAATATCCTATCCCTATTAGGGTCAACTTCGGCTGGGAAATACTCAACAGGTATACCATAGATATTGAATATCTCGGTTGCTATGTTATCATAGAACTCAAACTCAGCGGCGTTTGCCATCGCCCCTTTGTATTGATCCCAAAATTGTTTCTGGTCTAATCCATTAGTAGCCATTTCATTTCCTCAACCTTATTTATAATTTCAGAGTCATTTAGCCAATATGGTAATTCTACTAATAGTATTTGATTTTCCTCGCAATATTTTTTCACAGCACAGTCTCTAACCTTCTGCAACTCAAAACATTTTTCCGCTCTATCATAACTCATGCCACCAAACCTTACAGGTTCGTAGTGCTGTTTACCATTATACTCAATTATTATCTTCTTTTTACCTTCTATGAAGAAATCTACTATATATCTCTTTCCATTGTAAAAGATTGCCTTTCGATAATCAATAGTTACTAAATTAGTAACTATAAGCTGTGCGTGGCATAAATATCCTCCACACACTATTCACATAAACTATGCAAACCAGAAGGGTCTAGCCGGATAATTGTATTTGTTATCCTCAATCTCCTTTTCCAGCTTCTCCTTCTCTTCCTTTCCTTCTCTGATATAGAACTCACCATTGACGGTTGCTCCACCTGGGAATGTTATGCCGCTATACTTCGATACATTGTAACCACACTGAATCTTGCAGAGAGCGGCTATATATCTTCTTATCCAGATGTTGTCAAACAAAACAGCATCTTCTACTCTTGTCCAAACTGGAAGAATAACTACACCAGTAGCTTTAGGAGCGGGTGATAAGCGAACCTTTCGACTTTCTTCCATGAATTGAACATCCATCTTGACAGTATAACGCTGCTTTATCATCTCAAGGTATTGTAGCCCCAATTCGTAGCCTACTAAGTCAGCACCGCCACCCGCTCCACGGGTTCCTTCACCACCTCTGGAGCCAAATGAGTTGAACTGTCCGAAGGAGCCAGGAGTCCACATAGAAGTGCCTACAGAGCCAAATCCAGCCCCTTGTAAGCCACCGATGCCCGAAGACATAATACCGAGTCCAGTAAGGGCGAAACCTCTTTCTAGGAGGGGTTCTGTAGAATACTGTTGACTCTGTGTTGTTCTTGATGCAGCCATAACATCACCAACGGCTAATACATTTCTCGGAAGCTGATACTCTTGCTTATATACTAAGAAAGGTTCGGCTGATATACCTAAGCATAATCCCGACTGATCTTCGTATTGCCTTGTTTCAAACTGATAACTACCATCCTCATTTAGCTTAGTATATTCAACTGGCTTAGTCTCAATAATAATGTAATTCTCTTCATGTCCAGTTCCACCAGCATGAAAAGTATAGTAGTCAATAGCCTCGTCCATGAGGTTATCAATCTGAGCCGGATCAATCGGCGGCTTGATAGCTGGCGCTCCAAGAATCTTATAAATCCAGTCAGTTAGCGATGCTCTTGTATTGACTTTCATATGTGTCCCTCAACCCTTATTTATCAATCATATGAATGTCTAAAACATTATTATAAATCTTTTATTATTGAAAAGAGGAATTTATAGAGAGCCATTCTATCGTCTTCTACCTGAGAATAGTCTATTCCAGCGGTATCCATTATCTTTTTCAACTCATGTTTCTTGACAAGCATCCACTCTCTAGGAGTCTTGGCTTTGAGAGCCTTTAGTGTCTCAGGATCGAATCCATGTATGGTAGATGGCTTAGGTGGCGGTTCTTTCTTGAACATGATGCATTCACAAACTGACCAATGAACAGGACTACCATACGAGCCACCGAAATGATACTTTCCACGCCCATGACACTTCGGACAATTCTTATCAGCGTGAGGACTATCAGGTGGCTCTTCCGCGTCTGGAAGTAAAAATCCATCTGGCTTTATACTCTTGATGACTTCTTCAGTTGGAGTATTTACTATATTAAATACATTTCCAGTTTGTTCTATGGTGAAATCAACTTTATTCAGAGTATCACCAAAGGATTCAAATTGTAAGCCGGGTAGTCCGTCAAACATCTCATAATAACCAACTATACGCTCACCCTTTTTCAAGAAAATAATTTGATTGTGTATATCCTTGAGCTTTATAACACCATCTGTTACTTTTCTGAATATTGCTGGGCGCATATTTATCCCTTCAGAGGTCCGAGCTTATCATTGAATTCATTGACACCATTACCAATTTTTTTCTGTCTCTCTTTAGCTTCTTCTTGGAATCTTATGAGGTTTTCTTTAGCTCTCTGGACGGCATCTTTCTTCTTCTCTTCAGGTAGCTCTCCAGCATTGAGCTTACTAATCTCTATCTTTAGACGCTCATATTCTTCCTCAAGCTCTTCACGGCGCTTTCTAAACACTCCAGATAGACGGACATCCATGTTAGGTCCTGACATGGCTTCTAGCTTCATAGTAGCTATAACTATGCCCTTCTCAATTTCTTCCATTTCCGACTGTCTTGTTTCAAGCATGAACTTTATGAGTTTGTCTTTTTCGTCTCTTGTCATATAAGAATCCTTTGAGGTATTATATCATTTATTTTCTATTATATATCTTTTATGCCCACAATCATAAACCCTATATAAACCCAATTTTTCAGACAAGACAGCCTCAGTGTCATATTCGGTAAAATCTATATTAAGGGACAAACACTTCTTTATCAACTTCTTTTTATCAAATCCAAACTTATGTTTTCTACACCATTTCGTATTAGAACCACAATACATATAGTCAACTCCGAGTATTTTATCCTCCAAAAATCCTATCTTTTTATAAAATTCACTATCCCCCCACCTATTATCAGAAAAAGTCACTATTTGTGTCATTGGGTGTAATTTTATAAAATTATTCAAAAGCTTCCCGGCTCCACCCGGGACGTTTAATTCTCTAATAGTTGAATATCTTTGAAGTTCCCATTGATTTTCTACTCTTTTTAATTTACCATGGCGCAATCCAAATGACATCATACATACTATACTTCCATTATGTTCCAACCCATAACAGTTTCCAATCTTGGATGGAGCGCCTTGTATATGATTATTGTTGAAAAAATCCCTAGCTGTAAAATCATCTACTTCAATTATTTTACATTTACGAGCGTATATTTTATTTTCATTCTTTCCGAGTATACTTATAATTCTTGATTTACAAATATCTTTTTTGTTGCACCACTCATCATCGAATATAGTTATTAACCTATATCCATTTTCTTTGCACATCTCGTATTTTCTTTTGTGATAGTTTTTGTCATTTTTAAATTTAGTCGAGTGCCATATAACACCGCAAAACTCAAAAGCTACTTTTTTATCATGACATACAATGTCTAACTCATAAGGAGCAATTATTGTTTTATTATTTTCCTCAACATCTAAAACCAATGATTTTATAAATTCACAAAATTCTGTTTGACTCTTTCTTTTTGTGGATGCGTAACATTTTTCACAACTCATTTTATAATAGTTTCCAGTTAAATTAGCCCACGTTTTCACATATAAACCCCCGCAGTTATTGCAAACAAACTCTATAGGAGTATTTACATCTTTATATTCCAATTTAGTTTTTGGATAAAAATTATATTCCAAACACATATTCTTTATTTTTTCACACACCCTATCAGCATCTATATTTTTCTTACATCCCAAACACCCATTACCATTACCAGTAAACAAGTTATATGGTAAACATTCTTTTATTTCTCCACAGTCATTACACTGATATACACATTTTGTTTTCGTATTTGTATACTGAACTATACGCCACTTATCTTGTGTTAAAATTTTGTTTTTGAGATTTTGTGGTAATGTGTCATATGTTATTGTTTCACGTAGTATAACCCCATTTGATAAATTATCACGCGTATTTAACTTTTCTTTGATTACATCTGCCGAAATTGGGTGATATTTTCCATTACATTCTGGACATTGTAAGGTAGTATTATCAAGATTTTTTTCAAGATGTGATATGGATTTTATTTCTTTTATATAATCATGAACATTGCATTTAACAAATATACTATCATTAAACCTATTGTAATACTGCTTTTCATTCATAATCTTAAAATTATATTTAGTTGCCCAGGAAAAAATAACTTCATATTTAACACCCATTTGTTCGTACTTTGCTCGTAACGAACAATGTGGGCATTCTTTTGGATTTTTATGTAAGGATTTTACTTTGGTGACAGATGAACAGTATGTATGTTTATTATCACATTCAATTATAACTTTGGTATTTACATTAAATTTATTATCTTCCATTAGATCTTTTTCATTTATAACTTTTACGCCATTAAATAAATGACTATGGTGTAGATAAGTAGTCTTTGGGCGGGGCATAATAGTTTTCTCCACTCTATAGTTTTATTATATGCCGTGTTTATAATAAATCAAAAAAATAACCCCCGCCGAAGCGAGGGTTATTTTTCACCTTTTAAGGATTTAGCTAACTTAGCCTACTGAGCCAGAGAGCGACGAAGTGGACAAGCCACGGACGTCAATGTAGCGATAGTAGTTTTCAGCACCGAAGAGGTTATTGCACATGCCGTAGCGTGTCATAACACCGATTCTTGGGTTGAAGGAATCCTGACCAACAGCTTCGAGGAACTGGAGTGGGACATATGGGAGGTAAACGATGCCAGAGTCAGCATCATCGCGTCCCTTGTATCCAACAACAGCGTAATCACGGGTTGCAAACATGTCACGGTAGACAGTGAAGCGACCGATGGTTCCGACCTTAGCAACGCCCGAAACTTCAGTTGCGAGGTTGGTTGCTACAGAGCTAAGAGCGAACTGCTCAAGAGCTTCGATTGCAGCGCAGACGGTTGGCGAAGCGAGAACGAAGTTACCAGCACCACGACGGGTAGCAACTGCGATATCACTTGAAGCCTTGAGAAGAACGGTGTAAAGTGTTCTAAACTTTTCCTGTTCCCAGCGTCCATCAGCACCACCGAAAGCAGCCGAGCGGTAATCCCATACGAGAACGCCACCGACCTGAGCGAGAGCAATGATGTTAGCCTTAACTTCTGCGTCGATTTCTGCGGCTACTTCGTAGGCAAGTAAGTCGCTCAACTGAGCAGCGAGGTCAACATTGTGCATGTTCTTCAAGTCCTGCTGTGCTTCATGCGACCAACGAGCAGCGAGCTTGCGGGTCTTAGCTTCAACAGTCTGCTTCTCAACGGAGAGTCCCATGTAACGGATACGATCCATTTCAGCGATTCCCTGCCAGTGAGTTTCGCCAAGACCTTCAGCATCGGCAGTATTGTATCCACCGCGTGGTGACAATCCTGCGTCAACATCTCCACCCTTTACCTTACCATTGTCAACTGTTATATTCCAAGCGGCGTTGAAATCAGCGGAGGTTGGAAGGGTTGTTGCGGTTGTTGGATATCCACCCGAGTAGAGAGCTTCTACGGTGTTGAATCCAGCTTCCTGCCCTGGGAATCCAGCCTTCGAATTGAAGTCGCTCTGGTAGCGATAGCGGAGGGCATATGCCAATCCGACTGGTGTAAACATTGGCTGCACGCCAACGAGTTCATTAGTGACGAGTTCAGGGAATACACGGGCAACTAAAGGCATTGCGATTGCCTGGAAGCGTGCGATACCTGTTGAACCACCAACGTTTGATGCGTTTGGTCCGACATACGATGTTACTGCTCCACCCGCGGACGAAGCGGCTTCGCTAAGAACGTCCTTGAAGTAGCGGTTCTCTTGTTCGAGAAGCTGTGAGGTGATTTCTGCCTTACGATCGTCACGAATATGCTCGATCATTGGCTTCCACTTCTTAAGAAGTGCGTCTCTAATTTGTGCGTCTAATGCCATGGTAATACCTTTCTTGAGTATTTATTGGTTAGTGATTTATATACGACGATTCATGCGGTCGAGTGACTTTTTCCATGAATCCATCGGTAGGTTGCTAGAAGTTGTTGATGAAGAGGAAACCATTTCCTCTATTTTTTCCATCTGCTTCTTAGCGGATTCAGTTATAACTGGCTTTGCTGGTGCCTTTGGAGCAACACTTTGAGTTGTAGGCTTTGCTGGAGCCTTGACGCTTTCACTGATTATGTAATCCTTGACAGCATCGAACTTCTTCTCTATATCGGAGGCAGTTGCACTCTCAAGGAGCTTGGCTGCGCGAGCCTTCTGAGTCTGTGTCATTCCCTCGGTCAACGAGGCGAGCTTAACCTTCTTTTCCAAATCTCTAACCTGGGCAGTCAATGAGACTACTTCTTTCACTTTTGCGTTGTATTGCTCGGCAATAGACTCAGATTCCTTCTTCGCAGCCTTGAGAGCTTCGTATCCGGTTGAGTCCAGCTTGATGTAGTTCTTGGAGAAGGTATTTAACATACCATCAACAAGTCCTTCATAAGCCTTTGCTTTCGCGGCTGCTTCCATGATGCCCTCTGGAATATGCTTAGGAATTTCGGATTCGAGATATTGATCCAACTTCTCAAGCAAGTCCTTACGGTACTTATTAACATCTTCAGCAAGAGCAGCCTCTTGCTTTATTCTGAAATTCTTTGCTTCTTCGACCATCACTCTCTCAAGGACGGTGCGATATTCGGCAGCAGTTTCCTCAACCATCTTCTCAACCTGAGTGCGGTATTCAGAGGAAGTCTGCTCAACAACCTGAATAGTTTGCTCCTTGAAGTTATTCAACTCTTCAAAGAGGATTTCTTCTTTCTTAGCGAATGCTTCTGCTAATTCAGCAGCGAACAACTCGGCTTCCTTCTGGAAGGTTTCCTGCTGTTCTTCGAGCTTCTTCTTAGCTTCAGCAGCTTCCTTCTTAGCAGCGTCGAGCTGTTCCTGAAGTGATAGAGTTGAAGCCTTTGCTCTGTCGGTAACGAGCGAGTCAAGATAGGTTGAAATTTCTGAAGCGGCTTCGTTAGAGAGTGATTCTCCAAGTGCCTTCTTCAATGTCTCCATAATTGCCTGTTTGCTCATGTTGTCTCCTGAGATGCTATAAGTATTTATAAGGGTTTGTTAGATTGTCTTGAAAAAATCTTTCAGACATGAAACGAGATACAAATCTCTATCATGTTTTGGCAATGAAGATAATGCTTTATTCAGATTATCGTATGCTTTTCCACTACGAGCAAACGATTCCGGAGTATATCTACCACCGCTTCTGATATAGTTGACGCTTTCAAGAATTCCATCAACGAAACCGTCTGGTGCTGAAGGATCGGCTACGATATCAACAGTAATAAGCTCGTATTCAGTAACAAGGGCAGCATCTTGTCCATGGGCTTCCTGAACATTTCCAAGTCCACGGGATGAAACGCCAAGCTGCCCGTCTGCCTTGAGAATGGATTCGGCTATTCTGCCATATTCTGTGTCAAGTATCTTAGCCTTACCGATAACATCGTTTCCATTCCACTTCATATCGGTAATTATGTGGGAAACGCGGTGAAGGTTTATTTCAACGCCTTCTGGATGCCCAAGCTCACCGAATGTGCGCCACTTCTTTGTCTTCTCATTGGGGAAGCGATCAGCTACATAAGCCTGAACGCATTTCTCCATGAGAGAGCGTGGGTAAACTCGTCCATTACGGTTCTTCTTCTCTGTTTGAATGAATATACCTTCAATGGTTGGTGACTTTACTTTGACACCAGTATCATTGGTATATTCTTCATAAAGAAATTTACCTATGGATTCGAAATTTGATTCGGTAATAAGTTTGAACATTTTATCCCTCTTTTTGCTTGTTTACCTTATCTGACATTTGCTTCAAATATTTTTCTTTACCGTTATTTATCATTATGTCGAGCTTCGACCTCATAATTTCTGGAAATGTCTTTTCAGCAGCAGCGTAATCGCCGCTCTGAAGCTGATCAAGCCACTGTGAAGTTGACTGAGTGTATCTTTCTCTTGAGTCCATAATTGCCTTCGCCTCCTGTATTTCTAGGTTATCAATGAGTTTTTTGAAATTAGAGCGAACACCTTTCCAGAACTTAGGGCTGGACTTGTCCTTCTCTTCTTTCGTCTTAGCATTTTTCTCTTGCTTGGAAACTGCCTGCGTCCAAAGCTCTTCGAGAACAGTGACGCTTATCTTGTGTTTGTGAGCCAATGACATTATCAATTCGTTTGATTCTTTTAGGTTCATATTATTTTTCCTTTATAGAGCAGGTTCTTCGCCACCTGCATCGCCCCCAACATCCCCACCTTCATCTCCGCCAGCGTCACCGCCAGCATCGCCGCCACCCATATCTCCGCCCATATCACCGCCGCCTAAGTCCATACCGCCGCCGCCTCCACCACCGCCGCCGCCATCCTCACCCTCTTCTTCAAGTGAATCCTTTTCAGCGGCAAGAAGCTCTTGATTCTGCTTCCACTCTTCTTCATCAACTTCAAGATACTTCTGGACAATCCACTTACGGGCGAATACAGGCTTCTCGGTGTCGATGAGATCCTTGAAGTTACTGAAGTTCTGGAAACGAAGCTCAAGGACTTTAGCTTCCATGAACTTCTCAAAGAGGTTATTAGCGAACATCTGAATTTTGATGTCCTGCTCAGTAATACCATATTCTTCAGCTATACCCTTGAGGGTAAGATGAGTAATGAATATATCCTTGAATACTTCAGCGAATCTATCAGTGTAACGCTTGACTTCCTTGACGAACTTGACTTCTTCACGGGTAATATCTGAAGTGTCACCGATGGAGAACTTGTTATCTTCACCAAAGCGGCTCTTAGGAATCTTCAAGCCACGGTAGAGCTTATTCAAGAAGTAATCAATGTCACCGATTTCCCCAAGTCCACTATTATGACAGAATACGCCAGATTCCAGAGCATATGTGTGATAATTATGTATTATATGGTTATTATCTATCTGCAAATCACCAACATCTTCTCTGTCAGACAAATATTCAATCGAGACAACTCTATGATTGATATTTTTACAGTCTTTCTTGAAGTGCTTCCAGTTTCTAAACCCATTCTTTTTTATAATCTTTATTATATTAGAAGTAGTTATGTTGTTGAAATTTGAATGAGAATCATTATTCTCCTGTTTGAGTCGCGATGTAAATGAATTGTTGCTTCTCAAATATTCAACAACGTCCCGGCACTTTCCACATGTATTACCAACGGCATCTACAATCATCTTGAAAGTTTCAAATGAACATTTTATAGACTGCTTTTTAGCGGAGGATTCCATTTTAGCGATATATCCTTTATCGCTCCATAAACGCTTGGAATTATTTGAATAAATAATCTTTTTCTCAAGAGACGATTTTACTGCCTTTATAGATATACCACGTTTCAATAATACATTTTTACGGAAACTATCATCATTCAACATTTTATATTGAAGCTTCTCGTTAGCACCTACGAGATTGGAAATAGCCATAGAAACTAACTTCTCTCGCTCCTCAACAGTAAGAGTATTCAAATACTTCTTTATTCCCTTCGAAACTCTCTTACCAAATCTCTCTTTTTCAGTCGGTGTAGCGGTAGCCCAATATTCTCTCAACGATTTTTCATTTCCATTTTTATTCTTTATAGCATTTAATCCTATTTGTGATAATTTCTCAGAATGGAAGGCAAAATGATCCCTAAATCCCATATGAAATAGGTTTTCTGGGTTATTATTGAATCTATTTACATCTGAATGATGTATAACCTTCTTTTCTTCATCCAATTTATATTTAATCTCATTATAAAACGGGGTTCCGGTTATAGAATTCGAAACCATTTTATGGGTTGGTATCCATTCTTTTCTATGAGTATCATAAACAAAGTTATATTCTTTATCACCTCTATAAACTTTATTCTCTTGTCTAAATGGTATAATAGAATCATTTTCTTTTATATCTTTAGCTTCAAGCATACCCTTACCCAATACTGGAAATTTATGTTCTGGAGTGCATTTTATTTCTTTACCGTTATCAAGTATTAGCTTCATCATCTGGGCATTACGTTTTGTGATACCGGCGGCGTCGATCTTTCCAGGCTTTATCTCCCCAGATTCAGGATCACAGCTAAATACCCAATTCTGCTTTCCAGCAGCATGTTCGTCTATTATTTGCTGAAGAGTTAGCTTTCTTCCATCTAACAAAGGTATAATAGTATCCAGAGCCAAGCATCCGCCAGCCAGAGTTGTAACATCTGAAGAGCGTCCGCCCTGGAATACAGGGAACCAGAAGTCCTCAGTCATAGCCATCATATCCAAACCCTCAGATATGTCGCCGGTTGCAGGATCGAAGAACTTACGTTGACGATACTTGCGAATCATTTCCTGCATGAATTGATCGGCTCTGCCCTTTGGAAGCGAACCAACATCAATCTTGAATACACGGCGCTCTGGCGCACGGACTATACGATAGATAACGAGAGCGTCTTCAAGAAGCTTGAGACGCTTATAGGTTGTCTTGGATTCTTCAAGGAATGAAAGAACAACCTTCATATCCTCGTCCTTACTCCAGTCAAACTTACCGCTATTAGCGTAAGCTATCATTTCCTTTGGAAGATTCTTGACGCCTGCATCTTCGCCTTGGTAAGCATAGAAGAGAACATCGTCGGATTCAATATCCTTATAGACAGGATAAATCTTGGTTGTCATCAGCTTCTTGACTTTGCAAATACCCTTGGATTCGTCTTCGATATCAAATATCTTTTCAAAGTATATCTCACCATCAACCATATATTCACGGAAATACTGGTGAATATACTTATCAATTCTTATAATCTGATTCATCAAATGATCAAACTCTGCGATGATTGTCTTACGCATGTTGTCATTCTCGTTGAGAGCCTTATTACGGATGATAAGCTTCATACACTTACCATCTGGACCCTCGTTGACGGCTTCATCAACATACTCATCAACAGCGAATGCTATTTCTGGATACTTAGCCATTTCGCGATATATGGCGAGGCGGGTTCTCTTATCACGCTCAATAGCGTAGATATACTTTGAGAATACATTGACTACTTGGCTATACTCACCATTGACAATACCGACATCTTGTAAGTCGGTGACTGGAGCCTGGGTAATAGCCTTCTCACGGGCTTTGTCATTACCAGGGTTCAGATTGTTGAATATGGTGTTTCTTGTCTTGATGAGAAGCTGCTTCTCCTGCGGAGACATGTCAGCAGGAGTTTCCGGCTTTCGGCTTCTATTGAAAGAAAAAAAGTTTCTCATTGCCATGTCATATTACTCCGGTAGTATTCCTGGGACTGCTTTTACTGTCTGGTTAGCGATGTCTTCTGCCTGTTCTATATTTATAAGAAGAGCGTTTCTCATTCTTTTTGGGCTGTAAGAACGGTAGTATTTTTTGAGGGCTGGGGCTACTGGACTATATAATCCGTTGTCGAAGTTTTCGTATCTAAAAGCAAACTTAGAGTTATATGGAATCTCAGCGTTGCTCTTCTTTCTCAATATCTCATTACCCCTGTCATCAAACTGAGAGTTGTAATAATACTTCTTGAGAGCGTATATGACTTTTGTTGTTACTATACTAAGTTTAGCCAATCGGAATCTTCTGAAGTCAACACCAACAATGTTTCCAGTTTGTAAGTCGAATCCAGCAAACACCACCATGGGGTTGAGAACCATCTTCTCGTCGGCTGGTATGGTATTACCTTCAGACATATCGGGAATATCTCTACCGATATAATTGAATACCATGATGTCACCAAGTTCTATGTTATTACTTTTTATGTTTCTACCAACTTCGTCCTTGGTTTGCCCCTCCATGTTATTTGGCGGAACAATGCCACTGACTATAGATGCTACTCCACCGGGAATAGCAGCCTTGCGAATGAATGGAGCGATAACAATCTTTTTTACAGCCATGTTATTATTATATCTATTATAATATATATTTAGGAGAATTATATGGCTAAAAACAGGAAAAAGTGGTGGGGAGTATTTAGTCCAAATGGGGAAGTTGTCAAGAAGATAGAGGAAACCGAAGAAAAAGCCCGTGAAATACACGATATGGTAAAAGCCAACGGGTTTTATGTCAAGGCGCTTCCAAAGGCTCCGAGTAAATTTCCAGGGCTGAAGACATACACCCCGAAGAATAAGAAAAAGTATATGGGTAAAGAATTACCTATAGCTCGTTCATCGTGGGAATATGAGTTTATGAAGTATCTGGATAAAAATGAAAATGTCATTCAGTGGGCTTCAGAGCAGCCTGAGATTCCTTACCAGCATCCTGTAAGAACTATGCAGGAGGGTAGGAGTATTGTATGGAATTACCATCCTGACTTCTTTGTGAAGTTTCAGGTAGGTGATAAAGAATGGGTTGAGCTTATTGAGATAAAGCCATTCAAACAAACACAACAACCATTACCGCCCGGTAATGGAAGGACTCAGAAGCTCTTTGAGAGTGAGATGGAAACTTATATGGTGAACAAGGAGAAATGGAAAGCCGCTCAGGAGTATTGTAAACTGCGCGGCTGGAAGTTCCGTGTTATGACAGAGAAGGATTTATTTTAGTGTATTAATTATATTATGTCACATAGTATTCAATACATCTTCGTTATCTTGAAACTTCGTATTGAATACTATCATCAAGAGATAATGGACTGAAACCATACCATAACTCTTCTTCTTTTTCAATCCGATATGTTAACTTCTGTTCCTCGTTACCTATATTTTATCAACGTTCCACCAGAAAACCCATTGGCTTTAGCCGATGGGATGAATGGTGGGTAACTTGGTACTTGACTTTCTAAAATAAGTGATATAATATATTTAGTTCTTTGAAAAAAGCAATATAGAC
>Ga0209172_10001145_pt1 | contig 60635 bp, 54 predicted proteins | sample LarsenN4metaG_FD_184113 | JGI IMG/M metagenome (GOLD analysis project Ga0209172, IMG submission 184113) | Hot spring sediment bacterial and archeal communities from British Columbia, Canada, to study Microbial Dark Matter (Phase II) - Larsen... ...
TAATACTACAGAGGCTAAGTTATATTTGTAACTAACTATACTTGTCCGTTTTGATTTGACGGTTGTTATAGTTTTGGACTGATTATTGGTTTTTTTACGGGTATCTACGCTTGGTGCAAGAAATGAGATGATCATTGTATTCTTCCTCCCCTGCTTCCCCTGCTCCCCCTGCCTCCCCTGCTCACCACAGCGATTGTATATTTTTTTAGTTGGAAGTTCCTAAATAAAAAAAGAGTGGGAGAAAGCATATCAATCGCTTTTTTCTCCCACTCTGTCATTTGCTGCTGTAGCGTTCAGGAATCTTTACAGAGATTGCCATTCATTTAGGGGGCTAATGTATGATTCAATGACAAAACCTGTACAAATTAGATTTTCCCGTCGCAGCAAATGCCAAGCCTAATTATTTATATATTGATTGTTTTTACTAAAGTAATCATCCGGCTAAATCATAGCTGATTAGAAATTATTATTAATACCAACTCTGCAAAATTTACTAACAATTCTCAGGATTCAAACCTTAGGTATGTCAGGATATTTGATTTTAAATTTTGCTTTTCACGAACTGGTTAGCACCTGATAACAACATCTTGGAAGTCGTTTATCTTCTATTTAATTTAACTTGCCTAATTTCACTTAGGTTGCCAATTTGGCAGTTTTTTAAAACTCTCATGGGCAATATATCTCTATCCTATGGAGATATAGAGATATATTGCGGAGTTTGTTAGACGACTTGCCGTATTCCTGGAATACCGTTGTCAACTACAAATGAAGCTCGGTTACTAATCGTTCCAGATGGGGTTGTGACATTCGACATCACCAGATAATCTGTTCGCCAACTTGTGGGAGTCACGTTACAACGCACATATCCCCGTTGTCCATTGTAGAACTTGATATGGGGATTAAATGGTAGGTATCCTTGTACTGTTGCACTGGTATCAGAACCATTACCACCGGAGCTAATTGAGGTGCAAACAAACTCACTACCAACAATCGCCGATTCTGGCTCATCAAAGTTAGCTTTTAAATCCATTGCCCAATTACTATGGACATCACCTGCTAGAACTACTGGATTGGATGGTTGGCGTTGTTCAAAGAAACGCAATAGGCGATCGCGTGAAGCTACATATCCATCCCAGATATCCATGCTGTAAGTGTCCAATCCCCCGGCTCTGGTGTTTCTCTGGCTAAATATCACTTGCTGCGCTAGAACATTCCATCTAGCTGTTGATTTATCTAGCCCATCGTATAACCAATCTTCCTGAGCTTTGCCGGTAATAGTCGCCTCTGGACTCAGATTTTCTGCACAACGTTGTCTAGCACCATCACCACATGGTTGATCAGTGCGATATTGACGAGTATCTAAGACATGGAATGTCGCCAAATTACCATAGTTTAACCGACGGTAAAGCTGCATATCAGGGCCTACTGGTCGGGAGAAGGGACGCAAAGGCATATGTTCGTAGTACGCTTGATAAGCAAATGCTCGCCGTTGTAAGAAAATTACTGGATCTTGATCTGGTTCAGTATCGACTTGTGAGATGAAGTTAGCGTAGTTGTTTTCGACCTCGTGGTCATCCCAAGTTACGATCCAAGGAAAGGCTGCATGAGCGGCTTGCAGATTTTCATCAGTTTTGTAGAGGGCGTGACGGTTGCGATAATCTTCCAAGGTGAAAATTTCTGTACCATTATGCCGTCTGGGACTATTGACATTGGTAGTAATACCACCCTCGTATATGTAGTCGCCAACGTGGATTACTAAGTCCAGGTCATCTTCTGCCATGTATTTGTAAGCAGTATAATATCCTTGCTCATAGTGTTGGCAGGATGCTAACGCAAATTTCAACTGATTGGCGAAACTACCAGGTGCGGGTGCAGTACGAGTTCGACCAATGGGGCTAGCTTCGCTACCAACATTAAACCGATACCAATACCAAGTATGAGGTGATAGTCCCTCTACTACTACCCTTACAGAGTGAGCTAGTTCTGGAGTTGCTAGTACAGTTCCTCTGGAGATAATGCGCTTCATGCTAGGGTCGGTGGCTACTTCCCAGCGAATTGGCACATTCACAGGTGGCATTCCACCGCCATTTAACGGTTCGGGAGCTAAACGAGTCCAGATGACGACGCTAGTGTCATAGGGTTCACCTGATGCCACGCCCAGTTTAAAAGGATAATCTGAAAATCTGCCTTTAGCGATCGCTTGTTGATGAGGAAATTGGCTGGCAATAGCTAAACCAGTAAATGCTCCTGCTCCGATCATTAAGTTACGTCGCTTGATGCGGCTTTGCAGGAACTTCTGAATATTACGGTAATCTACCATTCTCTACTCCTGACTAACAAATAATTTGCAGCATTGCAACAGCTAACACCAATAATGCAGGCGAGTTTTCATACCAATTCCCAATTAAACAATTAAGTAAGTCAGATTTTATTGTTATTTTCTAATTTAAACCTGTTACTTACTCTTAAATAATTGGTAGTGATTACTTACCTCAATTAAGTTTTTATTCCCAGTTTTTATGACTGGTATTGATGTGTTAGTTGTTATATTCGCACGTCAAAACTTACTGGTTAGAGATTAATTATTAATCAAGACAAGGTTAATATAAACTTAATTTTTTGTATTTATAAATTATGTTTATTTTATATACTTATTTAATAAATTGATCTGCATAAAAAATGAAGAATGAATTATCAATTTATCATTCTTCATTATTCCAATATAATGGTTGATGCTCTAGTGGATTTGCATGGATATATGTCCTCATAAGCAAAGCCATACTTGATAAACTTTGCATTCATAAATAGAAAATAAGCAAATCTTATTTTTCGTCTTTATCTAGCTGTGACTTTTTTCTTCTTCTTGAGCAAGGTAACAGTACCAGCTAAGATAAAGCCTCCTATCATCGTGGGTTCAGGAACTTTGGTATAAGAAACTGTACCAGATATTACTTCAAAATTGGGGGAATTTGGAGAATAAATCGTAAAATCCTCCCCAGCGATTTCATAGTTAATAGAACTACCGGGATTAGCTTGATCATCAAAGAGATAATTTAAAGCAAAAGATGTTTGCCCTGTAGAAAAATTGTTTAGAAAGACAATAGGAAATTCTGGGTAGTTGAGATCATCTTGTTCTGTGTAAATATTAGAATCACCCTCAAACTGGAAAGAAAGAGACTGAACTATTGCCGCATTATCAATAAAAGTTGAGTCATCAAAGCTAAAAAAGCCGCTGCCTTTTTGAGTGGGACTATCAACTGTAAAAGCATAATTAACAATAGCCGCTGATACTGGCTTTATATCTACGCTCGCAAATCCCAAAGCCAAACTAGCGGTAGCAAGAACTAGTTGTGAACCGAATTTCATGTTTGTTTTCCTCACCATAAACTGTTGATGCAATGCACACTTCAACGTGCTAAAATCTTTATTCTTGAACTTTTTTCACCCCTTTTGGGTTGCCAATAGGAATTAATCACTGATTTTATCAGTGATAACAATAAGTGATTCTATTCCTGGCATTTCAAGGAAAAATGGCCAAATTGCCTGTAGCCAACCTAATCTTGAGGTAGTGAGTTTAAGTAGAATTTAATTAGAGGTAAAAATAAAAAGTAATTAGTAGATAACTAATAAATTCTGATTATAAATCTGAAGTTTAACAATCAAACGCAGGTTGCAAGTGCTGACCTACAGTAAATTGCAGTTGTAATGATGTATCACAAGTTATTTATGCAAGAAAATTTTCAGATTTGCGGTAAGAGGATTTCTATTGTTGGTACTACTGGTTCAGGAAAAACAACCTTAGCGCGAAAAGTTGCTCAAAAGTTGCAAATTCCTCACATTGAGTTAGACGCACTGCACTGGGAAGCAAATTGGACATCTGTTGCGGATCAAGTTTTTCAAGAACGAGTCACAGAAGCTTTGAGTGGCGATCGCTGGGTTGTAGACGGGAACTATAGTAAAGTTCGTAATATTATTTGGAGTCGTGCTGACACAGTTGTATTTCTTGATTACTCTTTTTTGTTAGTTATGGGGCGACTTCTTTCAAGAACACTGCGACGGTCTTGGAAACAGGAAGAACTTTGGAATGGTAATCGTGAAACTATTCAAATATCTTTTTTCAGCCAGGATTCTATTATCTTATGGATGTTGCGAACCTATCACGACAATCGCAAAAAATATCCTATGCTATTTCAGCAACCAGAGTATTCCCATCTATCAGTCATACACTTAAAATCTCCTCAAATGACCGATGAATGGTTGAGGAATTCCCACAATTAAACTATCTAAGTTTTTGTATTTAAATATCATCAAATTAAAAACTGCTCTTGCCTGGAGGTGATGCCAAGAGCAGTATAGAGGAGTAATAACCAAATTGAATAATCTAGACATCCTCTGGTTCAAGTTGTGCCACTGTAACTGCATTGACAGCAAAGGCAAAAACTAATGGCATGGGACATCTCAGCACAAAAGTAGAAACAACCGCTAACACTGTACTAACTACTGCTGACATTGACCAGATTTTCTCTTCAAATGTGAGTCCCTTCTCAGATTTAATTCTTCTGAGAACATGATTAGGAATTGGTTCAGGCATGACACAACCTGGAGGAAACGCCCAATAATGATTACGTCGCTCTACAAATAGTTCTGTCCAGCCATTTTCTTCGCACCATGCTTCGATCCATTCAATAGAGTAGTGTGTCATAATTGCAGTTAATTATTAGACTTGTTGAATTTGTTTAGTGAGGAAAAATAAATCTGGTCAAACAGATTGACTCAATAGTTCAGCAGTCACTATGAAACTATGGTTAATACTCCCCATATAGAGCTGATTAAGCATCACAAGATTATGCTCTATGTGCTTAATGCTCACCATGATTAAAAGACTAACAGTCAATCTTCCCTATAAAACATAATTGACAATAAACTTTACTTGGAAAATATCAAATTGAAGAATTGTAAATTCCATAGCGCTCGCTAAATCTCAATTCAAACTATTTATATCGTAAAAATAGAAATATAAAATCAAGAATTGTAAATCAACCTTTGAGCAATTGATTAATTTATTTGACTAAATCTAAATATATCTAATCGCTTAATAATTTATCTACTATCTAGAGTTGTATCTAGCTGTCCATAAGTCATAAATATCTGCATATTTAGGCTTTAGGGTATAGGCTATGACGTAGCTGCCCAGCAGATGCGATCGCATATCATTTATAACAAAATGTTAAGCTATTAGTTATCCAAAACACTTGATAATCAGGAAACCGCAAAATGAAGCAGCAAATTAATTACCTAAAGATGTTTTGGCATAAAGGATTAATCTTAGTCTTGGGGATCATGATATTTTGCTTGCCGTTACCAGCGGGGGCAGTAGACTGGACACATCCCCTATCATTTAGCAACGCAGAATTATCTCGACATGATTTTTCCGGTGATATTTTGCAAGCGGCGGAGTTTTCTAACGCTAACTTAGAAATGACTAACTTTACCGGTGCTGATTTGCGGGGAGCAGTATTAAGTGCTTCCGTAATGACACAAGCCAACCTCCACGGAGCAGATTTAACTAATGCAATGGTGGATCAGGTAAACTTAACAGGGGCTAATTTAAGCGATGCCGTTTTAAAGGAAGCTCTTTTACTCCGTGCCATCTTTAATAATGTGAACATAGAAGGCGCAGACTTTACAGATGCAATTTTAGACAAGGCACAAATCAGAGAACTTTGTACAAAAGCTAGCGGAGTAAATTCGCAAACAGGTGTAGAAACTCGTGATTCTTTAGGATGTTAATGAAACGTGTAGGTGTAATTGGTGGTGGACAGCTAGCCTGGATGATGGGAGGTGCAGCGCAAAAGCTAGGGGTAGAGTTGATAGTGCAGACTCCTAGCAATCAAGATCCAGCCGTTGCGATCGCCCAAGATACCATATTGGCAGCAGTAGATGATGCTGATGCCACAAAAATGTTAGCAGCCAAAAGCGATGTCATCACCTTTGAAAATGAATTTGTTGATTTAGAGGCGTTATCACAACTAGCAAACCAAGGTGTCTGCTTCCGTCCCAGGTTAGAAGCCTTAGCACCCTTGTTAGATAAATACCATCAACGTCGTTATTTAAGTGATTTAGGGCTACCCGTTCCCCAATTTTTTGCCATTGAACCACAGGAAGATTTAGCAGCCAAAATTGCAGACTTAGATTTCCCGATAGTTTTAAAATCTCGTCGTCACGGTTATGACGGACAAGGAACTTTCATCATTCGTGATTTAGCCACTTTACAAGAGAAATTAGAGTTAAGCAGCAACAACCCAACTCTATTTTTAGTAGAAGAATTTATCCCCTTTGAACGGGAATTAGCCATAATCGCAGCCCGGAGTGTAGATGGCGAAGTTGTCATCTATCCCGTGGTAGAAACACAGCAAGAACAACAAGTATGTCGGCGAGTCATCGCCCCCGCGGAGATTACACCTGAGCAAGTCGCCACAGCAGAAGCGATCGCCTATAAATTATTAAACAGTCTCCAAGTAGTAGGAGTGTTTGGCATTGAATTATTTCTCACAGCCGACGGGAAAGTATTAGTCAACGAAATCGCTCCCCGCACTCACAATTCCGGGCATTTTTCCCTAGATGCGTGTGAAACCTCCCAATTTGAGCAACACTTAAGAGCCGTTTGTGGCCTACCTCTAGGTAATCCCACCTTGCAGTATGCAACTGCTGTCATGGTCAATTTATTAGGTTATGAAACCTCTCAAAGCGACTACCAAAACAAACGCCAGCAATTAGCCGCTATTCCCCAAGCCCGCGTCCACTGGTACGGTAAGACAGAATCTCGCCCAGGCCGCAAACTAGGACACGTCACCGTTTTATTAGAGAATCAGAACCAAACCCTAGCCTCTGAAATTGCCCAGACCATAGAATATATCTGGTATTCCAGTTGAAGAATTAAGGGTGTAGGGGTGTAGGGGTTTAGGGGATAAAGAACTGTTAACTATCGACTATTGACCAATTTGTACACAATCCGTTCTGAAAAGCTATAATGAGTGAGTCACTGCGACGTTGGTGACTGCCATCAAGTTTTTTGATCTATGTCTTTAAGAAAAAGGGAACTAAATGTTTCTTGTGGCAGTAGACCGGGCGTGTACCCGGAAACTTTAAACGAGTAAAATCAGTTCCCACCTGGTTTAACCAGGTCATAAACTTAGGTAAAACGGCGTTGCGGTGAACTTAAAATTTTTAGCTCCCAAGTTTGATGAAACCTGGGAGCTTTAATATTTTGATATTCCCAGTCAACAACTTCAAAAATGTTTAGCTCCAGTTGTATCATATGATGCTTAATTGAGTACAAATCAGAGTTAAGATATCTAAAAACTAACTTTATTTTTAGTTAAAAATAGAAAAATTGTTAAAATCGCAACTGACAAATCCTGTATTTCCAGCGTCGGTTTTCCGGCTAGATAATGGTTTAACGTTAATTCATCAAGAAATTCCCTCTACGCCTGTAGTGGTGGCTGATGTTTGGGTAAAGGCTGGAACTATACATGAGCCAGAACCGTGGTTTGGCATGGCGCATTTTTTAGAACACATGATTTTTAAAGGTACAGCCACCCTCAATCCGGGAATGTTCGACCACAATATCGAAAATACAGGTGGTGTCAGTAATGCGGCAACAAGCTACGATTATGCTAACTATTCCCTAACTACTGCTGCTGCTTATATAGAAGATACCCTGCCTCACTTGGGAGAACTACTAGTAAACGCCGCCATTCCAGAGGATGAGTTTGACCGTGAACGGGATGTAGTCTTAGAAGAAATCCGCTCTTGTTATGATGATCCTGATTGGGTAGGTTTCCAATCTCTGCTGCAAAGCGTCTACCAAGATCACCCTTACGGACGTTCAATTTTGGGTAATGAACAAGAATTGATGCAGCATTCACCAGAGGCGATGCGCTGTTTTCACCGCACATACTATCAACCCGAAAACATGACAGTAGTGATGGCAGGAGGGATTAGTCAACAGCTAGCATGGGATTTGGTTAACAGCTCATTTGCTAATTTTGGTGAACGTGGAGAATGTCCACTAGCCAAACCAGTAACTCAACCTATCATTAGCGGAGTGCGCCGCCAAGAATTGTATTTGCCACACTTAGAACAAGCACGGCTTTTGATAGGGTGGCTAGTACCAGGGGTAGAACAACTGCGTGCAGCGTATGGTTTAGATTTATTGTCAGTATTATTAGCAGAAGGACGGACTTCTCGCTTAGTGCGAGATTTGCGCGAAGAATTGCAAATAGTGCAGGGAATTTGCAGTAATTTCTCCCTGCAACGTGAGTCAAGCTTATTTACAATTACGGCTTGGGTAGAACCAGAACATCTAGAAACAGTGGAAACATTAATTATTGAGCATTTGAATGATATCCACAACCAAGGTATTAATGAGCAAGAATTAGCTCGCACACGCAGACTGTTATGCAATGAGTACGCTTTTTCTACCGAAACACCAAATCAGTTGAGTGGGATGTATGGATACTACAATACAATTGCCCAAGCTGAGTTATCTGTTACCTATCCCCAACAAATTCAAACATTCACTGCCCAAGAACTGCAACAATTAGCTCAACAATATCTTTCAGTGCAAGATTACGCTGTAACTGTTATGAGACCTTGTTAGGTTTTGGCATAGGCTGTAGGGGAATAGGGGAAAGAACTAATAACTAATGACTAATAACTAATGACTCAAACTGTGAATCCTTCTGTATCTAACAACTCCCATATCCATCGCACTGTCTTAAACAATGGTATTGTTGTACTAGTATCAGAAAATCCAGCTGCGGATATTATTGCCGGGCGAATTTTCATTCGTGCCGGTAGTTGCTGCGAACAACGTGAAAAAGCTGGTTTAGCGCATTTGTTAGCAGCAGTCCTCACTAAAGGATGTGATGGACTTTCTAGCATGGAAATCGCAGAAGAAGTCGAATCTGTGGGAGCTAGTTTGAGCGCAGATACATCGACTGATTATTTTCTGATGTCGTTAAAGACGGTGACAGGGGATTTTCCTCAGATATTATCATTGGCAGGAAAAATTTTGCGATCGCCTACTTTTCCCACCACTCAAGTAGAACTAGAACGGCGTTTAACTATCAATAATATTCGTTCCCAAAAAGAACAGCCCTTTACCCTGGCGATGGAGCAAATACGGCGGGTAATTTATCAACATCATCCCTATGCACTGTCAGTCATGGGTGATGAAAACAGCGTCAGCAACATTACCCAAACAGACTTATTCGAGTATCACCAAACTTATTTTCGTCCAGACAATATAGTAATTAGTATTGCTGGGCGCATTACTTGTGATGAAGCGGTAGCTGTAGTTGAATCAGTATTTAGTGATTGGCAAATTCCAGACCAAGCAATACCTGTAATTAATTTACCGGAAATTCCAGTAGAGCCACAATCCCAACTCAAGCCTGTACAGACACAGCAATCTATCGTCATGCTGGGTTATTTGGGTGCAGCAGTAAATTCTGCTGATTACGCGCCGTTAAAATTGCTATCTACTTATTTAGGTAATGGTTTATCTAGCCGCCTATTTGTGGAATTACGAGAAAAGCGGGGTTTAGCTTACGAAGTATCAGCATTTTACCCAACTAAGCTATATCCAGGCTCATTTTTAGTTTATATGGGTACAGCCCCAGAAAACACAACCATAGCCTTAGAAGGATTACGTACCGAAGTAGAGTTACTGTGTACCACAGAATTGTCTGCAACCAATCTACAAACTGCCAAAAACAAAATTTTAGGGCAGTATGCTTTGGGTAAACAAACCAACGGGCAGATTGCTCAAATATACGGTTGGTACGAAACTTTAGGTTTAGGTATTGACTTTGATAGAAAATTTCAAGAACTGACTAATGCTGTTACTCCCCAAGACACCTTAAGAGCAGCGCGTCGCTACTTCCAGAAACCTTATGTCTCTTTAGTAGGTCAAGAAGAAGCAATTAACCGCGCAATTCTGAGTGCTGAGTTATGAAGCAGAAGGCTAGAACAGTAAAAAGACAAAAAATCCTTTTACTTTTACCCTTCTCTACGAGAGGCTGCGCTAACGGGTGACTCTGGGAGCATCGCTAACACCACTTGCTACAAGTCGGGCATTGCCCGACTTGTAGCAAGTCGGCAAAGCCGCCCAACGCAGTGGTTCACCTTTTGCCTTTTGCCTTTATCAATAGCCTCAAGCGGTTGTAATATTAGCAACAGAAGTTCTGGGAGCAATTTCCATGAAAGGTAGCCTGACAGCAGGTATTGTGAGTTACTTAGATTCACTCAAGACATTTCGCTGTTACAGCACAAGTAAGTTTTATTGGTTACTCTTGTTTTCTTGTTCGTCTGTTTTCCTTGGCTTATCTGCTGTAGAAGCAGTAGCGGCACCCCAACAAATTGCCCAACAAGTTGGGATTACCCGTCCTACTCTCAAGGTTGGTAGTCAAGGCGAACGTGTCTCTGAACTTCAGGCGGCTCTGAAGCTTTTGGGCTTTTATTCCGGTACAGTCGATGGTAATTACAATGAGGCTACAGCCAATGCTGTTTCTCGATTTAAACAAACGGTGGGTTTGACTCCTGATGGTGTTGTAGATGCGCCTACTTGGCAAAGACTTTTTCCCAATCAACCATTTGTAGCATCAACACCAACCGCGACAACTAACCCCACAAGTAGTTTTCCTGTTCCTACTCAAGCTGCTACCACTATTAATAATAGGCCTGAGCCAAGACCAGCGAATCCCCGGTCTGCTCCGAATCAAGTTGTTGGTACTAAGCCTGTTTCCAACCGGACAAATACTAAGCCTGTGACGAATCAGGTGGTCAAGACTAAACCTGTTTCTAGACCTAGCACCACTGCTAGACAAAACACAACTACAACTCGTCCTAACCCTACTCCGCCGGCTAACCGTATTGCTGGCGTACAGTACACTTCAGAAGGATGGCCGATTTTGCGGGTAGGTATGAGTAATGCGGAAGTAACTAAATTACAAACCAGATTGAGTCAGCTAGGTTTGCTCAAAGGTGGTGTAGATGGGTATTTTGGTTTGATGACTGAAGAGGCTGTGAAAGCAGCACAAAAACGCTACGGGATAGAGCCTGATGGTGTAGTGGGCGGTGCTACTTGGGAGGCTCTGTTGCGGCGTTCTTCTCAGCGGCGTTGATCTCATGACTGCTCAGAAAATCAACATATCTATGCTGTGTGATAGTCGGTAATTGGTAATTGGCAAAATAAATTAGCAATTACCAACTAGTATTTATTTTTGTATCTTGGCTCTGAGGCTAATGTCTGTCAACAAAATATGAAACATTTTCTATTGACTTGGTTAGGTACTGCGGTAGCTTTGTTAATTACAGCCCATATTGTACCGGGATTTGTTGTGAAGAGTTTTGTCGCTGCGCTGCTTGCTGCGGCAGTAATGGGGTTAGTTAATGCTTTTGTCAGACCAATTTTAAGTATTTTGGCATTTCCTATTACTCTATTGACCTTCGGGTTATTTACGTTTGTACTGAATGCTTTTTTGCTTTGGTTAGCCAGCATTCTTACGCCTAGTCCTGATTTTATAATTAAAGACTTTTTAGCGGCTTTTTTGGGATCAATTGTCTTGTCTGTAGTCTCTAGCGTGATTAACTATATTCTTAGGACAATTGAAGAGTAAATTGTCGCTAGTTATTAGAGACGAGAAGCTGCTCTTATGAGCGTCTACGCGTCTGTAAAATATTCATTAGCCATGAGTCAACAATCAACTGTTCTCTACTCTTAAAACCCTATACCCTGACAACCCAATCTCTGAGCAACGGCAATTGTTACTGCTCCTGGTTGCTCTGGTAAGCGGATAATTTGTTTGGGGACTAAAAGCTTTACTGCCGAATGAACTTGAGAGACTGCTAAAATCGCTGCTGCTTCAGCTACACTGGGCGTTCCCACTATCTTAGCGATCGCCTCGTCAGGATTAAGCACTACAACTTGAGACAACATCTCGGCGGGAAAGGTTTTTAAAGGTAAGTTATGGCTGTGACAAAACTCTACTAAACCAGTTTCTCTAGCTTTGATATCAATAGTCGCAACACCAGCGATCGCCATTTTTGGCAATTCATAATTTTGCCAGACTTGCTCGATTGCTAATACTAATAACTCAGCAGAAATACCTGATGTACAACCAACTCCTATCCACAATTTCGGTAGTGATGAATTTTGTTGAGGAATCTTTTACACTCCTAAATTTCTATGCGGTAGAGTTTGGCACTTTCAGTTTTTCGGTTTCTAATTACATGAGTAAGTTCTGAATTTTTGGCGTTTATTAAAATACCGAAAAACTGATAGCTAGAATACTGTTAACAGAAATGAAAAACTATATATTGAGCATATCTAGCACAGTAGGAAACGCCGGAGGAATGACAAGGTAAAGACTAGAAAGTAAATATACTTCTCTAATTAGGCTTCTTTGGCATCCGTGAAGCGCAAATGTTTTACCTGGTCTACTTTCGGTGTTTCAATTTCTTCGCACATTTGCCATAGCTACTTTATAAAAGCTATGACTTAACTTTGAGATTTTTGTTTCTCATTTCTGAAACAGATTTTTTAAACTTCCTTTAGTATTTAATTTAATACCGTGTTTTTTACTAGTTGTCAAGTTGTCTCAATTGACTCATTTTATAAGCAAATTCTAGATAAAATTTGTCTCAAAAACAACAGATTTTTTTGATTTTTCTTGCTTAGTTATTGCTCGAACTTTAGATACTCAGATAAGGCATCTTACTTTATAAAAAAGGGTGTATGGGTGGGGAGAAACCCAAATTTTGTAAATAGCTTTCCTGATCTCTCAGAGATGATATAACTAACGGAGGCGTAAGCCTACCTGTAGGGTATGCGTGAATTTTGAATTGTTGATTACTCCTGCGCCCCTGCTTCCTTGAAAATCTGTACGATATTTCGATAACCATTAAATTCTGCCAGCATCAAAGCTGTATAACCACCACGGTTTTTTAAATTCATATCTGCCCCAGATGCTAGCAATACTTGTACCGCTTTACCATACCCTCCAGAAGCAGCCCACATCAAGGCTGTAGCCCCAGCTGCATCTTGAGCATTAATATTTGCACCCTTGGCTAATAATAATTGAATTATCCCTGGATAGTTGCGTTCTGCTGCCTTAATTAAAGCAGTTTTGCCATCATTGGCTGTAACGTTAGCATCCGCACCATAATCTAACAATACTTTGACTGTTTCGGTCTGTCCTTGGGAGACAGCTAAAATTAAAGGAGTCTCACCCAGATTATCCCCATGTACGTTTGCACCGGAATTTAGTAATATTTGGACGAGCTGACTATGCCCCTGCAATGCTGCTACTAACAAGGGTGTGTCACCAAGATGATTTGTAATTTGGGGATCTGCACCGCGATTGAGTAAAACTTGTACTACATCCAGATAGCCTTCCACTACAGCGAGGTGTAGGGCAGTTTCGCCATCTTTGTCTTGATGATTAACTTGAATACCTTGATCTATTAATTTAGCTGCGATCGCTCCCTGTCCAGTTGCCGCAGCTGCAAACAACGCAGTCCCCCCATCTGTATTTTGTAAATTTACGTCAGCCCCACCCGCCATTAATGTTTGGACTACTTCTAAATATCCCAATTCTGCTGCAATCATCAGCAGGGTTTCACCTTCCTCATCTTGGCTATTAGCATCTGCACCATGTTGTAAAATCAGTTGCACCACTGCTGCCTGTCCATGCTTCACAGCTAGTTTCAAGGCTGTATCACCATCATTGTCGGCTAAATTCACATCAGCCCCAGCCGTCAACAAAACTCGCACCACGTTGCTATGACCTTTGAGTGCAGCCACCATCAATGCTGTACTACCATCTTCATTAGTAGCGTTAATATCAGCCCCTCTAGAGATTAACAGTTGCACAATATCTAGTTGATTAGCACTAGCCGCCAACATCAACGCCGTCAACCCGTAGCGTTTTCTTACTAAATTAATATTTGCCCCTGCATCCAAGAGCGATCGCACAATTTCGGTATAGCCTAGATTAGCAGCAAACATTAACACCGTAGTACCATCGCGATCGCACACATCTACCATTGCACCCTCAGCCAATAGCGCATCCAACCGCTTCAAATCACCACTTTTAGCAGCCTTCAGCAGCAAAGCATCATTGTTTTCAATCATGAATCAGTTCCGACTGGGAAATGTTGTTTATTCAGTCTCAGAATTTAGTCTCAGATGCTTTAGGTACTTTGGCAAGACATTGGGCATTGGGAATGGCGCATCTTAAATAATATTCTCCCTTGTCTCCCTCATCTCCCTTGTCCTTTCTGACTTCCTACCTTCTCAAGCACGGTACATGGAATTGTGCTAATTTTTATTAAGATTTAAGAATTGGGCGAGAACACGATGACTTTGGAACTGTCTGCCTCGGTTAAATATTGGCTAAATTTCTTTCACCCGTTAATTATGTGGGTGTTACTAGCACTCTCACTCTATGCTGCTTACTTAGGCCTACAAGTACAGCGTACTCGCAACGCGCAAGGGGAAGAAAAGAAAGAATTAATTAAAGGTAGATATAACATCAAACACTACCAAATTGGCTCATTAATTTTGGCTTTGATGGTAGCTGGTGCGATTGGTGGGATGGCTGTCACCTACATTAATAACGGCAAGTTATTTGTAGGGCCACACTTATTGGCTGGTTTAGGGATAACAGGTTTAATTGCCTTTTCTGCGGCCCTATCTCCTTTTATGCAAAAAGGCGCAAACTGGGCGCGAGTGACTCACATTATCTTAAATTTCGTGATTTTAGGACTTTTTACCTGGCAAGCGATCACCGGTGTAGAAATTGTCCAGAGAATTCTTTCTAAGGCATAGTCATTAGTCATTAGTCATTAGTCACCAGTTCAAAACTCGTACTTCATCCTGTATGGTTTTTGTGTCCTAGTGATGCAAAAGATGATTTTGAAACACAGAGACAACAAGAAAAATTTTCGTCCTATCTTGAAAACTGAAAATCAGAGAACTAATGACTAATGGCTAACTTACCGCTTTTTCTGGCAATGATCTGGAAAAGGCAGACCAAAAGTCTGGTGAAAATCTTCTTGGACTTTGCGAGTGAGGCGGCGGGAAACTTGACGGACGATTTGGTTTAGTAAGCGATCGCCTGTAGACTGAATTAAAGAATGGGGCAAACGCTTGATAAATCGCGGAAAATGCAGACAAACGACCAAATCTAACTCCCATTCCACTCGTGTGACTCCACCCACATCTTCCTTGAACTGTAAAGATGCTCGATAGTCTACATCGTAACCAGGTGCTTGATAATCAGGAATGGGAATTGTGTGAATGCGATAAACTCCGTCTTCGGGAGGTAAAAGTTCCAAACCGACTTTCGGTTCGACTTCATAACCAAACGCACCAAAACGACCAATAATTAAAGCGTAACCATTTTCTCCTAAAGGCTGTACCTTCATGGGTTCAGCACAACGGGTAAACCAACTAGCATGAGCGTTCAGATATTCGCCAACTGTTTGTGCTGGAGCGTACATTTCCATACAGTCGGCATAACGACCATAAAATCTGGTTTGAGTATCTGTAGTGATTTCTGTACCCGTGTCTTTGGTGTCTGGGAGTTTAGCAGCAACGGGAACAACTGTTTCTGTAATTTCTAAAGATTGATATTCGCCGTTTGTCGAAAGCATGAAGCATTCCCCTCTAGCTTGGCGTTGGTCTATATTAATGATTCCCAGGTTGGTTGGGTCGGTTAGCACTAAACTTTCATTTTGACTGAAAGCTTATGATTTTGTCACAAACTTCATAAAATCACTAAAATATAAAACTGATCAAGCACACACTAGTTTCCCAGGATAACGTTTCTGATGAAAGCATTTGTAGCCGGAGCAACAGGTGAAACAGGTCGCCGCATCGTCCAAGAGTTAGTTGCACGTAATATTCCTGTGCGTGCTTTAGTCAGGGATATACAGGCAGCTAGAGCCATTTTGCCATCAGATGCCGAGTTAGTGGTGGGTGATGTATTAAACCCACAAAGCTTAACGACTGCCTTAGGGGATAGTACAATAGTTCTGTGTGCCACTGGTGCAAAACCCAGTTTTGATGTTACTGGCCCTTACAAGGTAGATTTTGAAGGCACTAAAAATTTAGTGGATGTGGCCAAAGCCAAAGGGATTGAAAACTTTGTCCTAGTCACTTCTTTGTGCGTCTCCCAATTTTTCCATCCGTTGAACTTGTTTTGGTTAATCTTAGTATGGAAAAAACAGGCAGAAGAGTATCTACAAAAAAGTGGACTGACTTATACAATCGTCCGTCCTGGCGGCTTAAAAAATGAAGACAATGCTGATGCGATCGTCATGCAGGGGGCTGATACCTTATTTGAAGGTAGCCTTCCTCGACAAAAAGTTGCCCAAGTTTGTGTAGCAGCACTATTTGAACCAGCCGCACACAATAAGATCGTGGAGATAGTCGCTAAACCAGAAGCCAGTCCTAAAAGCTTCGGGGAATTATTTCAGCAATGTTAGTCTTTTTTGAACTTTACCGAAATAGATGCGTCCATTGTTGTTGTTAGCTAAGAGAGAGAATTTGCAAGGAGTAAGACTCTGAAAAGCGTTGAACTCAAAGGTGTTGAAAAATTTATCGGCCCCATAGCCGCACTACTCGGCTTTGTTTACTTATTTCAATGGTACGTGTTTGGGGATTTGCGATCGCCCTCTGATCCCATTTTTGGTAATAATTTACCTCCTTTGGTGATGCAAGGTGGCGACCCCCATGTCCGTGCATTGATGCGAACCATTTCAGCCAGTGAAGCCAATAGCAAGCGTCCCTATTCTCTGTTGTATGGTGGACAGCAAATCACTGACCTAAGTAAACATCCTGAAATATGCGTCACCATTCCCGTAGGGCCAAACACAGGTAATTGTTCCACGGCTGCTGGCAGATATCAAATCATCAACACTACTTGGTATCATATTGCTCCCCGCTATCACCCCAAACCAGGACAAATGATGTTTTGGTCTAATTACAGTTTTGAACCAGAATATCAAGACGTAGTAGTTTATCGTTGGTTGAATGATTCCAGTGTTTGGGGAGTTGATATTTCCCAACTATTGCGCCAAGGAAAACTCAACGAAGTTTTGCGCCGACTTTCCCCCACTTGGACAAGCTTGGGTTATGGCATAGAAACTAATTCTATTAGTAAGTCCTTACCCAAGATTTATCAGAGAATGCTGCAAGAAGAATTAAAAATAGCAAATCAACCAACCGCAGCCAGTGCTGCTACTCCTAGTCCTAAAATTAAACCGAAAGTCAAACAACCCTAAAAGGTCGTTACATGGGTGAGGTGAAGTTTAACCCAAAATTTATCTTTGGATTGGGTAGCGCGATCGCACTACCCAACAACCTACTAGCACTAACAGTCAACATACCCCATGAGTAACTGTGTAATTCCAAGTGCAATGGCTTAACTATACAAAGCTTTCACCCATTGCCATTCCTGCCTTAAACCTTCCTGAAGAGTAACTTGGGGTTGATATCCTAAAATTTGCCGTGCCTTAGAAACATCAGCAGCCGTGTGTCTAGCGTCTCCCATTGCTTTGTCTATATGGTTTCTCTTGATGGGTTGACCCACAATTTCTTCCATTGTGTTGAGAATTTCCGCTAAAACTACTCTGCTACCACCACCGATATTAAAAATTTCACCCACAGCTTGGGGTACAGTAGCAGCTGCTAAATTCGCAGCTACAGCATCCTTGACAAAAGTGAAGTCTCGTGTCTGCTGTCCGTCACCATAAATGGGAATTGCTTCTTTTTCTAAAACAGCTTTGAAAAACTTATGAAAAGCCATATCCGGGCGTTGTCTAGGGCCGTAAACGGTGAAATAACGCAGAGCCACAAAAGGCACACCAAAATTTTTGTGATATAGCCCACATAAACGTTCGGCAGCTAGTTTCGTGATGCCATAAGGAGAAACAGGTTGGGGGGGAATACCTTCATGGGTGGGTAATGTTTCAGCATCGCCATAGACACTAGATGTGGATGCAAACACAAATCGCGTTAATTGTTTGGCATCTTTAGCCGCTTCTAAAATGACTTGTGTAGCGTTGATGTTGCGTTCAGTGTAAGCGCGGAAACCTTTTCCCCAACTGGCTCTGACTCCTGCCTGAGCAGCCTGATGGTAAACCACATCTACATCTTGTAATAGTTTTGACCAATCTAAACTCTGAATATCGTACTCAATTAAGGTAAAGTTAGGTGAACTTTGTAAATGAGCAATATTCTTACGTTTGAATGTGGGATCGTAGTAATCGTTCAGTTCATCAATACCGATTACTTGTTTTCCCTGTCCTAGCAAGGTTTCAGCTAGGTGAGAGCCAATAAATCCTGCTGCTCCAGTGACAATAACTTTAGTCATGTTCTCTATTTGTATTGTTATTTTTAATTCAGAATACTTATAGGTTAATATCGATGATCCTGAATCGTCATTCTTGACTGACAGGACTTACACAAAAAGACTTTTCATGATGTCAGGGTATAAGGGTTGATAAGGTTTAAGAGAGAAACAATTTAAATTCGTTCTTTCCCTTATACTCCTATACCTCAAAAAAACCCATACCTGTGAGAGACTTGCATCAAGGTAAGAATTAGTGAAAAATTGATCCGCAGCCATCAGGCATTCTTACTCGCAAGGGACGCAAGAGGAAATCAGTGAAAGTTTTAGTTATAGGGAATGGTGGACGCGAACACGCGCTGGCTTGGAAGTTATTGCGATCGCCTCAAGTTGGTCAAGTTGTATGTGTACCCGGTAATGGCGGTACAGCTACTATGGCGCGTTGCCAAAACATCCCCTTGGCAGTGGATGATTTTGCAGGTATTAGTCAATACGCTATAGATCACAGGATTTCGCTGGTGGTAGTAGGGCCAGAAGTACCCCTAGCTAAAGGTATTACCGACTATCTACAAGACAAAGGACTAAAAGTATTTGGCCCCACTAGAGCCGGTGCCAAGATTGAAGCGAGTAAGGCTTGGGCTAAAGCCTTGATGCAAGAAGCAGGAATTCCTACAGCGAAGGCTGCGGTATTTACTGAGGCAGCCGCCGCTAAGTCCTATGTGCAGGCTCAAGGCGCGCCGATTGTCGTCAAAGCTGATGGTTTAGCAGCTGGGAAGGGTGTAATTGTAGCTGCCACCGTAGAAGAAGCACAAAACGCCATTGAAACAATATTTCAAGGGCAGTTTGGCAGTGCAGGGGAATTTATTGTGATTGAAGAATGTTTAATTGGGCAAGAGGTTTCGGTGTTAGCCATAACTGATGGCATCACAATTCGCCCTTTATTGCCAGCACAAGACCACAAACGTATCGGTGAAGGAGATACAGGCGAAAACACAGGTGGCATGGGCGCGTATGCCCCAGCACCCATTGCTACGCCAGCAATTATGGACAGGGTGCAAACAGAAGTTTTAGAAAGAGCGATCGCCGCCTTAAAAGCAAAAGGCATTGATTATCGGGGTATTCTTTACGCTGGCTTAATGATTTCACCCGATGGCAACTTTAAGGTTTTAGAATTTAACTGTCGCTTTGGCGATCCTGAAACCCAGGTGATCTTACCACTGTTAGCCACACCCCTAGAAGAGCTGATTTTAGCTTGTGTAGAGCAGCGTTTAAATGAATTACCCCCCATCACTTGGCATGAAGGCGCATCTGCCACTGTAGTGGCTGCTTCTGGCGGTTATCCAGGGGATTACGAAAAAGGTAAAGTGATTACAGGCATTGCAGAAGGAGAAGCCAAAGGAGTTACAGTCTTTCACGCCGGCACAAAATTAAACGAACAACATCAAATCGTCACAGATGGCGGACGAGTTTTAAACGTAACTGCTGTAGGAGATAACTTTGAGCAAGCCCTGGCCACCGCCTACATTGGTCTGCAATCAATTCAATTTGAAGGGATGTATTACCGTAAAGATATTGGTCATAGGGTGTTGAATCAATAGTCATCAGTCATTCTCCCCTACACCCTCACACCTATAGCGGTTTGCAGTTGAATGGAATACAGACCTAACCTCTAACCCCTTCCCTACAAGGGAAGGGGAATAAAACTCAAAGCCTCTCTCCTTGTAGGCTACGGTGTACACACAAGTCTAATAACCTAGCCCGACAACGTTTTGATCCCCCCTAACCCTAGGGCTGATTCTTTGTAGCCAGAGAAAATTTAGGAATCCAATACTTTTGTTTCTTGATTATTTTGTTTCGCTAAGTAGGCTACGCAGAAATTAGGAGTCTGATTTTTCTCTGTAGAACATGAATTAGCCCTACCCCTAACCCCCCTTAAAAAAGGGGGAACAAGAATCAAAGTCCCCCTTTTGAAGGGGGATTTAGGGGGATCAAGCCAGCCACATTTTGCACTGAGCAACAGAGATGTGTGTACACAGTAGCTCCTACAAGGAAAGAGATTTGGAGAGAGGTAAAAACTGTGCTACACCCAAACGAGAACCGCTATATTCTCAATGCCAATTCCCCATTCCCCTTTCCCGAATTAGCATATTTGTCGAATTAACTGTTAATTTTTTAGTTGTTGGGGTTGATAACCGAAACTACTAACAACTTTATTTGAAATGTTGTCGCTGTTAAAAACAATTCGAGAAGCGATCACCAATTGGTGGTCAGAGTTCACTCTCCAAACTAAACTGTTGGCTGTGGCTACTCTAGTAGTCTCTCTAGTCATGAGTGGTCTAACTTTCTGGGCGGTGAATACCATTCAGCAAGATGCTCGCATGAATGACACCCGCTTTGGGCGGGATTTGGGACTACTACTAGCTGCTAATGTTACTCCTCTGGTAGCTGAAAATAATCTGACGGAGGTAGCTAAATTTTCCCAACGCTTTTATAGCAGCACCTCTAGTATCCGCTATATGCTGTACGCAGATGAAACTGGGAAAATTTATTTTGGTATTCCGTTTTGGGAACCTGAAGTAGAAAACTCGCTGACCATTGAGCGACGGATTGAACTTCCAGAAGATTACCCGGAAGAATGGGATAAGCCAATGGTGCGGCAACACATGACCCCTGACGGGGTTGTGACAGATGTATTTCTGCCTCTGATCGTTAATAAGAAATACTTAGGCATATTAGCAATTGGTATTAACCCCAACCAAACAGCAGTCATTTCTACCAATTTCACCCGTGATGTCACCATTGCCGTGTTTATCACAATTTGGGTAATGGTAATTTTGGCAGGAGTGATTAACGCTTTAACTATTACGAAGCCGATTAAAGAACTACTCGTGGGGGTAAAACAAATCGCCGCAGGTAACTTTAAGCAGCGCATCGACTTACCTCTGGGTGGTGAATTAGGGGAGCTAATTTTTAACTTTAATGAAATGGCGGAACGCCTAGAGCGTTATGAAGAACAAAATATTGAGGAACTCACAGCTGAAAAGGCCAAACTAGAAACACTAGTATCTACGATCGCCGATGGTGCTGTCTTGATTGACAATAATATGCAGGTGATTTTAGTCAACCCCACCGCAAGGCGCATTTTTGGTTGGGAAGGTAGCGATGATGTTGTAGGTAGTAATGTTTTACATCATTTGCCACCGACAGTTCAAATGGAAATCACCAAACCTTTATCTCAAATGGCTGCCGGTGAATGTGAAAGTGCTGAGTTTCGTCTACTCTTAAATCAGCCCATTAAGCGCACTATCCGCATTCTCTTAACTACGGTACTCAATTTGCAACGGGAGAGTATCAAAGGTATTGCTATCACGGTGCAGGATATTACCCGTGAAGTTGAACTCAACGAAGCTAAAAGCCAATTTATCAGCAACGTTTCTCACGAACTGCGAACGCCCTTATTTAATATCAAATCTTTTATCGAAACTCTACACGACTACGGCGAAGACTTAAGCGCAGAGGAAAAACGGGAATTCTTACAAACCGTAAACCATGAAACAGATCGCTTGACTCGCTTAGTCAATGATGTTTTAGATTTATCAAAGCTAGAATCTGGCAAGACTTACAACTTCTACGGTGTAGATTTAGCCCAGGCTATTGATCAAACCCTGCGGACATACCAACTCAACGCCAGGGACAAAGGTATCGAAATGTTCCAAGAAGTTACTGCCAATTTGCCCCTAGTTATGGGTAATTATGATTTATTACTGCAAGTCTTAGCTAATTTGGTGGGGAATGCTCTCAAGTTTACTCCTGCTGGTGGTAAAGTAACCATTCGTGCCTATCAACTAGATATCCACGCCCTATTACCCAATCAATCCCCACAAGTTCGAGTAGAAGTCTCTGATACGGGTATTGGTATCGCGCCAGAAGACCAACAGGCCATTTTTGACCGTTTCTTCCGTGTGGAGAACCGCGTTCACACCTTAGAAGGTACAGGTTTGGGTCTTTCTATTGTGAGAAACATCATTGAAAGACACCACAGTAAAGTAAACTTGGTCAGTGAAGTTGGTGTAGGTACTACTTTTTGGTTTGATTTAACCCTGTTTGAAGAAGAAACATCACAGAAAGAAACTGACTCTACACAAGTTAGTGCCTAGTTAGAGTCTGCCTCTAATTCCATAAACCTTTTTGTCTCTCTCTACCACACCCCTAAACCCTCACACCCCTAAACCCCTAAACCCTTTTGCAAAGGACTGGTAAGCTGTTTTATCTAGGCCTTATTTTCTGCTTCACTATGGCAACCATTAACGACAACTACTTAAAACTAAAAGCTGGTTACTTGTTCCCAGAAATTGCGCGTCGGGTCAATGCTTTTGCTCAAGCTAATCCTGATGCTAAGATTATCCGTTTGGGAATTGGTGATGTCACCGAACCCTTACCAGAAGCTTGCCGCACAGCAATGATTAAAGCTGTGGAAGAAATGGGCGATCGCGCCACTTTCCAAGGTTACGGCCCGGAACAAGGATATGCTTGGTTAAGGGAAAAAATTGCGGCTCAAGATTTCCAAGCACGGGGATGTGAAATTGATGCCTCGGAAATCTTTATTTCTGACGGTTCTAAATGCGACACAGGTAATATTCTTGATATCTTCGGTAATAACAACACTATTGCTGTCACTGACCCAGTTTACCCCGTATATGTCGATACTAATGTCATGGCGGGACATACTGGAACTGCCAATGAAAAAGGCGAATTTGAGGGTTTAGTTTACCTGCCAATTTCTGCCGAAAACAACTTCATAGCGGAAATTCCCTCCCAGAAAGTCGATTTAATTTACCTCTGTTTCCCCAATAATCCCACGGGTGCAACCGCCACCAAAGAATATCTCCAAGCGTGGGTAGAATACGCCAAGGCGAATAACTCGATTATTTTCTTTGATGCTGCTTACGAAGCCTATATTACTGATCCATCGCTACCTCATTCTATCTACGAAATTGAAGGCGCGAGAGATTGTGCCATTGAGTTTCGTTCTTTTTCCAAAAATGCAGGCTTTACAGGTACACGTTGCGCTTTAACTGTTGTCCCCAAAACCTTAACGGCTAAAGCCGCCGATGGTGCTGATGTTGAATTGTGGAAACTGTGGAATCGTCGTCAGTCTACCAAATTTAACGGCGTATCCTACATTGTGCAACGGGGTGCGGAAGCAGTGTACTCGGAAGCTGGACAAGCCCAAATCAAGGCTTTAGTGAGCTTTTATCTAGAAAATGCCAAAATCATCCGCGAACAACTCACAGATGCCGGTATAGCTGTATATGGTGGTGTGAATGCACCTTACGTATGGGTGAAAACTCCCAATGGCCTTTCTAGTTGGGATTTCTTTGATAAATTGCTCAATACCTGCAATGTTGTCGGTACACCCGGTTCTGGCTTTGGTGCGGCTGGCGAAGGCTACTTCCGAATTTCTGCATTTAACAGCCGTGAAAATGTAGAGGAAGCAATGAAGAGGATTACGGAAAAGTTTAAAGTTTAAAAGTTGGTTGTGGAGAATTTCCTCCCACTTGCTGCTGATTGATTTTGAGCAAAACCGGTAGAGGCAGATATTTATGGGAAATTCCCTGCTGTCCTCTACCACCATTTAATTTAGACATTTTGGGAAATAGTGGAGGCCTGAAGATGACGTTTGGGCAGAATGATAGCTGCAACATTAGCGAGTAAGCAGGTAATTGCTAACCCTAACAAAATATAGGTAGGAGGCATCACCACACCAATGATGAACCAACTATATACGTGTAGCACCATTAAGAGGGCAAAAATACTTGCAAAACTGGCAGCTTGGCGAATTTGAAAATTCGGGCGACCGACGACAGCCAAAATAATTGTTAACAACGTAGTTAGTAGATTGGCTGGTATTAGAAACGCACAAATACCAAGGCAGTTATTACGGGAGAACTCGGCTAAATTATAAAAATCGAACATTAATTCTGTTGGGATAATGTTGGCATCTAAAAAACACAATATATTTTTAGATATATCAACTTAACTCAGCATATATCTAAAGTAAATGCTTCTGCATATATTTAACATAAATTAAAATACATAAGTCTTTAACTATGCTTGTAATAAGTAATCTCAATGATTAAGCAATAGTTGAGGTGGGTAATGCCCACCTAGACAACGATTAACCCATCAAAATTACCGTATCAATAACGTGAATTACGCCGTTATCAGCTTCGATATCTGCTGCTAAAACTGTGGCATTTTTGACTTCAAAACCATCAGAACAATCAATTTTGATGGTTGAACCTTCAACAGATGTAACTGTACCAAGTTCAGCTAAATCAGACTGTTTCAGCCTTCCAGGTACGACATGATATTTTAAGATTCTCGTTAGCTGAGGGATATTCTGCACCAAAGTTTGGATAGTTCCTGGTGGTAATTTTGCAAAAGCATCATCATTGGGTGCAAAAACAGTAAATGGCCCTGGACTTTTTAATGTTTCTACTAAACCAGCTGCTTGTACAGCAGTTACTAGAGTGTTAAAAGCACCAGCACCGACAGCAATATCAACAATATCAGCCATTTTTTTCTCCTGATCTCTTGCCAAAAATTTTAAATTATAGTGAAACAATTTGAATTTTTATTAACAAAATTATTTTTAACTATGACGGTAAATCACAAGTGCAATGCAGTTGGTTTTAAGACACTGCTCTATGATTATCAGAAAATCTTGGGTAAAAAATCATGAGTGGACAGCAAACTACGCTAGGCGATCGCAAGTATGGCATCCTAGGAACTGGTGCATTAGGTGGGTTTTACGGTGCTAAATTGCAAAAAGCGGGTTTAGATGTTCACTTTTTACTCAGGAGGGATTATGAACATGTCCGTCAGCATGGTTTAATCGTCGAGTCCAAAGACGGCGACTTTACCCTTCCCCAAGTCAACGCCTACAACGATGTCACCAAGATGCCGAAATGTGATGTGGTAGTAGTAGCACTAAAAACCACACAAAACCATTTGCTACCGCAGCTATTACCACCTGTGGTTAAAGAGAATGGCGTAGTCTTAGTATTGCAGAACGGGTTAGGTGTAGAAGAAGAAGTTGCCCAAATTCTCGGTGAAGTTAAAGTAATTGGGGGTTTGTGCTTCCTGTGTTCCAATAAAGTGGGGTTAGGACATATCCGGCATTTGGACTACGGACACATCACATTAGGAGAATATCTGCCGGCATATTCTCAGGCCGGGATAACAGAGAGAATGCAGCAAATAGCCGATGACTTTCAATCCACCGGAATTGGGATGGACTTGGCTGAAGATTTATTACTGGCAAGATGGAAAAAACTTGTATGGAATATCCCCTACAATGGATTGTCCGTCATCCTCAACGCCAGTACGAATGAGTTGATGGCAGATACCTACAGCAGAACGTTAGTAGAACAAATCATGTATGAGGTGAAAGCCGGGGCAAATAGTATGGGGCGAATCATTCCTGATAGTTTCATTCAAACCATGCTAGATTACACCGTCAAGATGACCCCTTACCGCACCAGCATGAAAATCGACTACGATGAACACCGTCCCTTAGAAGTAGAAGCAATTATCGGTAATCCTTTAAGAAAAGCCCAGTCTGCCGGATTAGATTTACCACAAATCAGTTGTCTCTACCACCAGTTAAAATTTATAGATACCAGAAATCAAAAGGAACAGAAGAACTAAAAAGACAAAAGACTCTTTTCTTTTGACTTTTGCCTTGTGCCTTCTCAATCCCCAACCCTGTGGCAAAATTTAATAGTCCTTCAAACTTAAATTTCCCAGAATGACCGCAACTATACCGAATCTTCCCAGTTTATACGACCCTTTTTCTACTGAAGCGAAGTGGCAAAAATTCTGGGAAGACAACCAAATCTACAAAGCTGACCCCAATCATAGTGGTGAACCTTATTGTGTCGTAATTCCGCCACCAAACGTTACTGGTAGTCTGCACATGGGTCACGCCTTTGAAAGTGCGTTGATTGATGCGTTGGTGCGTTATCACCGGATGCAGGGACGAAATACCCTGTGGCTACCTGGAACTGACCACGCCAGTATCGCTGTCCATACTATTCTCGAAAAACAACTCAAAGCTGAGGGTAAAACTCGCTATGAATTGGGACGCGACCAATTTCTAGAACGTGCTTGGAAGTGGAAGGCGGAGTCAGGGGGAACAATTGTTAATCAGCTGCGCCGCTTGGGTGTATCGGTAGACTGGTCACGGGAAAGATTTACCCTGGATGAAGGTTTATCTAAAGCTGTGGTAGAAGCCTTTGTCAGTCTCTACAATGAGGGTTTAATTTATCGTGGTGAATATTTAGTTAACTGGTGTCCGGCTTCTCAGTCGGCGGTGTCTGATGTCGAGGTGGAATCTAAAGAAGTTGAGGGTAATCTTTGGCATTTCCGTTACCCCTTGAGTGATGGTTCTGGTTATGTGGAAGTGGCGACAACTCGCCCAGAAACTATGTTGGGTGATACAGGTGTAGCTGTTAATCCCAATGATGAAAGATATAAACACCTGATTGGTAAAACCCTAACTCTACCAATTATGCAACGGGAAATTCCCATCATTGGTGATGAGTTAGTTGACCCCAGTTTCGGGACAGGTTGCGTGAAAGTGACTCCTGCCCATGACCCCAATGACTTTGAAATGGGTAAGCGTCATAATCTGCCGTTTATTAATATCCTCAATAAAGATGGCACACTGAATGCCAACGGTGGGGAGTTTCAAGGACAAGACCGCTTTGTCGCCAGAAAGAACGTAGTCGCACGCTTAGAAGCTGACGGTGTGCTGGTGAAGGTAGAAGATTATAAGCATACCGTTCCTTATAGCGATCGCGGTAAAGTACCCATTGAGCCTTTACTTTCTACTCAGTGGTTTGTGAAAATTCGTCCAATGGCGGATAAGGCTTTAGAATTTCTCGACCAGAAAAATACCCCCGAATTTGTCCCCCAACGCTGGACTAAGGTTTATCGTGACTGGTTAGTCAGTTTGAGAGATTGGTGTATTTCCCGTCAATTGTGGTGGGGTCATCAAATCCCCGCTTGGTATGCTGTCAGCGAAACAGACGGACAAATCACCGACACCACCCCGTTTATTGTCGCTAAATCCACTGAGGAAGCATGGGAGAAAGCGAAAGCCCAATTTGGTGAAAATGTTCAATTAGAACAAGACCCAGATGTCTTAGATACTTGGTTTTCTTCAGGGCTGTGGCCATTTTCTACATTAGGCTGGCCTGAAAAAACTCAAGATTTAGCCACCTACTACCCTACCACCACCCTAGTTACAGGCTTTGATATCATCTTTTTCTGGGTAGCCAGAATGACTATGATGGCTGGTCATTTTACTGAAACAATGCCCTTCCAAACTGTTTACATCCACGGTTTAGTGAGGGATGAAAATAATAAGAAGATGTCTAAGTCGGCTAACAATGGGATTGACCCACTGTTGCTAATTGATAAATACGGTACTGATGCCCTACGTTACACCTTAGTGAAGGAAGTAGCAGGTGCAGGTCAAGATATTCGCTTAGAATATGACCGCAAAAAAGATGAATCATCGTCAGTGGAAGCTTCCCGCAACTTCGCCAACAAGTTGTGGAACGCTGCTAGATTCGTAATGATGAATCTTGATGGACTGGGGACTGGGGAACTCGGACTGGGTACTGGGAATTCCCCAATCCCCAACCCCCAATCCCTAGAATTAAGCGATCGCTGGATTCTTTCCCGTTATCATCAAGTTATTAAGCAAACCACTAACTACATCGATAACTATGGTTTAGGGGAAGCAGCCAAGGGCATATACGAATTCATATGGGGTGATTTTTGCGACTGGTATATTGAGTTAGTTAAATCGAGACTGCAAAAGGACGCAGACCCAGCCTCGCGTCGAGTCGCCCAACAAACTCTTGCCTACGTACTTGAAGGGATATTAAAGTTACTGCATCCCTTTATGCCTCACATCACTGAGGAAATTTGGCAGACTCTCACCCAACAACCAGCAGACTCCAAGCAAACTTTAGCTTTACAGGCATATCCTCAAGCCGATACAAACTTAATTAACCCAGCCTTAGAAGAACAGTTTGAACTGCTCATTGGCACTATTCGCACCATCCGCAACTTACGCGCCGAGGCGGAAGTCAAGCCAGGGGTGAAAGTAACCGCGAATTTACAGTCTGAAAATTCCCAAGAACGGCAAATCCTCACGGCTGGACAATCTTATATTAAAGATTTAGCCAAAGTAGAAAATTTGACCATCGGAGGTGAAGTACAACCCCAAACAGTTATACTACCAAAATCCAAAAGTAGTTGGCGGACAATTGTTTGGCTGATTGTAGGTTTAATATTTTTCCGACTCGCCCTAGCAGTTGGCGATACTCTAGATAATATTCCCGTCCTGGGTACTTTCTTTGAAGTTGTTGGTTTAGGTTACACTGCTTGGTTTGTTATTACCACCTTATTGTCAGCTAAAACCAGACAAAAATTCTGGGCGCAATTATTCCCACCAACATCAGAAAAAACTCCAGCAGCGCAGGAATTACAACCACCAGCTAAAGAACCAGAAAAAGCCATTGCGGGTGTAGTCGGTACAGTACAGGTAGTTATACCTTTGGATGGAGTGGTGGATATAGAAGCCATGCGTGCCAAACTAGAGAAAAGTCTGGGTAAAGTCGAAGCCGAAGCCCAATCTCTCAAAGGTAGGTTAAGCAACGCCAACTTTGTGGATAAAGCTAGACCTGATGTAGTGCAAGCCGCAAGAGACGCTTTAACCGAAGCTGAAAAACAAGCAGAAATTTTACGCGATCGCCTGCGTGGTTTAGCATAAATGTAAGGGTATAGGGCTATAGGGCTATAGGGGTATAGGGGTAAGAAAACATACCAATTAATCATCCCTTACACCCTTACACCCTTACACCCTCACACCCTTACACCCCTAAACTCCTAAAATGCTATGCTATACCTTGCCCAAGTACATAAGAATGAATTTTTAGATCAGTATCAATTACGTCTATTAGCGCGTCAAGAAGCAGACTATCTCTGGACAATTATCCCAGAAGAAGCTTTTATTTTACTAGGCAAAAGTAACACTATTAGCGAAAAATTACTCGTGTTAGTAGAGCTGTCACCTACAGGTGATATTGAACGCATGGACGATGCTTGTGACTGGGTACTAAGTTTAGTCCAAGCTTATCTATCGACTGGAATCACTCCAGAATTTTTGCAACAAGAAACAGAAAGAGCCGAACAGTGGCGACAATCTCTAACTTTACAAAACCAAGATTTAGCACGCCGTACACTAGAATTAGAAGCTCGCCGAGAACAAATTCAAGCTCTAGAAGAAAGTCTCAAACGAGAGAGAAATGGGAATCAGAAAGACCTAAGTAGCGGCTCTTAATTCATGTTTTTTTAACAAAAAGTACGAATTTTTATTGAGATATAGCTGTAGCTAGATAGATTAGGACATCAAGCCAACATAAAACCTTAATAATAAAAGGCTTTCAAGTCTGTCCACTGTCAACTGTCCATTGCTATAAATAATTATATTTTTATCTTCCCGACCGGAGTTGCACAGCACGTCAGGAGATGTTTGATTCCAAGCTTTGATTATTTGGCTGTTCCAGAAGTGTTAAACAAAACTATCTGTCCACTGTAATATCAAAGACCAACAAAAAGTTTTGGTATTGATAACACCTTGATGATTCTGGCTCATCGATGAATGTCATAAAAGAGGGAGTTGATGAATTAACTCCCTCTTTTATGACATTTATCTTTAAATAAGTAAAACAGGCAAAGCTCAACTTTTTTATCGATAACCCTCTCAAGAGACAGAGTAGATATTGCATAATTTGATTCTCCTTTCTGAGAATTCACACTCTAAGCTGTTTCCAGCCAATCATAAATTTGTTCTAGCTGTTCCAAAGTAATCAAACCGTACTGCCAAAGAATCATCGGTAATGGGCCGGGGTCTTGTTCACGATGTCGCAACGCCACCGCTAAAGATGCTGCGGAAATTGATAAATCTTCCTGTAGAAAATGAATCAGTCGTGAATATGTAGATGGTGACATTTGTAACTCACCTCCTGGTTGAGTATCTACCGTCAGGTATTGTTTTTTCATGGATATGTAGCCTTGCAACTATTAATTCACAAATGAGTTTATGCTTACCGGATAAACACTTTAATCAATCGAGCTATTTTTATGGCAATACAGCCATTTTTTTCTCACAAAATAGAAAAAAACTAAATTTTATTAGCTCTAACGACGTTTTACTGCTGATTGTTTTGACTAATAGTGCTTATGAAGTATGGATTATATCTTTGTTACTGTAGTGCTTTTTGACTACACATCTAGTAATTAAGATTCCATAGCTAATACTGCCTTATGCACGAATAATTACACCTATGCCAAAGGTCAGATTTTCAACGATCAAATTTCATAGGTTGTGACTGTGGCTGATGCTCGTAAGATTTAACTTTCACGACATCATAATAAATAGTAGCCTTAGAATTTTCTATTTTACGTATACTTGATATATTTTTTACGTAAACATCATGAATTCTGAGTGGCTGGGGCGACAGAGAAACAGCAATGCCGAGGTTTTTTAGGGCAAATCTTTGGTATCTAAAAACTCAATTTTGATACTGTCCCCTTCCTTGAGGTTTAATTCCTGGGCGCGTCCTGATCGCAATTCGATGACTTGATCAATGGCTACGTTAGGGCCATAGGTGGGACAAGGTTCGCTAGCACAAGGTGGAGCAGAAGTTTGAATATACTTAACTACACCATTTTGTAAAAAAACCATATCCAGAGCAACAGGTACATTCTTCATCCAAAACCTCACCGGTTGGGCTGAAGGGAGTTGAAATAGCATTCCTCGATTGTCTGGTAAAGCTGGGCGATACATCAGTCCCAGTTGTTGTTGATCAGGTGTTTGTGCCACTTCTAATTCAATCTCTGTACCATTGGGGACTTTTGCCTTGGCAGAAATGGGTAATGTTTGCCCTGATGACACCAATGCTTGAGTACTATTAGCAGTTGCTGAGGGAGATTTAGCTGTTGATTGCACAGAACACCCCATCAAAAAAACACTCAGCAGCATCGGAATAAAAGTTAACCAACGCATCATACAATTTTTAAATTAGTGATTTAGATAACGATTTTACAGAAATTTCTCAAAAATAGCCCATGTTTTGCCAGCAGAGGAATGAAGGCGCAGGGGGAGAAACTTAACCGAGCCACCATTACTCAATCCCCAGTCCCAGTTTTTGAATTTTGAATTTATCTGTCCTATTTTAAGATTCTCGGAGTACGTAACCTACACCTCGTACTGTTTGAATCAAGCGTTTTTGACCTTCTTCTTCGATTTTCAAGCGCAAATAGCGAATGTAAACTTCTATAACGTTAGACTCACCCATAAAGTCATAACCCCAGACGTTTTCTAAAATTTGTTCACGGGTTAAGACTTCACGGGGATGTTCCATTAAGAACTTTAAAAGTTCAAATTCCTTCATTGTGAGATCAACAATACGACCGTTGTAAATTGCACGACGGCTAGCTATATCTAAAATTAGATCCCCAAACCTTAACTGTTCGGTAGTATCAATATCAGGTTTGAGGTAAAGGCGAATTAATTTTAAAAAGTCTTCTGAGCGATAGGGTTTAAGGATGTAATCATCAGCACCAGCTTCTAAACAAGCTACTCGGTCGTCAACTGTATCCCTAGCCATCAACACCAACACTGGCGATCGCATACCAGCATTTCTGAGATTCTTGCACAAAGCCAATCCAGATTCACCTGCGAGCATTCGGTCAAGAACCACTAAAGCTGGTTGGCGATCGCGATAGTGTTGCAAACCACTGGCCGCATCATTGGCCAAAACAGGTTCATAGCCAGCTTCTTGCAAATCAAAAGAAAGCTGATTAGCTAGGCTATCGTCTGTTTCGATGACCAAAACACAAGGACTGTGAGCTGCTGTCATAATCTTTTGGGGGTGTAAGGGTGTAGGGGTATAAGGGTGTAGGGGTATAGGGGGATTTAGATTATATAACCAATGCCCGATGCCCAATGCCCAATACCCGATGCCCCATTCCCTATGACTAAGGTAATTCTACCGAAGTTGGTTTGGCAATATGAGGTAGACCCCAACCTAATTTTTCGCGCAATATACGGAAAAATTCTGGTGGTTGCAGACGAATAAATTTGACGCTATAGGGCGATCGCTCCAAATATACCCGATCCTCTGAGAAAACGTAGCAACCGCCATTGCCGTCTACTACCATAACCAAGCGAGGAATATTTACAGGATAAATATTCACTGTTTCTGTATCAGGAAATACTAAAGCTCTAGAAGCCAAAGAGTGGGGACAAATGGGTACTAATTGTAATGCAGGTACACCAGGAGTCACAACCGGGCCACCCGCACTTAAAGAATAAGCTGTAGAACCAGTTGGTGTAGAAACAATTACCCCATCAGCAGCAATATCAACTGGTGCATGACGACCTACCGCAATTTCAAAATGGCACATCGAGGTCAATGGTTCTCGATGCAACACCATTTCGTTTAAGCATAAGGCTTCCCAAAGTACCGATTCTCCTCGTAGGACTTTCACTGTGAGCATGGCACGTTCTTCAATTTCATACTCACCAACCATTGCCTGTTCTATTGCTTGGGGCAATTGATTCAGGTAGGTTTCCGTTAAAAATCCCATGTGTCCAGTATTCACCGCCAAGATTGGGATACCACAAGGAGCAACTTGACGCGACGCTGCTAAAACAGTGCCGTCACCCCCTAGGACTATCGCAAACTTCATTTCTGAGTCAAACCCAGGCGGTGTCAAACCATCAAGAGGAGTGTGGCATACAGGACTTTCAGGATTAGAATAGCCCAATATACCACCGATACTTGATGTCATACATACATCCCAACCGGCTGCGGTTAGCTTGTCTTTCATTTCGATAGCCACACGAACGGCTATCGGTTTAACGTCATTGTAGATAATGCCTGCTTTCGGCACACTCAAATATCCAAATAATAGGCGATGCTTTTTCTTATGTAATCCTTACACATTTTGGATCACGAGTCATTAGTATATAGTCAAAAAGAGAGCTAGGAGGCAGAAGACAGGAAATGCAGGGAAAAAATTAATGACTATTGACTCATGACTCCTGACTATTGACTATTGACCTTTTTAAATGGAGTCTTTTTAGATTTCTGCTTTTTAGCCTTCTGATAGTCTAGCTCTTTGAGCTTTTTCATAATGCGGTTGAAATACTCTTGTAAATAGCTTTCTAAAGTAGTCGTCTGTTCTTTTTCTAAACCAAATACTTGATAGACTTCATCCATTAGTGCATTTAAAGGTTTACCACTTGCCAAAACTTCTGTAAATGCTAGTCTATCTGCTACGTTTAATCCCCACTGAAAGAAGCTGGCAATGCGGCGTACAGTGCGGAGTAGGTTGATTGGCATCCGCCGTACTTTGGCTTCTTTGCCGGACAAGCGTTCACACAAATTAATGATTTCCCCTGCACTCCATGCACGAGTTCCCACAACAGGGAAAGCTTGTTTTTCTGTTTCTGGTACACTCAAAGCACGTACGGCAAACTTCGCAATGTCTAAAGTGTCCATGTAAGCAACTGGTGAAGATTCTCCAGTTACCCAAACAGGTTGCCCTTCTAAAATAGGTATACCGTATTGACCGATCAATCCTTGCATAAAACCGGCCAAGCGCAAGATTGTATAATTTATACCAGATTCAACTAAAAATAGTTCAGTACACCGCTTAATCTCCATGAGCGGGACTTCTGGGTACTTATCGGCATCAAGAATAGAAAAGAATATAAAACGCTCTACACCAGCAGCTTTTGCCGCCTGAATTAAAGCTACTTGGCCTTGCCAGTCTACTTGTTTAATAGTCAGTGAATCTGTAGCACGGGAGGTAGCAGCATCAATGACTGCCGTTACCCCCTCTAATGCGGCTGTGAGAGTTTCGGGGTAACACAAATCACCTTTGACAAGTTCTGCACCCCATTCCTTCAAAAAAGCTGCTTTTTTCGCACTGCGAACCAGACAACGTACCTTATATCCCTCATCGATCGCCCGACGAGCCACTTGTCTTCCTAAAGTGCCGGTAGCACCAACTATCAATAATGTCATGAGGGTATTAACAATTTTTAAACTTTTATGAAAAGAATCTTAACAGAATTATATCTGTAAACAAAAGTTTACTTCGTTTTAAGGAAATCGTCATTGATACTGAGGGATGAGCTAAAACAGCGTTGTCCGGTTGACGGACACGCTATTTTTTCAGAGAGTAAAGCTTTTTTGTCTCTCGTCAATAGTTCTGGGGAGAATTACTCTCCTGCACCTTGAATTTTCAGCAATAAAGCACCCAAAGCCCAGCCGACGAAGATCAGGCTGAAAGGTAAGATAGCTGCTGTTAACATTTCGCTACTCATTGATGTGTTCTCCTTGGTGAACGATGGACGTATGAAAAAAGGCACAAAGCAGTAGTTTGACAGGTTCATCAACAGGACTGGAGGTTTTCCTGCTGCTAAAAGCACACCCGCTCTACAATGCCATATACCCCAGGCAACATGATTATTTTCATGCTTGGTGGGGCTACTGTTAGGATTAGACCTGTGTAAATAATTCTAAACCAGTTTGATGGTCAATCTCTCATTTTGGGCATTGGGCATTCAATTTTGGATTTTGCAATTTCATCTCAAATTCCCAATCCTTATTTTTTAGCTAGTCATTTAAATGATTATCAAGAACCATGTATCAAACTAATCAAAGCAAGTCACTCAATTTACAGCAACAGAAACGTTTGCGTTTAGCAATTACTTTGGGAGATCCGGCTGGAATTGGGCCAGAGGTGATTTTAAAAGCCTTGGCAGATCCAGAAATTGCTCAAGACTTTGACTTAACTATTATTGGTAGTCGAGATTTGCTAGTGCGGATATATGAAGAACTGACAACAACTGATAATTTCATCCCTTTAGCAAATCCATATGAGTTAAATTTGGTTGATGTGCCTTTAAATATAGAGGCTGAGAAAGAAATTATCACAGGCATGGGGAATGCAGCTAGTGGCGCGGCTAGTTTTGCTTATATGGAATATGCGATCGCACAAACTTTAGCTGGATTTTTTGACGGTATTGTTACAGCCCCTATCGCTAAATCTGCGTGGAAATCCGCAGGGCATATTTACCCAGGACAAACAGAACTTTTAGCTGAAAAATCGGGTGTAGAGTGTTTTGGGATGTTATTTGTAGCGCGATCACCTTACACTGGTTGGACACTCCGCACTTTATTAGCTACTACCCATATTCCTCTAGCGCAAGTAGCTAAGACGCTAACACCGGAGTTATTGACTAAAAAATTAGATTTGCTGGTGGAGTGTCTAGAGCAAGATTTTGGCATTACTAGTGGGAGAATTGCGATCGCAGGTTTAAATCCCCACAGTGGTGAACAAGGGCAATTAGGAACGGAAGAACAAGATTGGTTAATTCCCTGGTTGGAGGTAGAACAGCAAAAACGCCCTAATTTTCAACTAGAAGGGCCTATTCCCCCTGATACAATGTGGGTGAAGCCTGGTCAAGCTTGGTATGATAATTCTCAAGGACAACATCCCGCCGATGCTTATTTGGCACTCTACCACGACCAAGGTTTAATTCCTGTCAAGTTAATGGCCTTCGACCGCGCGGTTAATACTTCTATTGGCTTACCTTTCGTTCGCACTTCTCCTGACCACGGTACAGCTTTTGATATTGCAGGTAAGGGAATTGCTGATGCTACTAGTATGAAGGCAGCGATAGAGTTAGCGGCTGAGTTAGTTAATCAAAGGCTAGCGGCTAAGAAAATTTAGTCATTTGTTATTGGGCGTAGGCTTTTCTCTTGTCACTTTATACTTCTAGTTTTTAAAACTAGACGTACCGCATGATCGCGAAGCATTATTGAAGACATTAAATATCTACTAGAAGCAGTTTTTATGAAATTACCACAGAGTTTGTATTTGAGGTTTGAGCAGACACAATATTCCCTGATTTTGCTGATATTAAAACCTCAAACTAACATGAATCTCTATCAGCAAGCCTCAGTCTAAACATTTATGACTAACCTTAACAGTCTTGTCCTAATTTATCGCAACCATTAAACCCAGAATCTAGATAAGGTGTAGTAATAAGTGTGATTCTAACAACATTGCATAGGTAATATGCAATTTAAAAGTTGTATATCTCAAAGCAATTTTATTCGGGAATTTCAAACTTATAACCGTAGCCACGAACAGTTTTGATAAATTCTGGAACACTAGTATCGGCTTCTAATTTTTTCCGCAGCTGACCAATGTGAACATCAACTACTCGGCCATCTCCCACATAGTCACAACCCCAGATTTTTTGAATGAGTTGGGGACGACTCCAAGCTTGACCGGGATGACTGGCTAAAAAATGTAAGATATTAAACTCTAAAGCTGTTAAATTTAGGGGTTTATCGTTCAGGGTGACTTCCCTACCATCTGGGTTAATTGCTAGCTGTTTGAAAATTAAACGCTGTGAGGGAGATGGTTTAATAGAGCGGATACGTCTTAAGAGAGCTTGGACTCTGACTTCAATTTCAGCTAGACTAAACGGTTTGGTGATAAAGTCATCAGCACCCGCTGCCATGATTTTAATCCTGTCAGTTTCTTCAGTCCTGCCACTGAGAATCATTACTAAGACATTATTCCGACTTTGCATTTCTTGACACAGGTTATAACCGCTTGTGTCTGGTAAATTCCAATCAAGAATTACTAAAGCTGGATCAAACTGCTCAAATAACGCCAAAGCTGTTTTACCATCGGCTGCCGACTCTATTTGATATTTTCGACTGAGAAAGCGATATATCAGATTACGGACACCAAAGTCATCGTCTACAACGAGAATTCTAGGATTTGAAGCGGTCAGCGTCACCATAATGTTCTAGCCTAATGTTAACGAAAGCAAATTAATTGGCTGTATTGAAAATAGCGAGTTGGGAGTAAGTAGTTGAAATTTTGCGAAAAGTTCTATAAAAACTTTTGAAGACGAATTTTGGCTTGAGATTGAATCCAAAGTCCGTTTTGGAAAGTTTTCTATGGAGGGAAACCCGCCCACAGAACTTTTCGCAAAATTCAAACTTGAATCGCCTAACGCACTTTTTTATGTGTTCTGGTGTACATGATTCATAGTTGGTTACTTCTGCAATTACTTAGACTTACAGCCAGTTGTCGCTATACATTGCCTCTGTAATACTGAACCACACTTAATTTTCCATTAAATTTCTCAAAAGTTCAGCTATCATATTGCATACCAAATGTATGAGTTTTGTATAAGTTTGGTATGTTTTTATGCGTTGATGCTATAATCAAAAATCTCTAGCAGTTAAGAAAAATTTTAATTTTAAGTGTGTTCCTCTACCCGTCAATAATTTTCTAACTGCCGATGAATGACTGGAAAATTACAGTCATTGAGTAATTTCAACCCAAAACCTATCTACCACACCCTACTCTGAACTACCCGATGAAGAATCTTTCTCCGGGTATATACGAGTTTTTGTCCGGAGTGCATCTACGTACAAAAATAATTTTTAGTAATTAATAATACGTTTTCTGGGAGTATGACAAGCCGAGGACTGATAGCATCACCAGAAGGGATTAAAGCTGCAAAAACAGCTTTAACTGATAAAACCTTAAGTCAGCAAAAATTAGCTACAGCGTTAGGGATCACGCGCCAACCAGTTTCCAAATTTTTTGCGGGTGAACCAGTTTCTCGCAGCTGTTTTGTGCAAATTTGCCAACAGCTGGGATTATCTTGGCAACAGGTTGCTGGCGTAGATCATAATTGGGTAGCCGCAAGTACATCGTCACCACAGTCTGATTATTCTGACATTAATACTTTAGTGGAGAAATTACGTCAGAAATGCCAAGATAAAATTCAAGACCAGTGCAACACTATACAAATGTTAGATATTGCACGGGCGATACCGCTAGAAGCAATTTACACTCATGTTCAAGTTCTAGAAGAAATCACTAGTCAACAATGGCGAGAAATTTCTGACTTGTGGCAAAATTCATCCCTAGAGTCTAATTTCTACCAACTGGAGCAAAGCAAGCATTGCAATACATTACCAGGGATAGAGGCTGTATTGCGATATTCCAAGTTGATGTTACTGGGCAAATCTGGATCAGGTAAGACTACATTTTTACAGCATTTGGCGATCGCCTGCAATCAAGGTAAGTTCCAACCACATCTTGTGCCTATATTTGTTCGGTTAAAAGAATTTGCGGAAGATGCTCAATATGAAAGCGACTTAAATCTTTATAAATACATTAGCCAAAGCTTTAGTTGTTGCGGGATCGACGAAGAAGCAACTTTATCTGTACTAAATAGAGGCAATGTACTGATTCTACTGGATGGACTAGACGAAGTACCTCTAGATCATGGGGATGCAGTAATTCGAGAAATCCGCAAATTCAGCCAAATCTACTATAAAAACCAGTTCGTGATGAGCTGTCGAATTTCTGCCCATAAATATAGATTTCCTGGATTTACTGAGGTAGAATTATCAGATTTTAATAACCAACAAATAGAAACTTGTGTCAAAAATTGGTTTGTGGCGGTTGCTCATCAATCTATCAGTGATGGGGAGGTCACTAGCAATTTATTTATTCAACATTTAAATTTGCCAGAAAATCAGCAAATTCGAGATTTAGCTAGAGTACCTTTGTTACTCCATCTCATATGTTTATTATTTCAGGTTAAAGGTCAATTCTCATCTAATCCCATTAATTTATATGAGCAAGTATTGAATGTTTTATTGGCTAGGTGGGATGAAATTAGAGGTATTAAAAGGGATGATTTTTACACTAATTTAAATTTGATCTGCAAGAAAAAGCTAATAGCTCATATTGCTGCTAGAACTTTCATGGACGGAGAATATTTTTTCGATCAAGAAAAGATTCAGCAATTGATAGCTGAATTGCTACCAACTGTAGCTAATTTTAATCAAACCCAATCCATAACACCCTTAGATCAAAAATCAGTTCTAGAAGGACTGATCTTTCAAGATAGTATACTAGTAGAAAGAGCTAGGGGCATATACTCATTTGCTTATTTAGGGTTGTTAGAGTACCTCACTGCCAGAAATATTTTAGAACATTACCGCGATGTAGTTGGTAAATCACTGATTAATCGAATTGTTGAAGAGCGTTGGTATCATGTATTGTTGCTAACGCTGAATATGCTATCTAGTGTTGATGAAACTATCAATTTAATGCAAAATTATGTTGATAAGATGATAGTTGATGATGAACAAATACAAGCCTATCTAATTTGGTTGAAGCAAAAAACTAATTCTGTAACTCCTAAAAATCAAGCGAGTGCTGTTCGCGCTTTTTATTTTGTTTGTAGTTCTTCTTTAAGTGCAAGTATAAATTACACGCTTGAGTGGAATTTTATCGGTAATTTAGCATTTCAATCCGAATTGGCACTTGATGAACGTCTGTTTAGCATTCTCAATTGTGTCTATGAGTTACCATTGGCTGGTAACAATAAGTTAAACTATACTCATGCTTTTAATTATGCTCATATTTTGAATATTACCTTTGATGAAGCTATTGATTTAGTTGGGAATCCAGAATTTAAGCAAGAGCTAAAACAAATCAAAAAGCAATTTCCTTGTACTGATAGTAATCCAGAAAAGTTTTATTCATGGTGGCAAATAAACGGTATCACCTGGGAAAAAGAATTAAGGCATTATCTAATTAAATATCGTAACATTGGTTATAATTGGCACTGGAGTAAAGAACAATTAGAATTATTGAAAAAATATTTTAATGCCAATAAATTAATCGCTGATTTTCTCCAGAAGAATGTGAATATTAGACAGGAACTCAAACAGCAGATTGAGGATAAATTATTTTTAGCGATCGCAGACACAAAACCTTCAAATCTAATTGATTACATTTCAGCCGAAACTGGGGTGTAATGCTAAATCTACCTTTAGAATTTGCCGTTATTCATACCATAGCAAGAGAACTTAAATCAACATAATTAGGTAAATTGCAGATAATGCAGTTAACAAGTAATAGTGAAAAGTATGAATAACAATTTATTCGGTGGTGTAATTCCCCCACAGCCACCCATAGAAGCACAATCTGACGTTCATGTAGTTAAGTCCCGTCTAGAGTGGGGTGAGCCAGCTTTTACCATTTTGGATGTACGCGATCGCCCCATATATAATGAAGGACACATCATGGGTGCAATGACAATGCCAATAGATGAATTGGTAGATCGTGCTGTACCTGCTTTAGATAAAAGCCGTGATATTTATGTCTACGGCGCTACAGAAGAACAAACCACAGCAGCTGCAAAAATGCTTCGTTCTGCTGGGTTCAAACACATATCAGAATTGAAAGGTGGCCTAGCTGCATGGAAAGCAATTGGAGGCCCAACAGAAGGCATTATCGAATCACAAACCCCCGCGGGTTCAGATGACTATAATGTTGTTGATCGTCTCAAAAATCATGTAGAGACACAACAAAAGGATGTGTAATTAGTTAAAAGTCAAAAGTCAATTAACGATTGACTTTTGACTTTTGACGGAATAAGACTCATAATACAAGCTCCTAAATTTATTTACGGGGCTTGTAATTTCGTATTTTGTAGCTTGCTTTCCTTCTCTTTCCCTAGGGGACGCTCCGCATAGCTTGCTTCACAACATGAGTACAGAGACACTACTACGAACACGGGCGTAAGCCTAACAGTAGGAGTTGACTAATGCTCAAACAAGTCTTTGAATTGTAGTAAATCAAGAGAGACAATCGTTGGCAGAACTTGAAAGCATTGTTGCGCGAGTTCCCAACGTTCTTCTCGTTTTAGCATGGCGGTTAATTTCTGTTGTACGCCAATTAAATAACGGACATCATTAGCGACGTAACTCAGTTGCGCCTCAGATAAATTACTGGCGTTACCCCAATCTGAACTTTGAGCAGTTTTATCAAGTTCTACATTTTCTAATTCTTGCACAACATCTTTAAGTCCATGACGATTGGTGTAAGTACGAGCTAACTTACTAGCAATCTTGGTACAGAAAATTGGCTGCACGTGAATGTCCAGATAATAACGTAAGGTAGCGACATCGAATCGCGCAAAATGAAATAATTTCAGGACATTTCTGGCTTCTAGCAACGTCTTTAAATTTGGAGCTGCTGTCTGTCCTTTAGCTATGCGAATGGCTGTTACCTGTCCTTGGGGATTACACAACTGAACTAGACATAAGCGATCGCGCTGTGGTATTAATCCCATAGTTTCGGTATCAACGGCCAGCACTTCGGCTTGTAAATATTGGGATAACGCAGCGTCACTCAGATCGCGATCTCTGACTTGGAAATCTTGTAATGTCATGAATTACGTAAAATAATATATGCAGTTAGACACTACATTATTATTGTGCAGAATAGCCTCAATACCATCTAGAACAGCACAGCATAAATCAAACAACCATTGAAAATAGGCAAAAAGATGGAAAATAAAGCTTTCTTTCTTTTACCTTCTGCCTTTCTCACTAAGGAGTACGCAGAAAAATTTGTGTGAGATAAACTTCACCTCGCTGGTTTGTAGCGACACCAATTCCTGTAAGATTATAATTGCCTCGGATATTCTTTAAATGTCCTGGACTTTCTAACCAACCAATCACAGCTTGATTCGCGGGATCACTGTAACCTCGATTAAATGCGAGATTTTCCGCAGCACTCTTATAGCGTAGAGGAAGAGCATAAACTCGCTGCTCAAACCCATCATGACTGAACGGTGCTTTTCCCCTAGCCATGTTTCGACTGTGAATTCTGGCTTGGCGAGTAATGTTGGCATTTAGGCGCAGCTTTGGCAATCTCCTAGCTGCACGATATCGATTAATTTGTTCAAACACTGATTTCTCTAAAGCAGTAGTTTGAAAACCTGTAGAGCTAGCAACCTGACGAGAAACAATCGACAACGGTTGATCTTCAGTAGGTGCTTGTGTAGACGTATGGCCTGGTATCGAAGGAGCGAGCAACACTCCAGCAAGGACAAGCGTACTTAAAGCGATGCCAAAAGCAGGTTGTCGGGACATGCGAAATTACTTTGTGTACATATTATTAAGACCTATACTCTAACTTCTCTGTCTATGAATATATAACAGGATACTTTTGAATATTCATAGGGAAACAAGGTGCAGAGGAGACATGGAGAGAATTTCGAGCCGTTCTCGCTGGGGTTGGCGCAGCGTCTCATAGAGAAGTATCTCCGACACAGAAAGTCTAGGCTAGAAACTTTGTTGTGGGGCATGAGACTAACAGGGAGACAATGGGGAGAGATTAAATACAATTCTTCCCCAGTCTTTCAATTTAGGATTTTAGATTTTAAATTATTCAATCCAAAATCTAAAATCCTAAATCTCAAATCCCAGTCTCTTTTATGAACGCATGAAAATCTGTGTTAGATAAACTACTCCTCGTCCATTAACTGCAACACCAATTCCTGTCAAATTAGTATTGCTCTTGATGTTAGCAAGGTGTCCTGAACTTTTTAACCAACTCTGCACAGCACTTGTTGCTGCATCTCTATCTTGGTTATAAGCAACATTTTCATTGGCTGTTTTGTAAGCAACACCAGTTGCTCTAAATCGCTGTTCAGCACCCTGATGGCTAAATGGAACTTTACCACTAGCCATGTTTTGGCTATGAATTCTAGCCTGTTCATCAACAGCCGAATTACGTGTTAGTGCTGGTAGGTTTAAGGAAGCTCTGTATTCGTTGATTTGGTTAAAAACTGACTGTTCTATAGAAGCAGTATTAGAGTTAGATTGTCCACCAGAAGAACCGGGATTCGACTGTTCACCAGAAGAGCCTGGATTGGATTGTTCACCGCTAGAACTGGGGTTAGATTGTCCACCAGAAGAACCTGGATTTGATGTTCCCGGATTATAAGGTCTTTGAGGAAAAGATTGTCCGGGACGATTGTAAGGTCTTTGAGGAAAAGATTGTACGCGACGATTATATTGTCCCGGAAAAAATTGTCCTAGAAGATAGGGTGTAGTTGAAGACTTGGACTCAACAGTTTGAGTTTGTAAGGGAACAGCACTCGCTCCACTGGCGAGAACAAAACTGCCTAAAGCGAGACTATAAATTGTCGTTCGGAGCATTTTTCAAGCCATGTAGTTGTTGCAACTATATAACCAGAGCGTTTATTAGTTACACAAACTCTCTATGTGGTCATATATCTTTGGTTATAGTTGCCTAACTACGAATATTCTCTGCTCACTTTTAAATTCATAGTTTTTCAAAAATGAATCCGCGATCGCCAATATTCACGCTTACCCACGATGAATTTATTTAAAAATACTTGAACTGGGGTGTGGGGAAAAAAATGAAAAAGCAGGGGAGATTTCGCTCCCATGCTCAATCAATGACCTATAACCCATGCTTTATTTATGCAGGATTAAGAAACTTGGCTACAGTTTGTACATCCTTATCACCACGTCCAGAGCAGTTAATGATAATTCGAGGACTACCGCTGAGTTGAGGACACAGGGTTTCTAAATAGGCGATCGCATGGGAAGTTTCCAGGGCTGGTATAATTCCTTCCAGCTTAGACAGCCTTTGAAATGCTTCCAAAGCTTCGGCATCAGTGACACTATAGTATTCAGCGCGACCCAGATCCTTTAAATAGCTGTGTTCTGGGCCGACACCAGGATAATCTAAACCTGCGCTAATTGAGTGTGCTTCAGTTACTTGTCCATCTTCATCTTGCAACAAGTAACTCATTGCTCCATGCAATACACCGACTCTTCCTTTTGTCAAGGTAGCAGCGTGTTTTTCTGTATTGACACCTTCTCCAGCTGCTTCTACTCCTATCAACCTGACGGATGTCTCATTGACGAACTCGTGAAATAGTCCCATTGCATTAGAACCACCACCCACACAAGCCATAAGGATGTCAGGTAAACCGCCCCACTTTTCTAAAGCTTGAGCGCGAGTTTCTTGACCGATGACTGCATGAAAATCACGCACCATCATTGGGTAAGGGTGGGGGCCAGCTACCGAACCTAAGATGTAGTGTGTGGTTTCCACATTTGTCACCCAATCGCGGATAGCCTCAGAGGTAGCATCCTTGAGAGTACCTGTACCGGCTGCAACAGGACGCACTTCTGCACCCATCAACCGCATTCTAAATACATTTAAAGATTGACGTTCCATATCGTGAACGCCCATATAAATTACACATTCCAAGCCAAAACGAGCGCAAACTGTAGCAGTAGCAACACCATGCTGTCCTGCACCTGTTTCCGCGATGATGCGCTGCTTACCCATACGCTTGGCTAACAAAACTTGACCTATAGCATTATTAATTTTGTGCGCGCCAGTATGATTTAAGTCTTCTCGCTTCAAATAAATTTGCGGCCCTGTACCATCTGGTCTAGCATAATGAGTCGTCAGACGTTCGGCAAAATATAACGGTGTAGCGCGTCCTACATAGTCTTTGAGTAGTTGTTGGAGTTCCGCTTGAAAACTGGGGTCTTGGCGATATTGCTGATAAGCTGCTTCTAATTCCGCTAAAGCAGGCATTAATGTTTCCGGGACGTACTTACCGCCAAAGCGTCCAAAGCGTCCTTGTGTATCGGGAACTGAAGCAGTAGAGGGAGAACTTGGAGAAAGGGGAGTGGTAGTCACGGAAATTACTTTTGTGATGAGATAGCTTCATTATTATATTGAAAGTCTGAATCAGAGAAAACATACTAACGGGCTTTTGATATTAGCGTTAGCTGTTCTCAAAGCGTTCCGCAGGAAAGGCAGGGCATAGCCTGTCTCACTCTGAGATTGTGATGTTAGTCTAGAATTTGATTACTACATACACCTGCTATTGCCGCTCAAATATTTTCCCCTCAAAATTTTATGTCTTCTTCCAATTCCAACTCTTCCAAAAAGCAATACGTCTACCGCGAATTTGGCAACGATAACCCAGCTGCAACAGAACGACCAACACCAGAACTACCTCCAAATCAACAAAATGTGAGAGTGCAAGCTACCCGCGCAGGGCGTAAAGGGAAAACAGTGACGGTCATTACTGGGTTTCAAACCAAACCAGAAACATTGGCAGATTTAGTGAAGAAGTTAAAAACTCAGTGCGGCACAGGTGGTACAGTCAAAGATAATGAAATTGAAATTCAAGGCGACCATAAACAGAAAATTTTGGAAATTTTGATTAATTTGGGTTATAAAGCCAAAATCAGCGGTGGCTAGTCTAAGGAAAGTAAAAGATAAAGGGCAAAAAGTAAAAGAAAGAATTCCGATATCCCCATCTTTTGACATACTTTAGATAGTGGTTTGATTTCCACAATGCTGTAATGGTCTGCTTTGATAACGGCTAAAATACCTACGGGAAAGAAACTACAAAATTCAAAAGTCAAAATTCAGGAATCGGAAGACCTTATCTAGTAGTTATCAAAGGGCAGTAGATATCTAATTAGTGTATCTTCACAGGGAGTTTGAGATGGATTTAGTGCGAATTCTATGCGCGATTTTCTTCCCACCTTTGGGAGTATTTTTACAAGTTGGGATAGGTAAGGATTTTTGGATTAATATTTTGTTGACATTTTTGGGTTATATTCCCGGAATTATTCATGCAGTGTGGGTAATTGCGAAGAAATAATTACATATTTGTATTCAATATTTCCATAGGGTGCGTTATGGCTATGTAAGAATTTGAGCATTAGAGATAGGCAAAATTAGCCGTAACCAACCTAAAAATACTCAAAGACAGGGTTTTTTGAGTTGCATCCAGAGTTGATGATTTCTACTTTCTGTAATACAAAAGCCTCATTCAAGATGACCTTGAATGAGGCTTTTATTATTTCAATTTGGATTACATGCTAGTAATTTGAGCTATGTAATCATCCTACAAATCGGGAGGTAATATTACATTATCAATAGCATGGATGACACCGTTACTAGCTTTGATATCAGCCTGCACTACTTTAGCGTCATTGACAGCCACACCCGTTTGGGGGTCTACTTTGACGTTGATTGCACCACCTTCAACACTTTTGACTTCACCAGATTTTAAATCAGTGGATAAAACAGTACCTGCAACAACATGATAAGTCAACAGCTTGACTAATACTTCCTTATTTTCGGGCTTCAACAATTCTGCTAAAGCATCTTGGGGCAATTTAGCAAAAGCAGCATCAGTAGGTGCAAATACTGTTAAGTTATCTTTGCCTTGCAGAACTTCTGTCAGTCCGGCCGCTTTGATAGCTTTAGTTAACACTGTAAAAGAACTGTTAGACTCTGCTAATGCTAACAAAGTTCGGCTTTGAGTATCAGTTGTTGCATTTGGTGTTTCAGTACTGGGTACTTCTGTTTCAGGTGCGCTTGGTTTGGTAGCTGGGGGAGGTGTAACTTCAGCTGGTGTGGTACGACTGCCACGGTTATAGGGAGGCTCATTAAATATACTGGGTCTGGGATTGACCCGACCACTTCCAGGGGTTTGCGATACCTGTTTTTTGTCGTTACCCTTGGTGACCGCTAGGGCATCATTAGGGGTAGATTGAGCGTTAATCTGAAGGCGTTGACTTCGATTATAGGGAGCTTCCTGAAAAATTGTCGGATTGGGATTTAATACCTCTTTTGCTCCAGATGGCAGGGAAATCAGGAGACTAACACCGGCTAGACTCACCACACTAGCAAAATTAGTCAGCAGTTTGCTGTAATTGACCTTCATAAATTTTTTTTGTTCTATTTTTACAGCGTTGACATTAAAGACTTATAGCATCTTACTACCAATAAAATCTAACTATGGTAGTAGGATTTTTGCTTAAACAATGGCTAACCACCTTTTAATCTGACCACAACGCCGGCCTAAACCAGGTCAAAAAAATTTTGGTGATACATCAGGAATCTGTAGGGGATAAAACCTTGTAGCCCTGTACAAATCTTTCTTTTGACGCTTATTTGTAAATGGTAGAAGACCCACAAATCATCACTGAATAATTCAGTGTTATGTATTGTAATTTACTGGCGTTCTCGAATTATAGCAAATCTGATTTAAGTGTGCTAATTTAACTAAAGCTCTATAGAATATTGTTGTTATCACCAATAAATAAAATCAATTTTGGTCTACATTACTTGAATAGTAAAAACGACCAAAAACAGTTTTTTGGAGTGAATAAAGTCAGTAGTAAATTAATTTTTTGCTCAGGAAATTTACTTGAACTAAAGATACAATTAGGAAGTTAATCAACTCATTAGTTACTAGGAATATAATATGTTGGAATTATACCAATGGGAACTATCTCAGTACTCGGAAAAAGTGCGGCTGATTCTAGACTATAAAGGGTTAGACTACCGCAAAATCGAAGTGACACCTGGGATTGGTCAAGTAGAGCTATTTAGGTTAACTGGTCAAAGACAAGTACCTGTGCTAAAGGATGGTAATAGATATATTGCTGATTCTACAGAAATAGCTAAGTATTTAGACTTAGAATATCCCGATCGCCCTTTAATACCAAAAGACCCCAAACAACGAGGTTTAACTTTATTAATGGAAGAATGGGCTGATGAGTCTATAGGTATCAAGGGAAGAAAAGCTTTATTTTCCGCTATCAGTCAAGACCAAAATTTCCGTAAGTCTTTATTACCAACATCTACACCGGATGTGCTGAAAACTTTAGTAGAAGGTGTGCCTGGTGATTTTCTCACAGTGTTGGGGTTTGGTGTAGGATATACCCCAGATGTGATCAAATCTGCGATCGCAGATTTGAAACAAGACCTAGAAGCACTCACCCTGCTGTTAGCCGATAGTCCCTACCTCACAGGCGATGAACCCACTTTAGCTGATTTAGCAGTCGCAGGTTTATCTATACTGTTAAAATTCCCCGAAGGAGCTTACCTAGAGTTACCAGAAAGCGTTAGGGGTAAAGGCGTACCCGGTATAGCTGATAACCCTGATTATGCCGCCTTTTTCGCTTGGCGCGATCGCATCTACTCTCAATTCCGCAAACCATTAATCGGTGTACCTCCAAGTGGTTCTGCGCCAACGACTATTCAGATTGAGTAATGGGGGTGTAAGGGTTTAGGGGTTTAGGGGTTTAGGGGTTTAGGGGAAAGAGAGAAAAACTAATGACTTATGACTAATGACTAATGACAATTCACAAAAACCATTAGGTTCAGTAATTCAAGGTTCTCTGACTGGGGGTTTAGAAGTGCGATTACACCCCGATATTTCCGTTGAGGATATGCGGGTTGGTAAATTTTTAGTCGTGCAAGGGATGCGATCGCGCTTTTTTTGTATGCTCACAGATGTAGCATTAGGCGCAGCTAACGCTCGTATTATTGCTAATCCCCCCAGTTGGGAGGACACTTTTTTACGGGATGTATTGGCTGGTAGTGGTACATACGGGACGATTAATCTCGCACCGATGTTAATGTTTACCCCGGAAGCTGAAGAGTCTTTTTCTCCCACAGATGGTAAATCTGTCAACCCCTTTGTTCCATCTTCTACTAATTTGGCTTCCTTCCAACCCCAAACTAGTACCACGATGGAATTACTCCCCGTGAAAACTATCCCCAGTCACTTCAGTCAAGTTTACGAAGCTAGCGTTGAAGATTTTCGCCGGGTATTTGGTTGGGAAGATGATCCTCAACGGCGCAACTTTTCCATCGGTAAACCGCTGGATATGGATGTTCCTGTCTGTATCGATTTAAACCGTTTCGTAGAACGTAGCAATGGGGTGTTTGGTAAATCAGGTACAGGTAAATCCTTTCTCACACGCTTACTCTTAGCAGGTGTAATTCGTAAAAATGCTGCTGTCAATTTGATTTTTGATATGCACTCCGAATATGGTTGGGAGGCGGTAGCAGAAGGTAAAAACGTTAACACTGTCAAGGGACTGAAGCAGCTGTTCCCCGGTAGAGTTGAAGTTTATACCCTTGATCCCGAATCTACTAAACGTCGGGGTGTGCGCGATTCCCAAGAACTCTATTTGAGTTATGAGCAAATCGAAGTTGAAGATATTAAATTATGTAGTCGGGATTTAGGCTTATCGGAAGCAGCCTTAGATAACGCCAACATCTTATATAGTGAGTTCGGCAAATCTTGGATTGTCCAATTGCTAAACATGACTAACGAAGAAATTGAGATGTTTTGCGATGAGAAGCGAGGACATAAAGGTTCTATTATGGCGTTGCAGCGTAAATTGCTGCGTTTAGATAGTCTTAAATATATGCGGGCGGTATGTCCCCAAAACTATATTAATAAAATCTTACAATCCCTAGAGGCTGGGAAAAATGTAGTGGTAGAATTTGGTTCTCAGTCGAATATGCTCTCTTATATGTTGGTGACGAATATGATCACCAGACGAATTCATGAGCATTACGTCAAAAAGGCTGATAAATTCTTGCAAAGTAAAAATCCTAGCGATCGCCCCACACCATTAATGATTACGATTGAAGAAGCTCACCGCTTCTTAGACCCAGCAATAGTTCAAAGTACCATCTTCGGGACGATCGCCCGCGAACTGCGTAAATATTTCGTCACACTATTAGTAGTTGATCAACGACCCTCTGGCATAGATAATGAAGTTATGTCACAAATTGGCACTCGCATCACCGCTTTGCTCAATGATGAAAAAGACATTGACGCAATCTTTACAGGTGTTTCTGGTGCTGGCGGTTTAAGGTCTGTCCTAGCCAAGTTAGATTCTAAACAACAAGCTTTAATCTTAGGTCACGCCGTCCCCATGCCTGTGGTAGTACGAACCCGTCCTTACGATTCCGCTTTCTACGCTGAAATAGGCGATCCAGCTTGGGAAGAAAAACCAGACGCAGAGGTATTCGCGGCCGCTGAACTAGCCAAAGCTGATTTAGGTTTTTGAGATTCAATAGTCAATAGCTCTTCTCACCTGTAACCTGTCAGCTGTCACCTGTTACCCGCAAAATTTATTAACTACAATCGCCAAAAGCTAATTCCTAAAATCTCTTGTTCGTAACTTCCCTCCATAATCTTGGCCTACGGAGTTCGGTTATTTCCCCACTTCCAGGCAACAGCTTCCGGGATTTCCGCGTCACTATAGATATAGTTAGCTTGCTCAAGGAAGTCAAATTTTTTTAAAAAACAAACAACTTTGCACTATAATATATATCCCTCTTCAGGCTACTTTACTATCTGCCTGATTTGTTTTACTATAAAGTAAGTAGAACTCATACTGACTTCGGATTGAACAGTTGCTGCCCGCAACTAGAGAAAGAATTCTTGAAAAAAGCCCAGATCGTTGGTCAGAAATTCAAAAATCAAGGGAAGGTAGGGGAACATATCTCAAGGACGCGCCTTCTGAACAATCGATATCCGCAATTGTTGAAGTTTTGGTAGCACCGGATGTTCTGTGATATTTGATTACTTTTCCCTGTTAGATGTATTTGCTCAAGTATTGATTGTGTTTAGGGACGAGAGGACGACGCACCAATGCCTACTGTTAACACCCACAACGAAGACCTGAACGCCAAATTCACGGCTGATATGGTGCGAACCTATCTGCGAGAAATTGGTCGAGTTCCCTTGCTTACCCGTGAGCAGGAGATTGTTTACGGGAAGCAGGTGCAACAAATGATGTCACTTCTGGACGCTAAAGATGCTTTAGCGAAGAAGTTAGAGCGCGAACCAAGTTTACCCGAATGGGCGGATCATGTTCACCAATCTGAAACCGAGGTGAAACAGACCGTAGCTCAAGGTAAACGCGCCAAGCAAAAGATGATTGAAGCGAACCTACGTTTAGTAGTAGCGATCGCCAAAAAATACCAGAAACGCAACATGGAGTTTTTGGATCTAATCCAGGAGGGAACTCTAGGATTAGAAAGAGGTGTAGAGAAATTCGATCCCATGCGGGGATATAAATTCTCCACTTACGCTTACTGGTGGATTCGCCAAGCTATTACCCGTGCGATCGCTCAACAAGGACGCACAATTCGCCTACCCATTCACATTACCGAGAAGCTGAACAAAATCAAAAAAGTACAGCGCGAACTAGCTCAAAGCTTGGGGCGATCGCCAACTCCTGTGGAAATCGCCAAAGAACTAGAACTAGAACCTGCTCAGATTCGTGAGTATCTGAACATGGCGCGTCAGCCAGTTTCGTTGGATGTGCGCGTAGGCGACAACCAAGATACAGAACTGCAAGAAATGCTCGAAGATGATGGCCCATCACCAGAGTATTACACTACTCAAGAGTTCTTGCGCCAAGACTTGAATAACTTGTTAGCTGAACTTACTCCCCAACAGCGAGAAGTGTTAGCACTCCGCTTTGGATTAGAGGATGGTAACGAAATGTCTCTAGCAAAAGTCGGTGAACGATTAAACCTCAGTCGTGAACGCGTCCGTCAGCTAGAACATCAAGCCTTAGCTCATCTTCGTCGCCGTCGAGCTAATGTCAAAGAGTACGTTGCTAGCTAGTTATATATATAGATGTAGCCGTACTACGTCTCCACAAGGTAATCAGCCTCCTGCTCTCAGGGGGCAATTTTTTGCCAAAAAAAGTAAAGTCTATATTGAGAGTAATTCATATAAAAATTTACTCTAACTAGCAAAGAATAAAATTCTTAGGTAGAAAAAAATTACAGCTTTTCCGAAATGGAATTAGTGGCTGTTGTAGATATATATGTACTTAACAGAGTGAGACTTTATTGAGGTGAAAAGTCAATATTCTTCAACTGCTAACTATAGCAGCAAGAATCAAAACCTCTCAGTGTATGGAAATCTGCAATGGCGTAACCGCCCACTGTAGGCGATCGCATCCTCCAATCGGGTGAATCTTGTGGGTGAAGCGTGAGCTTATCCAACAGTGATAGGGTAAGACAATCAATGAAAACTCAGTAAAAAACTCATTTTTTGAAAGTTTACTGTTGGCGGACATTTTAATCAAACCTTTGACCGAACCTTAAACGATCAAGACTTGGGTATGGTTTAAGAGAGTCGCTGAGGCTGTCATGAAGTTTGAAACAGGAGGAGTCGGGTGCTTAACAACATTTCCAACATTTTTTCTTTGCGCCAATTGACAATCCCGGCCATTGGCTTAGTTTTTACCCTTGGTGTGGTGGGTGAACAAACTGTATTAAGTAATCAATTATCTAACTCCACAGTAGCGAATGCTGCTACCATCCCCACATCGACGCAGCAAAAGCAAGATAGTTCCCAGACTCCTCTATTAATGCAACCAAGACAGGTTCGTGAACATCTTCAATCACAACAACCTAGAGTAATTGCTTCAGTCAGTTTAGAAAACAATATTAATACTCAAAAAGCCGCCAAAGATTCAGGAAACAATCAAAAAGTCAACTTACCTGCAAAAGATGGGGTTTATCTGTATGGTCAATCACCACAACCGAACCAGATAGGCCAAGGTTACGTTGTATTCCAAAAGCAGCAGGGTAAGTTAGTTGGTGCATTATATATGCCCAGGTCTGAGTTCAGCTGTTTTCAAGGCACACTCAACAAATCTGGAGAGTTGGCGATGACCGTTACAACTACACCAGATGCAGGTATTTCACCAGATGTAGCCACAGCTAGTAAAATACCTACATTATCCAATGATGAGCCAATGACCTATGCTCACTCTTTAGCACTGCAAGACTATCATCAGATTAACTCTATCAGTGCTGACGATCGCCGCATTCTGCAAATGTGTACTCAAAATTAAGGGATTGGGTATTAGGGATTGGGGATTGGGTATTTTGGATTGATAGAGTGGAGACTAGGAAGGAATTTGCTATATCTCTCTTCCTTGTCTAGCCAGTCACCAGTCACCAGTCACCAGTCCCTAGTCCCCTAACTAAAACTCAATCCCTGGTTGCGCCTTGACATTTTGATCACGGAAAGGATGCTTAACCAGGGTCATTTCTGTTACTAGGTCAGCACGGTCAATAATAGCGGCTGGTGCGCCTCTACCAGTAAGGATGACGTGTTTACTAGATGGCTTTTCTGCGAGACCTGCTAACACTTCATCGACTTGTAAATATCCCATTTTGAGGGCGATATTGATTTCATCTAACAGCACTAGCTGAAAATCGGGGTTGCGGATAAATTCTAGTGACTTTTCCCAAGCGGCACTAGCCTTTTCGATGTCGCGATCGCGGTCTTGAGTTTCCCAAGTAAAGCCTTCACCCATTGCGTGAAACTCAATTTGGTCTTGCCAAAGGCTGAACACCTTTTTTTCTGAAGGTTCCCACGCACCTTTGATATATTGGACGATCGCTACTTTGTAACCGTGACCAAGCGATCGTAATACCATCCCCAGTGCGGCTGTTGTTTTCCCTTTACCGTTACCAGTATTGACAATAATTAACCCTTTTTCTGGTACAGCCGATGCTATACGTCGTTCTTGTACTTCTTTACGACGCTGCATTTTTTGCTGATACTGTTCATTAGTCAGATTAGCTGACATTATTTCATCAATTAAACGTTCAATTTCCTTATCTGATTCTAATGCTTCTGGTGTATCACTTATCATCAAAATCACCGGGAATACAGAAAATAAATGTGACAACTAACAAAACCAATAACCATTCATGCTGAGATGAATGAGCATTTGATGCGAATTTGGCAGAGAAGCAAGAAAAATTAGTGAGAAAACGTTGCTATTTTTACTAAATCTTCTCCTGGCGGAGATGTTGCGTATATGATTTAGTGGTTCACTGTATAAGAATCTATCTAATTGACTTCTAGCACTGAATTTTTAAATAGAGTCTTGAGGATTTGAGGATGTCTAATAAGATTACACTAGAAAATATTGAGAATATACTCAAGTTTTTACCATTATTTTCTAGTCAAGATTGCCAGTTATATGACATACGAATTGATCGCCCAACTTTAGACCCATATTATTATTCTAAAGAATTTTAAAGCTTCATCACAGCACTGTATACAGAAAATTTTGTCATATCTTTTGATTAGACAAATTGGCAGGATGAAGCTAATCGTTTTGTCACCACTTCAGAGCTATTAAATGTAGCTGATATTTATACAATACAGAAATTATTCACTAGCCACGTTCGTCAAGAACGTTTTTGTAGCGGATATCTAGCGTATCTGATAGATAATGGTCATTTGTTGACAATATTGCATCATCAATAAGCAATTCGTCAGTATGTAATTTCAGAGAATAGTGATAAATCTAGCAATCTAAATATTATGCAGAAAATAGAAATTATTCAAGGTGATATTACTCAGTTAGCAGTGGATGCAATTGTGAATGCAGCGAATAGTTCTTTGCTGGGGGGTGGTGGTGTTGATGGTGCAATTCATCGTGCAGCCGGAGTAGAACTTTTAGCAGAATGTCGTCGGTTGGGAGGTTGTAAAACAGGTGAAGCAAAAATTACCAAAGGTTATAATCTTCCTGCTAAATGGGTAATTCATACCGTTGGCCCTGTGTGGCAAGGTGGTAATCAAGGAGAAGATGAATTACTCACCAAATGTTACAGCAATAGTTTAGCTTTCGTAGAACAGTATCAAATTAAAACAATTGCTTTTCCCGCCATTAGTACAGGTGTTTATAGATTTCCAATGGTACGTGCTTGTAACATTGCTATTTTGACAGTTCAAAAATTTTTAACGCATCATAGCGACTTAGAGCAAGTAGTATTTGTATGCTTTGGACAAAGTGCCTACGATGCGTATACAAAATTCATGTCAGAAATTGCTGAAGCTTAGTTGAGGTTACTACAATTATTGAAAGATAATCTTTATCTTTGGTAGATGTAAACACACACTAGTAAATTGATTAAGCAACCTGATTAAAATACGCGGAAAATAAACGGATAACGGAAAGGTTCATCTGGCTGGGTAAGACAGTGAAACAAAGCCCAAATTGTTAATCCCCAATGCAGTGCAAAACCAAAAGCTACTACTGGGAAAAATATAATTCCGCCTATACCAAAGGTGAGCCAAGATAGAATCCCTAAAGGTACACCTATAACCGTTGCCCAAAACCAGACATTCAAGTGAAAATTTATCGATTCTTTGGCATTACTTTTCACCACTGGATCATCAGAAATTAAGTTAATGACAATGGGAATTCCAATAGAAAATAAGGCAGTACTAAAGAAGATTGCCCCATGACAAAGAGACGATAGTAATTTGCGTTTATCAGAATCGTATCTTACTTGCATCCTGATGACTCCTCATCTATCCTTTTAGTCTTAATTTTAAAGGATACTTTCTATGTTGTCGTTTGTAATTTACCGTACTCAACTACAAAATAGCTTTTTCCTATTGATTAGATGAGTTCTAGCTGTTAATAAATACTGTCTCAGAGATGAGGTTTCCCGAACCAGTTTTTATGGTTGATAAATGTCAGCACACCTCATAACCTTATCTTTCCTGTCATCTGTCACCTAATTTAAATCCCGTGACTCTTGCCAATTACCCAGTGACGACGAAAAAATCGGGATAAAGCCGACTCATCCAATGATAAGTAAATTGGGCGACCGTGGGGACAGGTGCGGGGGTTACGAGTGCGTTGCCAATCATCCAGTAACTTTTGCATTTCTGGTAAACTCATCGGTGTCCCGTTACGAATAGCACTGCGACAGGCGACGGCGACTTGGGCTGTTTGTAAATCGCCTCCCCAACTTAGTTCTAAAATTGCGTCAGCATAATCTTCACGCTGTTGCAACATACCTGGAAGATTACGTACTGCCCACAGTTGTTCACCAAAAGGTTCAATATCTAAACCTATGCGTTGCAATTGGCTAACTTGCGCTGGGGATAATTGATAAAGAATAATTGGCGATTCTACTGGAATCAGTTGCCAATTTTCACACAATTGTTCATACAAAACTCGCTCATGGGCAATGTGTTGTTCTACTAGCCACATTCCTCCAGAATGTTCAGCCACGATGTAAGTATTGCTGACTTGCGCGATCGCTTTGAGGAAATTGGGACTGGGGATTGGGGACTGGGGACTAGGATTGAGATTGTAATTGCCTTTTTCTTCTGCAGCTTTGATGAGTTGACTGACTCTAGTTGTGTGGACAGATTCTTTGATGTTGGCGGAACTAATACGCAGTGCTTGGTTAATGGCTTGGGTGATTTGTTCTTGCCAATAAGTCAACTCATTAAGGTAAATTTCAGTTTTGGCGGGGTTACGATTCCAGTTAATTTGGTCGGGAGAAATGACCAGATGGAGAAAACAAATAGGATAGCGATCGCGTGGTAATGTTCTATGAAATGCTGCTAAAATCGCCTGTTCTAATTCCGGTGACTTGACCATTCTTCCGTTAATCGCTACCCGCACCCAGTCAGGACGATGGCGGTGACATCTATCGGGTAAGCCTACTACTAAGGTGAGTGCTGACTGTTGACTGTTGACTGTGACGTTTTCTGGGTTGGGGATTTCTAGTGTTACCTCTTGTAAATCGCCTTGTCGCACTTGGGGTAAAAGTTGGGGTATGAGTTGTCCGACGGTAGCGGCTGGGGAGATAGTGAAGCATTGGCGGTCATCTTGCCAAACTTGCCAAGTAACTTGAGGATGACAAAGGGCAATATTGTAAATTGTGGCTTGTACAGCTTTCATTTGCTGTGCTGTTGACGGTAAACCATGACGACGCGCTACGCAATTGGCAAATAAATTCGAGACTGTCACCACTGTACCAGGAGCGATCGCTGTCGCCTCAACCTGAATAGCTTTCCCCCCTTCACCGTAAACAACTCGCCATCCCACGTTCCCACTAGAACGGCTGAAAATCTCCAACTCTGCCAGCGTGGTTAAACTATGTAACGCTTCACCCCGAAATCCCAGACTGTTAATCTTCCATAAGTCTTCACTAGAGTGAATTTTACTCGTGCTGTGAGATGCTGCGGCTTGTTGCAAATCATCCAAATCCATACCGCAACCATTATCCGTCACCCGGATGCGCCACTGTTGCGGCCAAAGAGCAACTACAATCCTTGTCGCACCTGCATCTAAAGCATTTTCCACCAATTCCCGCACCACAGATGCGAAAGAATCAATCACCTCACCTGCGGTAATCAGATGTACAACTTCTTTCGGTAAAGCTTGAATAGATGTCATGGGGAATTGGGGAATGGGGACTGGGGAACTCGGTACCCCCTCTGGGGATAAGCTACCGTGTACACACATCTTTTTGCTAAGTGCAGAATGTGGGTTCGATCCCCCTAAATCCACGCCACTTGCTTTAAGCCGGGAAACCCGTCCAACGCAGTGGCTCCCCTTAAAAAGGGGGACTTTGATTCTTGTTCCCCCCTTTTCAAGGGGGGTTAGGGGGGATCAAAACGGTGTGGGACAAGGTTATGAGACTTGTGTGTACACCGTAGCTGGGGATAAGGGGCAATGGGGACTGGGGATTGGGATTGGGGATTGGGCTAATCAATTCAAAATTCAAAGTTAAAGATTCTGTTCCCTGTCCCCTAATGACTATTGACTATTTCTCTGGATATTCATGAGAAACAAATGGGATGGAGACAATTTCACCCTCGGTGTTTCCTACTTGCACTTTTAACCCTACACCACCAACTTTGCTTTTAACGTAACCTAGCCCAAAATAGCCATCAGCAGTTTCGGTATAACTGGTGAGTCTCCCGACTTTCTCATCTCCAACCATAATTGTGTCACCTACTGCGGCCGGACTATTAAGTTTAATTCCCCACAAATATTGTTTTACACCTTTATATGTATTTAACCGGGCAATGGTTTCTTGTCCGATATAGCAACCTTTAGTAAAAGAGATAGTCCGCCATAAACCGACTTCTAAAGGATTAAAATCATCTGTGAGTTCTGCTTCTGGGGCTGGTCTACCTTGTAAGATGCGTAGATGTTCCCAACCGCGATCGCTTAATTCTACCGCCCCTAAGTCTAAAATTTGCTGCCATACTGTTGCTTTTGCAGACACAGGCAGAATCAGTGTATAACCAGGGGAAGCCAAACCACTACCGACTGCAACGATGATACCGTCATCCACTGTAATATGATTGCCGTAGGGTTGACCGATAATTGCACTAGCACCGAGTTTTTCTATTACCGCATCACTTCCTGCACCGATGAGACTAAAAGTTGCAGTCTCCGCCGTCACATCAGTTAATTGCACCTTATCTGCAAAGAAGATATAACGATCTAACCATTGCATTAAAAACTCACGCCGATTAGGTGACACCAAAAGTAACACAGCATCATCCAAAATATAGGCACTAACTAAATCAATTGTACGGGCTGTGGATGTCACCATCACCGTATCACAACCCTGTCCCGGCTTAAGACATTGGAAATCGTTCGTACTTTGATTATGTAAAAACCGCAAACGGTCATCATCAGAAACACGGATGCGTCCCCAAAAAGAGCGATCGCATACAGCAACCCCTGCGGTTGCGGCTTGGATAGCAGCTGCGTCTTTACCGTCAAGTGCAGATGTTGGCATGGTAGTGAAAGGTTGCCCTGTTTCAATGTTTTCGCAATGGTGATTTTAGCAAATCCTGGTTAACGGCTTCAATGGCGTAGGGCTAGAATAGTTAACCTAGAATTAATATAAGTTTTCACCTTGAATATCACCTGAATCCTTACATTATTCTTATGCTCTTAGCACAAGGACTTTTTGGTGTTTGCTTGATTTCGACATCTACACGAGTACCTTTCACAAGCTGAGAGATACAGTCAGAATCAATGAAACCTTCACGAAAATAAATATCTTGACTACCATCATCAGGAGTAATATGTCCCCAGTAGAAACCTTGTTGATGGTATTTAATAAATTTGACACAACCTTGTTTATATTCGGGTACAGCTTTATTTTCTAGTACAGAACTTAGTTGGTCACGCCACTTGATAAGATTTGATTTATTTGCTGCGACAGCAATGGCCCGTTGATAATAAAGTAGTGCTTCTTCGCCTCTACCAAGCTTCACAAGTACATTTGCTAAAGATGAAATAACAATCTCTAAACCAACACTATTACTAATACTCTCATCAATTTCAAACGCTTTACATAGTTCAGCTAATGCCTGTTCTATATTTCCATTGGCAAGTAGAGCTTGACCCATTGCAGTATGGGCTTTTGCTAGGTGTGGTTTGTCGTTTAGTTGCTCACCAAGTTTGATACTAGCTCTAAAATACATAAGTGCTAACTTGAATTTCTCTTCTCCTCCCTGCTTGTGCATTACTAGACCTAAATTGTTGAGGATGATAGCTTGTCCTTGCAAGTCTTTGTGTTGTTCAGACAAATCATAACACCGTCGCAAAATCTTCTCAGCTTCAGCCCATTTCTTTTGTTTTACTAGAACTCTGCTCAAGCAGTTGAGTGCAGTTGCCAAAGGATGTTTGTCATCTAAATCTTCACAAATATCTTGACTTTCTTGAAGAAGAATTTCAGCTTCAGACCATTTTTTTTGTAACTCTAGTAACTTACCTAAGCTATTTAAAGCGATCGCTAAACCTTGTTTATTTTCTAACTGCTCAAATATCGCCTGACTGCGTTGAAAACAAACCTGTGCTTCATTCCAACTTTCTGGATAATTTAATAATAACCAGCCCTGCTGATGCAATACCTCACCCAAATTATTTAATGCCGTTACCTGCTGTTTCTGATTGCCAAGCTGTTCTTCAATTGTAGCAATGCGCTCAAGAATATCTATTCTCTCTGCGAAGCAACCAAATTCGCGCAGTAATCCATTTAAACTAGTTAATGCTATCGCTAACCCACGTTGATTGCCAAACTGCTCTTCTATTGCGACGCTGCTTTGGAAGATGGCTACAGCCTCATCTAGCCGTCCTTGCTGTTGCAGCACTCCTCCCAAACAATTCAACCCAATTGCTAATGACTGCTGATCATCAAGTGTTTCACTAATCTTAACTTGGCGTTGAAAGGTGGCTACAGCCTCATCTAGCAGTCCTTGCTGTTGCAGCACTCCTCCCAAACAATTCAACCCAATTGCTAATGACTGCTGATCATCAAGTGTTTCACTAATCTCAACTTGGCATTGAAAGATGGCTACAGCCTCATCTAGCAGTCCTTGCTGTTGCAGCACTCCGCCTAAACGATTCAATGCAATTGCTAATTGTCGTTGATCATTAAGTGTTTCACTAATCTCAATTTGACGTTGGAAGATCGCTATAACTTCATCTAGATGTCCTT